>Ga0209577_10002899_pt1 | contig 16245 bp, 14 predicted proteins | sample GraSoiAngelo_109_FD_185874 | JGI IMG/M metagenome (GOLD analysis project Ga0209577, IMG submission 185874) | Grasslands soil microbial communities from the Angelo Coastal Reserve, California, USA - 14_0903_12_20cm (SPAdes) (version 2) | ecosystem: Environmental > Terrestrial > Soil > Grasslands...
AGGGGCGACCTCGGGCAGCCGCGCCTGGGGCTCGCCGAGGACGCGTACGCGCGGCTAGCGGCGGAGGTGGACACGATCTACCACTCCGGCGCGCACGTCGACCTCCTCTTCCCCTACGCCCAGCTCGAGGGCGTCAACGTGGGCGGCACGCGGTCTGTCCTCGAGCTCGCGACGACGGACGTTCTCAAGGAGATCCACTTCGTCTCGACCGTCTCGGCACGCCGCGGTGCGGACTTCGATCCGTCCGTCTACGGCTATGCGACCAGCAAGTGGCAGGCGGAGCGGATCCTCGTCGCGGCCCGGAGCCAGGGCGTCCCGGTGGCGATCTATCGGCTGCCGCGGCTCGCGGGCGACACGCGCACCGGCCGCGGCAACGACCGCGACATCGTCGGCCAGCTCGTCCGGCGCTTCGCCGAGATGGGCGTCGCGCCCGAGCTCGAGCTCGAGGAGGAGTGGATTCCCGTCGACGAAGCCGCTCGCGTGCTGGTACGAACGGCGACGGCACACGAGGACGGTGGCCTCTTCACGATCATGCCACCCGAGCGGGTGCGGATCCGCGAGCTGATCGACCTCGTCTCCGCGAGCGGCGTGCCGGTTAGGCTCAAGCCGCCGGCAGAGTTCATGGAGGAGATCGTCACCCGGTTCCCGGAGGACAAGGAGATCATGTCGACCATCCTCGCGCCGCCCGTCCCGATCCGCGAGAGCGGCGAGGAATCCGGTCATCCCGGGGCCACGTTCGTCGACGTCGCCGCGCCGGGGGTCGGCGAGAGCTTGCTCCGGCGCTACGCCGAGGTGCTCGGAGACGGCCGAGGAGCGCGGGCACAAGCGCCTCCGACGTGACATTTGTTGGGCCAGGCGAGTGTGACTTGTAATTCAAAGCTCGACCTGATTCCATAGAAAATCCGAAAGATGGAAACTATCGTAGGGCACTACTGGAAGCCAGGTGGCTGCACCTCCGTCACCGACACCAGACGAGCACTCACTGCGGCATGCAGGGCAACGCGGACACCCACCACGCGTAAGAGGAGCCGGCATGCATGGATCGACCTCCGCAGTGAAGCCCTCGACTAGGCGCGTCCTCGTCACCGGCGCAGGCGGCTTCATCGGCCACCATCTCGTCACGGCGCTCAAGACGATGGGCTTCTGGGTGCGCGGCGTCGACGTCCGATTCCCCCCGTTCGCCTCCTCTCTCGCCGACGACTTCCGCCTCCTCGACCTTACCGAGCGGCGCGGCTGCCTCGATGCGACGCGAGGTGTCGACGACGTCTTCGCGCTCGCCGCGGGCGCCCGTCACGCACCGATGGACGACGCGACGACGTTGCACAACGACGTCCTCGTCGTGTCCAACACCGCAATGGCAGCGAGTGAGAACGGCGTTGCACGCGTCGTCGTCGCGAGCACGTACACCGAGGCGGACGACGCCGACGAGCCGGTCCGGCTCGTCCGGGAGCTGGCGAGGCGCTGGGCGGGCGACACCGATCTCCGCGTCGTCCGTCTGCCGCACGTCTTCGGCGAGCTCGACGCCTGGGATCGTCGGAGCGACCGTTCCATTGCCCGCCTGTGCCGTCGCTTCGCCGGGGCGGCGCTCGCGGGAGATCCCGTCCTGGAGGCGCCGATCGATCGCCGCTGCCGCCGTCGTTATCTGTACGTCGACGACTGCGTCGACGCGCTGCTGGAGGCGATGTGGACGCCCTCCGCCGCGACGGTGACCGACGTCGCAGGCGAGCTCCACTCCGAGGGAGACGTGGTCGACGAGATCGGGCAGCTCGCCGGCATCGAGGCGTCGGTCGGCTCCCGAGGGCGCCGGCGGCGGAAGCAAGGGAACCCGCTGCTGGAGGGATTGTCCAGGACGTACAGATGGGTCGAATCGGAGACCCGGCGAGAGCTGGCCGCGCTGCGGCCGGACGACGGAGGTGGCCTCGAGCTCGCGTACGACGAGTCCGACACGTTCGCGTACACGGTCTTCATCGACGGCGAGCCGGGCGAGGAAGGCTACGTCGTCCTGAGCGAGCCGCTGCGCGACTACGTGATAGCGCCCGACTACCGAGGTGACGACGGCGATGAGTCGTTGATGCTCATCACGCATGTCCACGCTCATCCAGAGGACGGTCGACCCGGTGTCGCGGCGGGTTCGCTCCTCGCCGGCTCGGCCGGCCGGTAGCCGTCCGCTGCGGCGACGACACCGGCCGGGACAGGCCTCCGGACACCTGCCCGTTTCGGCCACGTTTCTTCCCCAGGAGGCCGTCAGGCTGTATAGTCATCCCATAAATAAGGAACCGTATGCCGTTTTGATCCACTCGCATTCGCCCAGGTTCCGCGTAATTGATGCGGGATGAGCGAGTGCTCTTGCGGCTCAGAGTCAGGAGGGCGTTCGGAATATGGCGGCACAGGCTGAAACGACCGGCGAGACGGTATGTCCGGAATGCGGGCGCAAGTTCAAGCGCGCCTCGGCACTGGGAGCTCACCGGTGGCAGGCGCATCGGGTTGCGGGCTCGTCTCCGCAGGCGAGATCGCGTCGCCGCACGACCAAGGCGGCGACGGGCGGACGCAACTCGGGCGGTTCCGTCGGCACCGAGGTCCGTGCGACGGCCGCCGGGGACTTCGTCGTCGACCGCGACGCTCTGTTGAGGATCGTCTTCCCGAATGGGATTCCGGTCCGCGACGACGTCATCCGGACCGTCAGTCGCTGGCTCGACGAGGCCGAGATGCTCGCCCGGCTTCGCTGACGAGCTCGCACGCGTAGGTTCCATTCATTTGACGTAGTGTCGGTCGCCCGCATCGAGGAGCGGCTCGACGCGCTCTACGCCGTCGGCGGTGGGCCGGGTGCCAACCGGGTCGGGGGCACCGAGGGCGAGCAGCGCGCGCACGATCTCGCCGCCGGGTGGATGGAAGAGGCCGGCCTCGCGGTCGAGGTCGACGGAGCCGGCAACCTCCTCGGGCGGACGAGCGAGCCCCTCGTCCTGCTCGGCTCGCACCTCGACTCGGTCCCGCGGGGCGGCAGGTTCGACGGAGCCCTGGGCGTCGTGGCGGCGATCGAAGCGGTCGAGCGCGTGGGCCGGGGCGCGGTCGTCGCGTTCCGCAGCGAGGAGACCGGTTGCGTGGGGAGTACCGCCTTCGCCGCCGCCGGCCCGCTCCCGTCGGTCTTCCTCGAGGTGCACGTGGAGCAGGGACCGGTGCTGGAGCGCCTCGACGCGCCGCTCGGTCTCGTGACCGGGGTCGTCGGGATCGTGCGGGGCGAGCGTGTCTTCGAGGGGCCCGGAGGGCATGCCGGGACCGTTCCGATGGTCGACCGGCGCGACGCGCTCGTCGCGGCCGCCGAGTACGTGCTCCACGTCCGCGCCGCGGCCGCCGCGCTCGAGGGCGCGGCCGCGACGGTAGGCTGCGTGGAGGTCGAGCCGGGCTTCGGGAACGTGATCCCGAGCCGCGTCCGCCTCTCGGTCGACGCGCGCGCGCCGGACGCCGAGCGCCTCGACCGGCTCGTCGCCGAGCTCGAGCTCGAGCCGACGTTCCGGCTCGAGCCGGTCGAGATGGCGCGCGAGCCGCGCGAGGCGCTCCGCAGGGCGCTCGAGGACCGAGGCCTCCCAGTCGTCGAGCTTCCCTCCGGCGCCGGCCACGACGCCGCCGTCCTCGCCGCAGCCGGCGTGCCGACGGCGATGCTCTTCGTCCGCTCCCTGAACGGCGGCGTCAGTCACACGCCCGAGGAGGAGTCGAGCCCGGAAGACGCCGCGCTCGCGGTCGACGTGCTCTCCGCTGCGCTTGAGGCGCTCGCCCCGGGAGCCGTATAGTCGCTCTCGGTTTCAGGCCTCACTCCCGGAGGAGACGAACACGATGAGCAGAGGGAAGTCCGTCCGCGCCGTGGCCCTTCTCGCGAGCGCCAGCCTCGCCGTTCTCGCGCTCACGGCGGCGACCGGATCGGCGCGCACCGAGCAGCGTTCGAGCGCGTTCAAGGTGGCGTGGATCTATGTGGGCCCGCACAACGACCACGGCTGGTCGCAGGCGCACGACCAGGGCCGGCTGTACGTCCAGAAGCAGCTCGGAAGCAAGGTCCAGACGACGTTCAAGGAGAACGTCGCCGTCGGGCCGCAGCTCCAGCAGACCGTCGCGAGCCTCGTTCGTGACGGCTACAAGCTGATCTTCGGGACCTCGTACGGCTACTTCGACACGAAGCTCGCGGCGAAGTATCCGCAGGTGCTCTTCGAGCAGGCGACGGGAACGCAGACCGCGAAGAACCTGTCCGAGTACTTCGGCGCCGCGGAGGACACCGTGTACCTCTCCGGCATGGCCGCCGGCGCGGCGACGAAGAAGGGCACGCTCGGCTACGTCGTCGCGTACCCGATCCCCGAGGTGATCCGGCACGCGAACGCGTTCGCGCTCGGTGCCCAGCTGATGCACCCGGGCGCGAAGGTGAAGCTCGTGTGGACGAACTCGTGGTTCGACCCGTCGAAGGAGAAGCATGCGGCGGAGAGCCTCTTTTCGTCGGGCGCGGACGTGCTCGGGCAGAACGTCGACTCGCCGGCGACAGGCGAGTTCGCGCAGTCGAAGCACGTCCCGTGGGTCGGCTACGACTCGAACGCGAAGAAGTTCGCGCCGACGTCGTGGCTCACCGCGTCGGTGTACCACTGGGGGCCCTACTACGTGCGGCGCGTGAAAGCGGCGATGAACGGGACGTGGAAGTCCGGCTTCTACTACGGCACGATCAAGGACGGCTTCACGGGGCTCGCTCCGTACGGCCCGAAGGTCAGCAAGGCGACGAAGGCTGCGATCGCGAAGAAGATGCAGGCGATCAAGACCGGCAAGTTCTACGAGTTCGCAGGGCCGCTGTACGACCAGAAGGGGAAGCTGCGCGTCCCGAAGGGCAAGCGGCTGAACGTGCAGCAGCTGTACGCGATGAACTGGCTCGTCAGGGGCGTGATCGGAAGTCCGAAGGGCTAAGCGGAAGCGGGCTTCGGCCCGCTTCCGCTAACTGGGAATGCTCGAGGAGTCGACGAGCGCAGCAGCTAGCACGGCCGTCCCGTCAGGGGCGGCCGTGCAAATGCGCGGGATCACGAAGCGCTTCCCCGGCGTCGTCGCGAACGACGGGGTCGACTTCGCGGCGGCCACGGGCGAGGTGCACGCGCTGCTCGGCGAGAACGGCGCCGGGAAGAGCACGCTCTCGAACATCCTCACGGGCCTCTACCGGCCCGACGAGGGGGAGATCCTCGTCTACTGCCGGCCGGTCGAGTTCAGCGCCCCGCGCGACGCTCTCGACGCCGGCATCTGCATGGTCCACCAGCACTTCCGGCTCGTGGAGCGGTTCACCGTCGCGGAGAACGTCGTCCTCGGCGACCATCGCCGCGAGGGACGCACCTTCAGGCTTCGCTACCGGACGATCGAGCGGCGTGTCGCCGAGCTCGGCGAGCGGTACGGGCTCGCCGTCGACCCTCGCGCGCGCGTATGGCAGCTCTCCGTGGGTGAGCAGCAGCGCGTCGAGATCCTGAAGGCGCTCTACCTCGACGCGCGGATCCTGATCCTCGATGAGCCGACGGCGGTGCTGACGCCGCAGGAGGCCCAGGTGCTCTTCGAGACGCTGCGCGAGATGGCCGCCGACGGCCGCACGGTGATCTTCATCTCGCACAAGCTGCACGAGGTGAAGGCGGTGGCCGATCGCGTGACCGTGCTGCGCGGTGGGCACGCGGTGGCGACCGTGAGCGCCGCCGAGGCGACGCCGCGCTCGCTCGCCGTGCTGATGGTGGGGCACGGCCTCGGCGAAGGCGCGCCGCCGAAGGCGCGCGCGCCGGGCGAGGTCGTCCTCGGGCTCGAGGACGTCTCGGCGGCCGGCGACCGCGGCGGCGCGGCCGTGCGCGGCGTCTCGCTCGCGGTCCGGGCCGGCGAGATCGTCGCCCTCGCCGGCGTGGCCGGGAACGGACAGCGCGAGCTCGCCGAGACGGTGGCCGGCATGCGCGCGCCGACGGGCGGGGTAGTCCGGGTCGCCGGGAAGACGCCGCGGCCGGGGGATCCGCGGGCGGCGATCAGAGCCGGAGTGGCATACGTCCCGGAGGATCGGCTCGGGACCGGCCTCGCGCCGAGCGTCAGCATCGCGTCGAACCTCGCGCTGAAGTCGTACCGCGAGGCGCCGGCCTCGAGCGGGCCGCTCCTGCGCCTGCGGCGGATCCGCGAGCGGGCGGTCGAGCTGATCCAGCGCTACCGGATCGCCGCACCCGGGCCCGCAGCGCCCGTCCGGCTTCTCTCCGGCGGGAACCTCCAGAAGGTCGTGCTGGCCCGCGAGTTCTCCGGACAGCCGAAGGTGCTCGTCGCCGCGTCGCCGACACGCGGGCTCGACGTGGGCGCGATCGAGAGCGTCCACTCGTACCTGCACGAAGCGGCCGCGGCGGGCGTCGGGGTCCTGCTGATCAGCGAGGACCTCGACGAGATCCTGACGCTCGCCGACCGCATCGCCGTCATGTACGAGGGCGAGGTCGTGGGCGAGACAGCGAGGGCCGAGGCGAGCGTCGAGGAGATCGGCCTGCTCATGGCGGGAGGGAACGATCCGCGTCGGGATTGAGCGCCGGCTGCGCCAGCCGCGCTGGCTCATGGTCGCCGTCCCGGCGGCGTCGCTCGTCTTCGCCTTCTTCGCCTCCGGCCTGGTACTGCTCGCGACCGGCCACAACGCGCTCTCGAGCTACCGGCGGCTCTTCGACGCGGCGTTCGTCGCGAACGGCGCGCTCGGGCAGACGCTCGTCTCGGCGACGCCGCTCGCCTTCACCGGCCTCGCGGCCGCCGCCGCGTTCCGGATGCGCCTCTTCAACATCGGTGGCGAGGGCCAGCTCCTCGTGGGCGCGATCACCGCCGCCGCAGCGGGGCTCTACTTCGGCGGCAGCGGCGGCCCGTCGGCGTTCGCGATCGCCGCGATGGTCGTCGCCGGCTGCGCTGGCGGTGCCGCATGGGCGCTCATTCCCGGGATCCTGCGGGCCTTCTTCCGGACGAACGAGATCATCACGTCGCTGATGCTCAACTACGTCGCGGCCTACCTGCTGACGTACCTGATCTTCAACACGCAGTCCTACTGGCGGCAGACCACCGGCTTCAACGCCGCGGTCTTCCCGACGAGCAAGGATCTGCCGAGCTCGGCGCTCTGGCCCGGTGCGACGATCCACCTGCGCGGCGGGATCCTCCTGCCGCTCGGCGCCGGGTTCGCCGTGCTCGCGGCGGCGGTGCTGTGGGTGCTCTACTCGCGGACGCGCTTCGGCTTCGAGGCGCAGGTGCTCGGTGACTCCCCGCGCGCGGCGCGGTACGCCGGCATGCGGACGCGGCGGAAGATCCTCGCCGTGATGGCGATCTCGGGCGCGATCGCCGGCCTCGGGGGCGCGAGCCAGGACGGCGACTTCCGCCACACGCTCGACGCCGACCCGAACGGGCTCCAGCGGCAATACTACGGCTACTCCGGGATCGTCGTCGCCGCGCTCGCCCGCTACAACCCGTTCGCCGTCCTCCTCGTCGCCTTCCTGGTCGGCGGGCTCCAGAACGCGGGGAACACGCTCCAAGGCGCCGACTTCCCGTCGGGGCTCGTGGGCGTGATCCAGGGGATCATCCTCTTCTCCGCGCTGGGCGGCGAGCTGCTCGTCCGCTACCGGATCCGCATCTCGCGGCGTCCGGCCGCCGCGCCCCCGGCGCCGGAGGCGGCATGAATCACTCCCTCGCGGTCGTCGTGATCGCCTCCGGTGTGGCGTACGGCACGCCGCTCCTCTACGCGGCGCTCGGCGAGCTGCTCACGGAGCGCTCGGGCGTGCTGAACCTCGGCGTCGAGGGGATGATGCTGATCGGCGCCGTCATGGGCTTCTGGACCGTGCAGCGGGTGCACGCCGGCTCCGGGGCGATCCTCGTGGTGGCGATCGGCGTGGCCGCGCTCGCGGGTGCGTTGACCGCGGCGATCCACGCCTTCCTCGTCATCACGCTGCGTGCGAGCCAGATCGTCTCCGGCCTCGCGCTGACCATCTTCGCGGGCGCGGCCGGCCTGTCGTCGTACCTCGGGAACGACTTCAACCTCGGCGACAACCCGGCGCGGCACCAGTTCCATGCCGTCTTCCCGGCGAGGGTCCAGCGCTGGCCGATCGTCGGCCCGATCGTGTTCGGCCAGAACGTGCTCGTCTACGTCTCGTGGGCGTGCGTCGTGGCGGTGTGGCTCTACCTGACGCGGACGCGGCCGGGGCTGAACGTGCGCGCGGTCGGCGACTCGCCGGCGGCCGCGGACGCGATGGGGATCGACGTCGCGGCCTACCGCTACGCGCACACGCTCGTCGGCGGCGCCTTCGCGGGTGTCGCGGGCGCGACGTTCACGCTCGCGATCACTCCGCAGTGGGTGGACGGCATAACCGGCGGCGCCGGCTGGATCGCGATCGCGCTCGTCATCTTCGCCTTCTGGCGGCCGGAGCTCTGCCTCGTCGGCGCGTACTTCTTCGGCGCGCTCCAGGCTCTCTCACCCGAGCTCCAGGCGCGCGGGATCCACATCGGGCCGACCGAGCTCTGGGCCAACTCGCTCCCGTACCTGATGACGATCGTCGTGCTCGTCCTCGTCTCGGCGAGCTCGACGCGTCGCTGGCTGGGCGCGCCCGCCGCGCTCGGGCTGCCATACGTGCGGGAGGAGCGCTAGCGGGAGCGGAGCCAGCGGGCGAGCAGGTCGCGCTCGGGCTGCGTCATATGCGTCACGTTCCCGAGCGGCATCACCTTCAGCACGACCGCCTGCTCGAGGATCGCCTGCGCCTGGGACTCGATCTCCGCACGCGTGTCGAAGCGGACGCCCTTCGGCGCGGACCCGACACCCGGCTGCGTCGGGCTCGCCGAGTGGCAGGGGACGCACCGCTGCTGAATGACGGCGTTCGCCCTCGCGAACGGCACCGCCGGGCCGCCCGACGCGACCGCCGGGCCGCTGCCCGGCCGGATGAGGTAGGCGACGACGCCGAAGCTGACGAGAGCCGTCACGGGGATCCACCACGCGTTCCGGCCTGCATGGCGGAGGTTGAAGAAGTGCCGTGCGAGGGCGCCGAGCGCCATCAGCACGACCAGGACGAGCCACGCGTGCGCGTGCTCGTACGTGAACGCGAAGTGGTTCGAGAGCATCGCGAAGAGCACCGGCAGCGTCAGGTAGTTGTTGTGCACCGAGCGCTGCTTCCCGCGCAGGTTCCAGCGCGGATCCGGCTCGCGCCCGGCTTCCTTCGCCCGGATGAGCTCCCAGTGGGCCGGGATGATCACGAAGAAGACGTTCGCGACCATCATCGTCCCGATCATCGCGCCCACCTCGAGGTAGGCCGCGCGCGGTGCGAAGAGCCGGGAGGCGCCCCAAGCGGAGAGGGCGACGAAGCCGAAGACCGCGAGCGCGAGCAGACGCTCGTCGCGCCCGAGCAGGCGGCAGAGGCCGTCGTAGACGACCCACGCGAGCGCGAGCCCGGCGACGCTGAGCGCGATCGCCTCCCAGCTCTTCAGGTGCGCGACGCTCGGGTCGACGAGGAACGACGAGGCGTGGACGTAGTAGACGACGACGAAGAGGGCGAAGCCGGAGAGCCACGTCGTGTACGCCTCCCACTTGAACCAGTGCAGCGGCTCGGGCAGACGCGGCGGCGCGACGCGGAACTTCTCGATCCGGTAGAAGCCGCCGCCGTGGATCTCCCACGACTCGCCGGAGACGCCACGCTCGACGTCCCGCTCGTCCGCCGGCGGCCGCAGGTGGTTGTCGAGGGCGACGAAGTAGAAGGACGTGCCGATCCAGACGATCGCCGCGATCACGTGCAGCCAGCGGAAGAGCAGGTCGCCCCAGTCCCAGAGGTAGGGATCGACGGCGAGGCTCATCCGCGGCGCCACCGGTCGCGCGCGATCGCGACGAGCTCCTCGAGGCCCGTCTCGAGCTCTTCCTCGCGTGTTCGTCGCAGCCGCTCCTGCAGGACTTGGAGCAGCTCGGCCCGCGACCGGCGGTTCACGAAGACGACGAAGCGAAAGCCGTGCTTCTCCTCGTAGACCTGGTTCAGGTACGCGAGCTCGGCCAGGACGGCCGGATCCTCTCCGCGCTGCTCCGGCGACGGCTCTCCGATGCGCGGATGGGCCGCGAGCGCCGCGGCCTTGTCCTCCTCGGGAAGCTGCGCGATCACGCCGTGGGCCGCGCCGAGCGGATCCTCTCGCTCGGCGAGCAGCTCGACGAGCCGGGTGTGCCCGCCGAAAAGCTCCGCGAGCTCGTCGACCGTTAGCTGCCGCGGTAGGTCGCGCACGCGTAGGAAGAGACGAGCAGCGGGACGTGGTAGTGGCCGTCGGCGAGCTCGATCTCCAGCTCGACGCGGCGGAAGAACGGCGACGGCGGGTGGAACACGATTCGGTAGTTCCCGGGCCGTCCCTCGCCGAGCTCGCGGATGCGGCCGTCGTCGTCTGTCTCGCCGGAGCCGACGAGCTCCGCGCCGCGGTAGAGCTCGACGCGGACACCCGTCGCCGGTCGGCCATGCTCGGTGTCGAGGACATGGGTGGAGATGGTCATGCGGCAAGCCTCCGCGCCTGGATGCGGTGCTCGCGGGCGATCTCCTGCTCGTCGGCGCGGACGAGCCGGCCGTCGCGGACGACCTCCTCGCCGCCGACGTACAGCCGATCGACGCGGTGCGGACCGGAGAGGACGAGGCCCGAAACCGGGTCGCCTGCGCCCCCGAGCTCGAGGCCGTCGATGCGCCAGACGGCCAAGTCGGCGCGCTTGCCGGGCTCGAGCGAGCCGAGGTCGTCGCGGCGGAGGAGCGTCGCGCCGCCGCGCGTCCCGAGCTCGAGCGCCTCGCGGGCCGTCAGCGCGGCGGGCCCGTCGCGACCGCGGGCGACGAGGAGCGCCTGCTTCACCTCCAGGAAGAGGTCGCCGCGCTCGTTCGACGCCGAGCCGTCGACGCCGAGGCCGACGCGCACGCCCGCGTCGAGCAGCGGCCGGACCGGCGCCACGCCCGCTCCGAGCCGGAGGTTCGAGGTCGGGCAGTGCGCGACGCCCGTGCCGGTGGCGGCGAAGGTCGCCACGTCGCGCTCGTCGAGGTGGACGCAGTGGGCGCACCAGACGTCCTCGGCGAGCCAGCCGAGCCGCTCGAGGTACTCGACCGGCCGGCAGCCGTAGAGCTCGCGGCAGTACTCCTCCTCCTCGACCGTCTCGGCCAGGTGGGTGTGAAGCGCGAGGCCGAGCCGGCGAGCGAGCTCGGCCGACTCTTCCATCAATCTGCCGGTGACCGAGAAGGGCGAGCACGGAGCGACGGCGATCTGGACGCGGCCGTCGCCGTCGGCGAGCTCCGCCAGCCGCTCCGTGTCGGCGAGCACGTCGTCGAGCTCCTCGACGAGCGAGTCGGGCGGCAGGCCGCCGTCGGACTCGCCGAGGTCCATCGACCCGCGCGAGGCGACGATCCGGACGCCGAGCTCCTGCGCTGCGCGCACCTCCGCCTCGACCAGGCCGGAGCGGCCGCGCGGAAAGACGTAGTGGTGGTCGAAGACCGTCGTGCAGCCGGACAGCGCGAGCTCCGCGAGGCCGGTGCGCGCGGCGGTGTACTCGGCCTCCTCGTCGATCCCGGCCCACACCGGGTAGAGCTCCCGCAGCCACTCGAAGAGGCTCGCCTCCTGCGCCCGCGCGCGCGTGAGCGTCTGGTACAGGTGGTGGTGGGTGTTCACGAGGCCCGGCGTGACGACGGCGCCGCCCAGGCTCGCCGTCTCGTCGGCCTCGGGCCGCTCGTCGGCCCCGACCGCCTCGATCCGGCCGTCGGCGACGAGGATCCAGCCGCCGTCGTGCTCCGTCCGCTCGCCGTCCATGGTGACGACGTACGCGTCCGTGAGCAGCAGGCTCATGCCTGGAGCGGCACGAGCTCGAAGCGGTCGACGTCGACGAGACCGCGGTCGGTGATCTTCAGGCTCGGGATCACCGACAGCGCGAGGAACGAGAGCGTCAGGAACGGCGTCGCGCCCGACCAGCCGAGCTCTCGCGCGGCGTCGTTGCAGGCCAGGCTCCGGTCGATCACCTCCGCGAGCGGGGCGTCGGCGAGCAGGCCGGCGACGGGGAGCGGCAGCTCGGCGCGTACGTCGCCTCCGTCCACGACGGCGATCCCGCCGCCGAGCTCGGCCAGGTGCTGGACGGCGACGGTTATGTCCCCGTCGTCGAGCCCGACGACGACGATGTTGTGCGCGTCGTGCGCGACGGTCGAGGCGAGCGCGCCGCGCCGGAGGCCCGAGCCCCGGACGAAGCCGAGGCCGATCCGGCCGGTGCCGAGGTGGCGCTCGATCACGGCGATCTTGGCCAGGTCGCGCTCCGCGTCGGCCACCGCCTCGCCGTCCCTCGTCGCCGGCTCCTCGACGAGGTGCTCCGTCACCACCTGGTCGGGGACGAGGCCGATCACGCGGGCGTTCCCGCCCGTCCACGGGATGCGGAAGTCGGCTGCGGCGACCGGCCGGATGCGCACCGAGTGCTTGACCCATTCGGGCACGTCAGGGCGCGGGATCTCCGCCGCCGGCCGGCCGGCCTTGAGCACGACCTCCGGCTGGAACCGCTCCAGGTCAGGCAGGACGAGCAGGTCGGCCTGGTAGCCGGGCGCGATCGCGCCGAGGTGCCAGAGCCGGTGCCAGGTGGCGGGGTTGTGGGAGGCGAGCACGATTGCGTCCTCCGGGGCGATCCCGGCCGCGACCGCCTCGCGCACCATGCCGTTCACGTGGCCGTTCTCGGCGATGTCCTCCGGGTCGCGGTCGTCGGTGCAGAACGCGATCCGGTTCGTCCCGAACTCCTTGGCGAGGGGGAGGAGCGCATGCAGGTTGCGCGCCATCGAGGCCTCGCGGATCAGGAGCCACATCCCGGCCCGCAGCCGCTCGCGCCCCTCCTCCGGGGTCAGCGCCTCGTGGTCGGAGCGGATCCCGGCGGCGGCGTAGGCGTTCAGCGGCTTCCCGAGCACCCCGGGCGCGTGGCCGTCGACGTGCACGTCGACCGCGAGCGCGAGCTTCTCGAGCTCGTTCTCGTCGCCCGCGATGACGCCGGGGAAGTTCATCATCTCGGCCAGGCCGAGCACCCGCTTTCGCCGCAGGAGGCTGTCGAGGTCGCCCGCCCGTAGCGGCCGCCGCGGCGACTCGAAGTCCGAGGCCGGGATGGTCGAGGAGGCCATGAAGTAGAAGTCGAGCGGCAGGCCGTCGCACGCGTCGAGAAGCCAGTGGACGCCGTCCGTCCCGAGCACGTTCGCGAGCTCGTGCGGGTCGAGGACGACGGCGGTCGTGCCGAGCGGCAGGACGAGCCGGGCGAACTCGTCCGGGAGCAGCTTCGTCGACTCGAGGTGCATGTGCGCGTCGATGAAGCCGGGCACGACGTAGCGGCCGGCCGCGTCGAGCACCTCACGGCCCTCGTAGTCGCCGAGCCCCGCCACCCAGCCGTCCGCGATCGCCACGTCCGCTTCCACCCACTCGCGCGTGAAGACCGAGAGGACGCGGCCGCCGCGGACGACGAGATCGGCCGGCTCGCTCCCGCGGGCGACGGCGAGGCGGCGGGCGAGATCGACGGCCATGGCCCGATGAATCCTCTCATGGCAGCGAAGTACGCTTTACGGCCGTGGACGTCCTCACTCCCCGCACCCTCGACGAGGCCCTGCGCCTGAAGGCCGGGAGGCCCGAGGCGGTGCCGATCCAGGGCGGAACCGACCTGATGGTCGAGCTCAACTTCGACCGTGCGCGCCCGGCGGCGCTCCTGAACCTGAACGAGGTCGAGGAGCTGCGCGGCTGGTCGAGGCGGGACGGCACGATCTTCCTCGGCGCCGCCCTCACCTACACCGAGGCGATGCAGCCGCCGCTCGCCGAGCTCCTGCCCGCGCTCGCCGAGGCGGCGAGGACCGTCGGCGGGCCGCAGATCCGGAACCGCGGCACGATCGGCGGGAACCTCGCGACCGCCTCGCCGGCGGGCGACGCGATGCCGCCGCTCCTCGTCTGCGGGTGCGAGGTACACCTCGTGAGCGTGCGCGGCGAGCGGCGCGTCGCGCTCCAGGACTTCCTCCTCGGCCCGAAGCAGGCAGACGTCGCCGAGGACGAGCTGATCGCCGGCGTCACCGTCGAGCCGGGTGGCAGCCAGACGTTCATGAAGGTCGGCCCACGGAACGCGATGGTGATCGCCGTCGTGTCGCTCGCGCTCGAGGTGGACGGGGAGGTGCGGGCCGCGTTCGGCTCGGCGGGGCCGGTGCCGACGCTCGTGTGTGCCCCGCGCGACGAGGTCGACTCCTTCCCGGAGCGGGTCGCCGCCGCTGCGCGGCCGATCGACGACGTCCGCGGCACCGCCGCCTACCGTCGGCACGCGCTGCGCGTCCTGACCGAGCGCGCCCTCGCCCGCTGCCTCGCATGAACGTCCGGCTCACGGTCAACGGCGAGCCGCACGAGGCCGAGGTCTGGGAGGGCGAGAGCCTGCTCTTCGCGCTTCGCGAGCGGCTCGGGCTGCCCGGGTCGAAGAACGCGTGCGAGCAGGGCGAGTGCGGCTCGTGCTCTGTCCTCCTCGACGACCGGCTCGTCTGCTCGTGCCTCGTCCTGGCGGTGCAGGCCGATGGCCACGACGTCGTCACCGTGGAGGGGCTGGCCGAGGACGGACGGCTCCACCGCGTGCAGGAGGCCTTCGCCGCCACCGGCGCCGTCCAGTGCGGATTCTGCACGCCGGGCTTCGTCGTCGCCGCCGCGGATCTCCTCGAGCACAACGCCGACCCGTCGGACGACGAGATCCGCGAGGCGCTGTCCGGGAACCTCTGTCGCTGCACCGGCTACGCCAAGATCTTCGATGCCGTCCGGCTGGCCGCGTCGCAGTGACGGTTCCAGCGGAGAAGCTCCGGCTCGGCCGGGTCGGCGAGAGCGCCCGGAGGACGGACGCGGTGCCCAAGGTGACGGGCGAGTTCGCGTACTCGAGCGACGCCTACGCGGCGGGGATGCTCTGGGGGCGCACGGTGCGGAGCCCGCACGCGCACGCGCGGATCCGGTCGATCGACGTCTCGGAGGCGCTCGCCATGCCCGGCGTGCACGCCGTCCTGACGCACGAGGACGTGCCGGGTGAGAAGCGCTACGGGCTCGAGTTCCGGGATCAGCCGGTACTCGCGTTCGACCGCGTCCGCTACTACGGCGAGCCGGTCGTCGTCGTCGCGGCGGAGCACCCCGAGCAGGCGCGGCGCGCGGCCGACCGGGTGCGGATCGAGTACGAGCCGCTCGAGCCGATCGTCGACCCCGAGCGGGCGACCGAGCAGGAGCCGCTCCACCCCGACCGGCCGACGATGGGACACGGCTACCGCGACGACCCGCGGCCGAACGTCGTGCGGTCGCTCGTCATCCGCTGCGGCGACCCGGACGCGCGGGGCGACGTGTCCGTCTCGGGCGTGTACGAGCTCGGCATCCAGGACCAGGCCTTCCTCGGCCCGGAGTCGGGGCTCGCCGTGCCCGACGGCGAGGGCGGCGTCGACGTCTACGTCGCGACGCAGTGGCTGCACGTCGACCGCGACCAGGTCGCGCCCTGCCTCGGGCTCCGGCCGGAGCAGGTGCGCATCCACCTCGCAGGGGTCGGCGGCGCCTTCGGCGGCCGCGAGGACCTCTCGATGCAGATCCACGGCGCGCTGCTCGCGCTGCACACCAACCGGCCGGTGAAAATCGTCTACGACCGCCAGGAGTCGTTCGTCGGCCACATCCACCGGCACCCGGCGAAGATCTGGGCGGAGCACCGCGCGACGCGCGACGGCAAGCTCGTCTGCATCCGCGTGCGGATCCTGCTCGACGGCGGCGCCTACGCTTCGAGCTCGACGGCGGTCACGTCCAATGCGGCCTCGTTCGCGTGCGGCCCGTACGCGGTGGAGAACGCCCTCGTCGAGAGCACCTGCGTGTACACGAACAACCCGCCCTGCGGCGCGATGCGCGGCTTCGGAGCGGTGCAGAGCTGCTTCGCGCACGAGGCGCAGATGGACAAGCTCGCGGCGGCGCTTCGGATCGACCCGATCGAGCTGCGGCTGCGGAACGCGCTCGCGCCGGGCGACTCGCTGCCGACCGGCCAGCGGATCACGGGCACGCTGCCGGTCGCCGACGTCATCCGCCGCTGCGCGGAGCTGCCGGTGCCGGAGGCCGAGGAGCTCCCGCGCGACCCGATCCGCCTCCCCGGCGGAGCCGGAAACACGACCCGCGGCGAGGGCGTCAGGCGCGGCGTCGGCTTCGCGGTCGGGTTCAAGAACATCGGCTACTCGGAGGGCTTCGACGACTACTGCACCGCCCGCGTCCGGCTGCTCGCCGACGGCAGCG
>Ga0209577_10002901_pt1 | contig 16241 bp, 15 predicted proteins | sample GraSoiAngelo_109_FD_185874 | JGI IMG/M metagenome (GOLD analysis project Ga0209577, IMG submission 185874) | Grasslands soil microbial communities from the Angelo Coastal Reserve, California, USA - 14_0903_12_20cm (SPAdes) (version 2) | ecosystem: Environmental > Terrestrial > Soil > Grasslands...
CGCGCCTGGCCCAGGCTCAGTTCCTCCTCGGCCGGCTCGCGATCGAGACCGAGTCCTGGGACGAAGCGATCGCGCGCCTCACCGCCGCGGTCGAGATCGATCCGGATCACGACGGCGCCTGGAGCGCGCTCGGGGCGGTCTACGGCGAGGCGCTTCACAAGAGCGAAGAAGCGATCGAGGTCTACCGGCGCGCGGTCAAGGCCAACCCGGACAACCCGGCGTTCGCGGACAAGCTGGCCGACCTCCTGATCCGGCTCGGCCGCTTGCCCGAGGCCCAGACCGAGCTCGAAGGAGTCGCCGAAGCCACGCCCCAGAGCCCGCGCGCCTGGATGAAGCTCGGCGCCGTGTACTACGAGCAGAAGATGTGGGACAAGGCCATCGAGGCCTTTCGACGCGTCGTGGCGCTCACTCCGTCGGACCTCCGCGCCCGCTACTTCCTCGCCACCACGTACATGGATGCGGGGCGAGACGCGGAGGCCAAGTCCGAGCTCGAGCGCATCCTGCGAGCCGATCCGCGGTCCATCGACGCGCGGGTCCAGCTCGGGTTCCTGTATGGCCGGGCCAAGCGCTACGACGAGGCGATCTCGACCCTGCGTGAAGCCGTCAACATGGAGCCCAAGCGTCCCGAGCTCTTCCTGTATCTCGGGACGGCCTACTACCGGGCCAAGGAATACGACCGGGCCGCTCAGACGCTCCAGGAAGGTCTGGGGCTCGACGACAAGCAGAAGGATCTGCATTTTCAGCTGGGGGTCGTCTACGAGAAGCAGTCCCGGTTCGAGGACGCGGTCACCTCCTTCCGTCGCGTGATCTCGCTCGATCCCAAGAACGCCGAGGCGTACAACTACGTCGGCTACATGTACGCCGAGCGCGGACAGAATCTCGACGAAGCGATCCAGCTCATCGGCAAGGCGCTCGATCTCGAGCCCGAGAACGGCTACTTCATCGACAGTCTCGGCTGGGCGTATTACCAGCAAGGGAAGTATCCGGAGGCCTTGACGGAGCTCAAGCGCGCGGTCATGAAGACCAAGGAGCCGGATCCCGTGATCTACGAGCACCTTGGCGACGCGCTGGTCAAGAACGGTCTCGACGAGGACGCCCTGGCCGCGTGGGAAAAGGCTCTGCAGCTCGATCCGGCCGCCGACGGGGTCAAGAAGAAGGTCAATGACCTCAAGGATCGCCAGCGCCGGGTCAAGGCTGGCCCGAAGGCCTCTCAGTAGTCTCCTCCTCTTCGTGCCGCTGGCGCTGGTCGCCGCCTGCGCGACCGCGCCGCCTCGAGAGCCGCTAGGGGACGACGCCCGCCGCGCCCTCACCCTGCTCGCCGAGCGCTACGCCGAGTTCACCGACATGCGCGCGCTCGCCGACGTCGCGCTGAGAAAGGGCGGAGAGCGCCAGCGGCTCCGAGGGGTCCTGCTGGTGCGTGCCCCAAGCTCGGTCCGCTTCGAGGCGCTCTCACCGTTCGGCCCGCCGCTCATGGTCGTGACCGTCCACGAGGGCCAGGTGACGGCCTATGACGCGATACAAAATGAGGCCCACGTCGGGCCGGCCGACGCCGAGACGATCTCGAAAGTCCTGGGCCTGCCCCTGGACCCGGAGGATCTGGTGTCGGTGCTGGTCGGCCGCATGGCAGGGCCGCGCGACCTCCGGAGCGCTGAGCTGGCTGCCCCTGACGCCGCGGGACCGTCCCTGAACCTCGTGAACGGAGCCGGCGGACGCCAGCGGGTGTGGCTCGATCTCGGGACGGGCCTGATCCTGCAGCGGCAGATCTTCGGCAGTCGGTTCAATGCATTGATCAAATACCGACGCGGCGGCTCGGGGGCGCTGGCCGGGCTCGATCTCGACGCGGCGATGTCGTACATCACGGGCTCGATCACCTACCAGAACCTCGTCGAGGGCGAGGGAATCGACCCCGAGCGCTTCACGCTGACGATCCCGAAAGGGGCGAAAACACAGCCCATCCGTTGAAAGGGCCCCGGGCCCGTGCTATGGTTCGTTGTCTTGTCGAAGCGGGCGGGGAAGCCCCGTCGCCTCGTGCTCAGCGCGGCGTGCAAGATCAACCTCGCGCTCGAGGTGCTTGGACGGCGGGACGACGGGTACCATGAAATCGCCACGGTCATGCAGGCCGTGGATTTGTCCGACCGGCTGGAGCTCGAGGACGCGGACGTCCTCGAGCTCCGGACCACCGCTTCCGACGTTCCGACAGACGGGACCAATCTGGCGCTCAAGGCCGCGCTGACTCTCCGTGAGATGGCGGGGGTGAGTCGCGGGGCGCGGATCGCGCTGGACAAGCGGATCCCCGTGGCGGCGGGCCTCGGCGGCGGATCGACCGACGCCGCGGCCGTGCTCGTGGGCTTGAATCGGCTCTGGGGGCTCGGGTGGTCGAAGGCGCGACTCGGCGACGCGGCGGTGAAGCTCGGCATGGACGTCCCGTTCTTCCTGCACGGCGGCGCGGCGCTGGCGACGGGACGCGGCGAGCAGCTCGAGCCGCTGGCGTGCTCGGCGTTGTCGCTCGTGCTCGTGAATCCGCGCGTGGCGGCGAGCACGGCGGAGATCTACGAAGGGGTCGCGGCCGCGATGTATTCTAACGGCGCCCGAGCACGGGGGATGGCGGCGGCGCTCAGGAGCCGGCAGCCGGGCCGGGTGGCGGCCGCCCTCGGCAACACGCTGGAACGCGTCGCGAGCGCGCGGTACCGTGAGGTGGAGCAAATGGAGGCAGCGCTCCTGGCCGCGGGGGCGCTGGGGGCGGCGATGTCGGGGAGTGGGCTCACAGTGTTCGGCGTGGCGCGCTCGTACGATCACGCGCGGCAGATCCGCTCGCGAGTCGCCCGCGCGCGCTGGGGCTGCTGGGCGGTCCGGGCGCTGCGCGGCCCCGCGATCCGCATGCGCTGAGGCCCGGGTAGTGCGCGCTGCAACGAGTGAAGCGAACACGCTGGGGCGTGGCCAAGCGGCTAAGGCGCGGGACTTTGGATCCCGTATTCGGAGGTTCGAATCCTCCCGCCCCAACCACACGCTAGGACGAGGCACCGATGGCGTATGAGCTGAAGCTCCTGACCGGCAACGCGAACCGCCCGCTCGCCGAGGAGATCGCGCAGTATCTCCACGTCCCGATGGCCGACGCCGAGGTGACGCGGTTCTCGGACGGCGAAGTCTACGTCCAGGTCGACGAGAACGTGCGGGGCGCCGACGTGTTCGTCATCCAGCCGACGTGCCCGCCGGTGAACGACTCGCTCATGGAGCTCCTGATCATGGTCGACGCGATGAAGCGCGCGTCGGCTCGTCGGATCACCGCGGTGCTGCCCTACTACGGCTACGCGCGCCAGGACCGGAAGGTGCAATCGCGGGTGCCGATCTCGGCGCGGCTCGTCGCCGACCTGCTCGAGGCGGCGGGGATCCACCGGGTGCTGGCGCTCGACCTGCACGCCGGCCAGATCCAGGGATTCTTCAGCGTTCCGGTGGATCACCTCTTCGCCGGCCCGGTCGTGATGATCGACTACCTTCGCAAGAAAGATCTGCGGGATCCGGTGATCGTCGCCCCCGACGCGGGCGGCGTGGAGCGCGCGCGCGCGATGGCCAAGCGGTTCGATGCCGGCCTGGCCATCATCGACAAGCGGCGCGAAGGGCCGAACTCGGCGGTCGCCATGCACCTCATCGGCGACGTCAAGGGTCGCGACGCCGTCGTCATCGACGACATCGTCGACACCGCCGGCACCCTGACGCAGGCCGTGACGGCGCTGGAGCGAGAGGGCGCGCGACGCATCCTGGCCTGCGGCGTTCACGCGGTCCTCTCGGGGCCGGCGATCGATCGCATCGCGGCCTCCCCGATCGAAGAGGTCGTCGTCACGAACTCGATTCCTCTGAGCGACACCAAGCGCGCGGCCGCGCGCATCACGGTGCTCTCGGTCGCGCCGCTCCTGGGGGAGGCGATCCGACGCATCCACGACGAGGAATCCGTCTCGACATTGTTCGCGTAATTCGACTTTCAAGGAGCTTCAGTCATGGCGATGCAAGAGCTGACGATCAAGCGGCGCGACGGGAGCGGCAAGGGGTTCGCCAAGCGACTCCGTCGCGAGGGCGCCGTTCCCGGGGTCCTCTACGACGGAAAGAAAGCCGAGTCGGTCACGGTCGACCCCAAGGCGGTGCTCCGGATGATCCACGGCCACGAGGGCACGACCCAGCTACTCACCCTGCGGTTCGACGGTGAGAACGGCACCGGCACGCGGATGGCGATCATCCGCGATCTGCAGTTCGATCCGGTGACCGAGCTGCTCCTGCACGTCGACCTGCAGGAAGTGGCCGCGGATCGCGCGATCACCGTGCAGGTGGCCGTGCGCGCCACCGGCGAGGCTGCGGGCGTGAAAGAGCAGAAGGGTATTTTGAACCTCGTGCTGCACGAGCTGACGGTGTCGTGCCTGCCGACCGCGATCCCCGATCGGATCGACGCCGACGTCAGCGCGCTCATGATCGGCGACGTGCTCACGGTGGCCGAGCTCCGCGCGCCCGAGGGCGTGCGGATCGTGAACGATCCGGGTCAGGCGGTCGCGACCGTGGCTCCGCCGATGGCGGAGGAAGTGGTGGCGACGGCGGCACCGGCAGCGGCGGCAGTCACCGAGCCGGAAGTCCTCACCGAGCGCAAGCCGAAGGAAGGCGAAGAGGCGGCGGCGGCCGACGACGGCAAGAAGCCGGCGCGGCCCGCGCGCGCGGAGAAGTCCGAGAAGTCGGACAAGTAACGGAGCGAGAACCGCGTGGCCCACGCGCAGGGCCGGGGCTCCGGCCGAGTGGTCGTGGGACTGGGCAACCCGGGTCCGGAGTATCAGAACACCCGGCACAACGTGGGCCAGCGCGTTCTCGACGTCCTCGCCAAGACCGTTCGCGGGTCCTGGCGGCGCGACGGGGCGACGATCGTCGCTCGCGGTCGCTGGCGAGGCGACGTGGTTCGCCTCGTCAAGCCGCTTTCGTTCATGAACGAGAGCGGACCGGTCGTCGCGAAGGCGCTACGCCGCGCGGAGGCCGGTCCGGCCGACCTGATCCTCGTCTACGACGACATCGACCTGCCTCTCGGGACCGTGCGCCTGCGCATGAAGGGCAGCCACGGCGGTCACAACGGCGTGCGATCCGTGATCGACGCGCTCGGCACCGAGGAGATCAAGCGCGTCAAGGTGGGCATCGGACGCCCCGACCACAAAGGCGAGGTCCCCGACCACGTGCTCACGTCGTTCGAGCGGGACGAGCTGCCGGCCGTCGACGCCGCGGTCACAGAAGCCGTCGAGAAAGTTCTCGCCCTTCTCGGCTAGCCGTCCTGAGCCGCCGCGAAGCGGCGCCACCTCCGCCCGATGTTCAACGGAAAAACACGAGCGTGACGATCGCGAACAGCGGCAGCAGGATCACGCCGCTGTACACCATGTAGCCGAAGAAGCTCGGCATCTTGATGCCCTGCTCCTCGGCGATCGACTTCACCATGAAGTTCGGCGCGTTGCCGATGTAGCTGTTGGCCCCCATCGACACCGCCCCCACGCTGATCGCCGCCAGGACCGCGTGCGGGACCTCCACGACCTCGCGCGCCAGACCAAGCCCCTGCCCGAGCGCCAGAAACGTCAGATAGGTCGGCGCATTGTCGAGAAACGACGAGAGGATTCCGGACGCCCAGAAGAAATGCCAGGGCGCGCGCACACCGAGCTCTCCGCCGCGCAGTCGCAGGAGCTCGAGTGCTGGAATCATCGTGAGGAAGATCCCGGCGAAGAGCACTGCGACTTCCACGATGGGATACGCGGTGAAGCCGTTGGCGCGCCGGACCGCGCGCGGCGTTCGCCAGAGCGAGACGGCCGAGACTGCGACGATCGCGCCCTCACGCCACGGCGCGTGCAGGAAGGCGACGGCGCAGACCACGAGGCCGAGCCAGACGATGTTGAGCGCGCCCCGCAGGCGCAGCGGCTCGATCTGCGAGCGATCGCGGCGCAGCGCCGCGATCGGCTCGCGCGTGTATTGCCGCGTATCCCAGACGAAATACAGCGCCAGCAACGCGGCCACCTGGAGCGCCCAGTGCGGCCAGAGCCGGAAGGTCCACGTGAAGGGCACGCCCTGCAGGTAGCCGAGAAAGAGCGGCGGGTCGCCGAGCGGTGTCAGCATCCCGCCGATGTTGGACACGAGAAAGATGAAGATCACGATCGTGTGGTGGACGTGCGTGCGCTCGCGGTTGGCCTGCAGCAACGGCCGGATCAGCAGCATCGAGGCCCCGGTGGTGCCGATGAACGAGGCCAGCACCGACCCGAGCGCGAGCAATCCCGTATTCGTGATCGGCGTCGCCTCGAGGTCCCCTCTGAGCAAGATGCCGCCCGAGATCACGAAGAGCCCGGCGAGGAGGACGATGAACGAAACGTACTCCTCGGCCATGGACAGGAGCGCCCCGGGCCGGCGGACCGCATAGAGGGCGAGGATCGGCAGGCCCAGCAGCGCCGAGACCGCCAGCTTGTTCCGGTTCGACTCCCACCAGTGCGGAATCCAGAGCGGGAAGACGGCGATCACCAGGAGCATCGCGACGAACGGGGCGACGGTATAGAGCGGCAGCGCGCCGGCGGTGATCAGGCTGAGAGTCTCCTCGCTGGCCCCAGGGCCGACCCAGTCTAGCAAAAGGGCCCTCGATTGCCCGATGGTGGGTCGCGTGGTATATAGTTGTTGTTTATCCGGAGATACACCGTCCTGAGGGGAGAGCCGTGTGACCAAGGTCATCGTCGAGCCCGACGAATCCTTCGAAAGCGCCCTCAAGCGCTTCAAGAAGCAGTGCGAGAAAGCCGGGCTCCTCTCGGAATTCAAGAAGCGCCAACACTACGAAAAGCCCAGCGTTCGGCGCAAGCGCAAAGCCCTCGCCGCCCGCAAGAAGGCCAAGCGGCGCGAACGGATGTCGGATTAGCCGGGACATCGCTTTGATGCACGCCGGCACTCCCGTGATCCGGGTCGGGAGCGAGTGAGGCGAAGGTTGGAGGCAGGCCGAATCTGGGAGCCCGGCACCGAATGGAACGCGGTGCGGGCGCTCCTGGCTCACGAAGCTTTAACCGAGATGGGACGCAATCGGGCGACGGCTGCCGAGCCGCTAACCGACCTCTCCGAAGTCCAGGCGGCGATCGAGATGACACGCCAGGCCCGTCTGGCGCTGGCCACCGCCGGCTCGCTGCCGCTGGAAGCCCTCCCCGACATCCGCCCGATCCTCGCGCGCTGTCGTGCCGAGGGCAGCGTGCTGGACGGCTCCGAGATGATCCAGATCGTTCCCGTCCTCGACGCGAGCCCCAGGCTCCGCGCGTACGGCCGCTCCGTGCGTGAGGCGAGCCCCGCGGTCGCGAGCATCACCGAGGCCCTGCCCCGCTTCGCCGAGCTCGCCGACCGGCTGCGCCGCGCCCTCGACGCGAGCGGCGCCGTGACCGACGACGCGAGCCCGACGCTCAAGCGGTTGCGCCGCGAGATCCGTGACCGGCGCCGGCAGCTCGCCAGCGAGCTCGAGCGCGCCTTCCAGGGCAGCGACGCCGACCGGCTCTTCGCCGATCGGTACGTCACGCTTCGACACGGCCGCTACGTTCTGCCGGTTCGGACCGAGGCGCGCAGCCGCGTGCGCGGAATCGTCCACGACCGCTCGCAGAGCGGTCAGACGCTCTTCATCGAGCCCGAGCAGGTCGTCGATGCGAACAACGACCTCGTGCAGGTGACCCGCGAAGAAGAGCACGAGACCGCCCGCATCCTGGCCGAGCTGACAGCCGGTGTGCGCGGCCGCCTCGACGATCTGGACGGCCTCGTGAGCGCGATCGGCGAGCTCGACTGGATCTTCGCGCGAGCCCAGGCCGCCGAGCGCATGGGCGCGACGGCGCCGGCGATCGACGCCGGACGGACCGTCGCGCTTCGCGCCGCCCGCCACCCGCTCCTGCTCGCCCAGAGCTGGAAGGACCCGCGCCGCACGGTGGTCCCGATGGACCTCGAGCTCGGTCCCGATCGCCCGTTGCTCGTCATCACCGGGCCGAACGCCGGGGGCAAGACGATCGCGCTCAAGACGCTCGCGGTTCAGGCGCTCATGGCCCAGGTCGGCTGCCACGTGCCCGCCGACGAGGGTTCGCGCCTGCCCGTGTTCGACGACGTCTTCGCGATCATCGGGGATGACCAGTCCGTCGCCGAGAACCTCTCCACGTTCTCGGCGTTCGTCAAGCAAGCGCGCGAGATCCTCGAAGCGGCCGACGAGCGCTCGCTCGTGCTCCTGGACGAGCTCGGCGCGGGAACCGATCCGGACGAAGGCGCGGCCCTCGCCCAGGCGATCCTCGAGGAGCTGGCCGAGCGGGGCGCGCTCGTGATCGCCACGACCCACCTCGAGCCGCTCAAGGCCTTCGCGTCGACTCACCCCCGGGCACGCAACGCATCGGTCGAGTTCGACACCGCGACCCTGGCGCCGACCTTCCACCTTCGTTACGACCAGCCGGGCCAGAGCTACGCGCTAACGATCGCCGCTCGGCTCGGCCTCGGCGCGGAGCTGATCGCCCGCGCCAACACGCATCGCTCCGAGCACGCGGCGCGGCTCGCCGATCTCCTGGCAACGCTCGACGCCAACGCTCGCTCGGAGGCCGAGCGGGCACGCGAGATCGAGCGCATCCGCGCCGAGGCCGCGGCCCAGCTCGCGAAGGCGCGCCAGACGGAAGCCGCCGCGGAGAGCCGGGCTCAAGCGATCGTCGCCCGCGCCCGCGCCGAGGCGACGACGCTCGTCGGCGAGATCCGCCGCGCGCTCACCGCCGAGTGGGACAAGCTCAAGCGAACGGACCGGTCGCGCCGTTCTCTCGACGAGAGCCGTCGCCGGGTTCGGGAGGTCGCCGGACGCATCGAGGCGATCGCGCCGGACGCGCCCGCGGAGCTGCCGGTGGCGCTGGCCCCCGGGGCCACCGTGGCTGCCGAGCACCTGGGGATCCGCGGCGAGCTGGTCGAGATCGCCGGAAGCTCGGCGACCGTCCGATCCGGCTCGGTCACCGTCCGGGTACCGCTCTCTGTCCTCAGGCTCGCTCCTATGCCGCCCACGGCGACGGGGCGGGAGCTCGCGGGGAGGGGTCCGGGGCGAGTGGGGTTCCGAAGCCCCGGACCCCTCCCCGCGAGCTCCCGTCCCGTCGCCACCGAGATCCTGTTGCTCGGACAGACGACCGACGAGGCGCGGGATCGAGTCGAGAAATATCTCGACGACGCCTTCCTCGCGGGCCTGGCGAGCGTACGATTGGTTCATGGCAAGGGCAGCGGCGCCCTCCGCAAGACCGTCCGTGACCTGCTCGCGGGTCACCCCCTGGTCGAGTCGTTCCGCGACGGTGAGCCCTCCGAGGGTGGAACGGGCGCGACCGTGGCCGCGTTGAAGGTCGGCTGACCATGAGGACCATCGGCTGATGCAGTATTCGCAGACGCTGCTCGACGACATTCGGGCCGCCGTCGACATCGTGGATCTCGTCAGCCGGTTCGTGAACCTCCGCAAGGCCGGATCCCACTGGAAGGGTCTCTGCCCGTTCCACGCCGAGAAAACGCCGTCGTTCACCGTGAATCCTCAAAAAGGCATCTTCCACTGCTTCGGCTGCGGGGTCGGCGGCGACGCTTTCGGCTTCGTCATGCGCCAGGATCGTCTCTCGTTCCCCGGGCCCTGGCGAAGAGCACCGGGATCGCGCTGCCCGAGGAGCGCGGCGCGCAGAGCGGCGATTCGGGCCGAGAGGAGCTCCTGCGGGTGATGGATCTCGCGGGCCGCTTCTATTCCGACACGCTCTGGAAGCCGGCCGGCGAGCGGGCGCGCGCCTATCTGGGAGAGCGCGGAATCGACACCGGCATCGCCGGACACTTCGGTCTCGGCTACGCGCCCGAGGGCTGGGAATCGCTGATCACCTTCATGAAGACTGAGAAGGTTTCGGAGGAGGCGCTGATCGCCACGGGCCTGGCGGTCGCGCGCGAGAATCGCGCCGGCGCCTACGACCGCTTCCGCGGACGCCTCCTCTTCCCCATCCGGGACCTTCAGGGGCGCGTCGTCGCGTTCGGCGGTCGTGGGTTCGGCGACGAGCAGCCGAAGTACCTGAACTCGCCGGAGACCCCGCTCTACACCAAGGGCAACCTGCTGTACGCCGCCGATCTCGCTCGCCCGACGATCCAGTCGCAAAACCGCGCGCTGCTCGTCGAAGGCTACGTCGACTGCATCATGGCTCACCAGCACGGGTTCACGGGGGCGGTGGCCGCGCTCGGCACGGCGTTCACGCCGGCCCAGCTCGCGCTGCTCCGCCGCTACTGCGACGAGGTCGTCACCTTCTTCGACGCCGACGCGGCCGGCCAGAAGGCCGCCGCCCGGGCCGAGGAGCTCCTGGAGCCGACGGGGCGCGGCATGGCGTGGGCGGTAAACCGTTCAGGAGCGTTCGAGGGGGCCGGCGCCTTGCGCGTGAAAGTCGCGCTGCTTCCGGCCGGCCACGACCCGGATACCTTCCTGCGGACGATCGGCAGCGAAGCCTTCACCGAGCGTATCGCCGCAGCCCGGAGCATCCTCTCCTATGCGCTCGATCGCGCGCTCACCAACCCCGATGGAGCGACCGGGCCCCGGGCACGGACCACGGCGTTCGCGAGGGTCGCCCTGTTGCTGGCGAAGGTGGCCGATGGGGACGAGGCCGCCGCGCTCTCGCGCGAGGCCGCCGCAAAGCTCGGCGTGGACCCAACGCAGCTCTGGATCGAGGCCCAGCGTCTTCAGTCCTCGCTGAGGACGCCGCCGGCCCAGTCTCAGCCCAGCCCGCCGGCCTCGATGCCGTCGGTCGAGCGCGATCTGGTCGCGCTCCTGCTCTACTCCGCCGAGGCTCGCGGCGCGCTTCTGGGCCTCCTGGGCGAGTCGGACGAGCTCGGCCACGCCCCGCTCCGGGCGATCGTGGACGCGCTCAAACACCGGCCCGACGCCTCGGCCGAGAGCCTGATGCCCGACCTTCCCACCGACGAAGCCCGGTCGGTTCTTTCGTCCCTGCTCGTCGAAGATCGCGAAAGTGTTGACGCTCGGGTTAGCATCGGACAGTTCCAGCGACGGCTCGAGCGCAGCCAGCGGCTGCGCCGGGCGCGGGAGGTCAGCCAGGCGATCGCCGATGTTCAGGCGAAGACCGGGGTCGCGGCACCGATGCACGCCGAGCTCAGGACCCTGCACAAGGAGAGCGCCGTCGTGTACGAGATCACAGGTGGTGTCGCCCAGTCGTTAGAACACGGGACGTCGGCGTCCCCAAGGAGCTCAGACGAATGAGCGAAGAACCAAAGCTGGAGGAGCTCGACCGGCTCATCTCGATGGGGAAGCAAAAAGGCTTCCTCACCTACGATGAGGTGAATGACGCCCTCCCTTCCGATCTCGTCTCACTCGACCAGCTCGATGACATCATGATGATGTTCGGTGCGATGGACATCGAGGTCGTCGACTCGGCGAAGGCCGGCCGGCTGCCCTCCGAGATCCGCGAGCGGAAGGCGCAGCAGGAGCCCGAGGAGAACGACGACGACGGCCCGCCCGAGCCGATCGACCTCACGCCGGGTCCGGTCGGACGCACCGAGGATCCCGTCCGGCTCTACCTGCGCGAGATGGGGCGCGTCGCGCTCCTCACGCGCGAGGGCGAGATCGCGCTCGCCAAGCGCATCGAAGAAGGCAAGAACCAGGTCACGTCCGCCATCCTCAGCACCAACCTCGCCGTCGAGCGCTTCCGCGAGCTGCGTGAGCAGCTCCGCCGCCACGACATCTCGGTCAAGGAGGTCGTGGACGTCAACGAAGAGGAGTTCACGGAGGAGAAGGAAGCGGACCTGACGCGCGTGGTCATCGCGGCGTTCGCGATGGTCGATCGGCTGCTCCGCGAGCGGGACAAGCTGGTCGCCCAGGCGCGCAAGCTGCGCGTGAAGACGTCGAGCCGGCGGCGCCCGAAGAAGGGCGCCAAGGAGCCGGCCTGGAAGCGGCTCGAGTCACAGGCCCAGCAGCGCCAGACGCGCGTGCTCGAAAAGCTCCGCGCGCTCAACATCGGCAACCAGATCATCGACCGCGAGGACGCCGAGCTCGGACGCCGTGGCCTGGTGCAACGCCTGCGTGACCTGCTCGACGACATCGAGCGCGCCGAGCGCGTGATTCGCCTGTGGACCAACGGCCGGCGGCCGTCGACCGACGAAGTGCAGAACCTCATCTACGTCTCGTTCCGCGATCCGGCGACCAACGGCGCTGCCACCGGAGTCGGCGATCTCCACCTGAAGGCCGCCAAGAAGTTCCCGTCGCCCAAGCAGCAGCAGGTATGGGTCGCCCAGCAGGAGATCAAGGTCGCCGAGGGACGCGCCAACGCCAAGGCCGACGAGATCAAGCGCGTCATGACCATCATCAAGGCGGGCCAGGTCAAGGCGGCCCAGGCCAAGAAGGAGATGGTCGAGGCGAATCTTCGACTGGTCATCTCGATCGCGAAGAAGTACACCAACCGCGGCCTGCAGTTCCTCGACCTCATTCAGGAAGGCAACATCGGCCTGATGAAGGCGGTCGACAAGTTCGAGTACCGTCGCGGCTACAAGTTCTCGACGTATGCGACCTGGTGGATCCGGCAGGCGATCACGCGAGCGATCGCCGACCAGGCGCGCACGATCCGTATCCCCGTGCACATGATCGAGACCATCAACAAGCTCATCCGGACCTCGCGCCAGCTGGTCCAGGAGCTCGGTCGCGAGCCCACCCCGGAGGAGATCGCGACCAAGATGGACGTGCCGGTCGACAAGGTGCGGAAAGTTTTGAAGATCGCCCAGGAGCCGATCTCCCTGGAGACGCCGATCGGCGAGGAAGAAGACAGCCATCTCGGCGACTTCATCGAGGACAAGCAGGTCGTCTCGCCGGTGGAGTCGATCATCGGCCTGTCCTTGCGCGAGCAGACCAACAAGGTCCTCAACACGCTCACGCCGCGCGAGGAGAAGGTCCTGCGGCTGCGCTTCGGCCTTTCGGACGGCTGCGAGCATACGCTCGAGGAGGTCGGCCAGGACTTCGCCGTCACCCGCGAGCGGATCAGACAGATCGAAGCCAAGGCGCTGCGCAAGCTCCGCCATCCGTCGCGCTCCAAGAAGCTCCGGAGCTTCTTGGAATCGTGACCGGGACCGAGCGTCGGACACGATGACCCTGCGGGCCCATAGCTCAATGGCAGAGCAGCCGGCTCATAACCGGTTAGGTCTTGGTTCGAGTCCAGGTGGGCCCACCGTTGCTCCGCTTCGGCTACAATCAGAGAAGGCGTGGACGCCCAGCTCCTGACCCTGATCGATTTGCAGGGCTTCGACACGCGGCTCGCCGCGCTCGAAGCCGAAGCCGCCCGTCTCCCCAAGCAGATCGAAGCCATCCACCTGGCGCTCGCCGAGGCCAAGAAGATCGTCGACGCCCTCAAGCTGAAGGCCGACACGACCCGCAAGGATCTCCGCACGAAGGAAAAGGACCTCGAAGTCGTCACGGCCAAGCGGGCGAAGGCCGAAGGACGTCTCTGGGAAGTGAAGAACAACACCGAGTACTCGGCCGTGCTCTCCGAGATCGAGGCCATCAAGCAGGAGAAGGCGCACGGCGAGGAAGAGATCCTCGGCCTGATGGAGCTTCAAGAGCGCCTGACCGCCGAGGGCCGCGAGGCCGAATCGCGGCTGAAGGCGCGTGAAGAGCAGGCGCGTCAGGATGAGGCGGTCGTACGCAAGAAGCTCGCGGCGGTCGAGGCCGAGCTGGCCGGCCTCCGCACCGATCGCCAGTCGCGGGCGCAGGCGCTGCCCCGCCCGTTGCTGGCCGACTACGAGAAAATCCTGAAGGCGCGCAGCGGCGTCGCCGTGGCCAGCGTGACCGCGTCCGCGGTCTGCAGTGGCTGTCGGGTGTCGATCCGGCCCCAGGCCATCCAGGAGCTGAAGGCGGCTCAGGCGCCGATGCTCTGCGAGAACTGCGGCCGATACCTCTACTGGCAGGAACCCGCCTGACGGCTCGACCCGCCGGCGCCGTACCCCGGCGCGCTCAATCAGACGTCACCGTCTACACCGATGGCGCCTGCTCCGGTAATCCCGGGCCGGGCGGCTGGGCTGCGATCATCATCGACGGCGACGACGAGCGCGTGGTCTCCGGAAAGGCGCCTCACACGACCAATCAGCGCATGGAGCTCCAGGCCGTCGCCGAAGGCCTCGCCGCGGTACCCGGCCGGCGGCGGGTCCACATCCACTCCGACAGCGCGTACATCGTCAATTGCTTCCTCGAGGGTTGGTGGGAGCGCTGGGAGAAGAACGGCTGGCGAAACAGCCAGAAGCAGGCCGTCGCCAATCGCGATCTCTGGGAGCGCATCCTCGCGGAGACCCGGCGCCACGACGTGGTCTGGCACAAGGTGGCCGGCCACTCGGGCGACCTCCTGAACGAGCGGGTGGACGCCCTCGCGCGCGGCGCGATCGCCGGCTGACGCCGTCGGCTGCCCTTACGCAGTCGGCTATACTGTGGGAGCGCCAGAGAAGGCTGGACGGTCGCCGGCCGCGGTGACGCGGCGGGAGGAAAGTCCGGGCTCCGCAGGGCAGGGTGCTGGGTAACGCCCAGGGGGGGAAACCCCACGGACCAGTGCCACAGAAAGCAGACCGCCGTCTCGTCGGTGCCCGCGAGGGTGGCGAGGCGGTAAGGGTGAAACGGTGAGGTAAGAGCTCACCAGCGGTGCGGGTGACCGCATCGGCTTGGCAAACCCCACCCGGAGCAAGGCCAAATAGGGGAGCGATGGCGTGGCCCGCGCCGCTCCCGGGTTCGGCCGCTGGAGACGTCGGGTAACCGGCGCCCTAGAGAAATGATCGTCACCCCGGGCGGGAAACTGCTCGGGGCCACAGGACCCGGCTTACAGGCCTTCTCTGGCGCTTTTCTTTATGTCGTTAGCCAGAGCGGTCAGCCGAGCGCACCCGTTTCCCTCGAAGCCATTCAACGAGCCGGTGCCGGTAGTAGTACAGCGGCAGCGCCACCGCTACGACAATCGCCGTGAGTAGGATCACCTGGAGGTAGTCGCCCGACGCCGTCCGAGCGCCCTGCGCCGAGAGTACCCAGGTGCCGGGAAAGCGACCGAGCGTGGAGACCACGGCGAAGACCCAGAACGGCATGGGACTCAGACCAAAGATGTAGCAAGTCACATCCTTCGGGAGACCGGGCACCAAGAAGATGATGAAGCAGAGGATGGCACCCTCCGCCTCGACAATGAAGCCCATCTTGCGCCAGATGTCCGCGCTCACCAGCTTCTGAACGTAACGGGCGCCTAGCCACCGGCCGACGGCAAAGGCCGCCACTGATCCCACGGTCAGCCCAATCGTCGAGTAGAAAAGCCCACCCCATTCGCCGAATAGATAGCCGCCAAGGATCCCCGTCAACTCACCTGGGATCGGGGCAATGATGACCTGCAAGGCCTGTAGGCCCATGAAAATGACGGGCGCCAGTACGCCCCATTCTCGAAGCGCATGCTTGAGAAAGCGCTTATCCACGTAGAGGCGGACGAGGAACTGATAGGCCGGAGCATCCGTCAGGATAAGCCAACTGCCGGAGGCGACCAGCGTGGCGAGGATCGCCCCGCCGATAATCCAGCGTACCTTCGTCTTCACCGGTCTCCTCGGCGCGTCATCCGGTGCCCGGGCCAATCTTCGGGTTCGGCTCCTGGGTCGCCACCGTCCCGCACCGAGGGCAGTGGGTCCAGTCGGGGGCGAGCGCGCTCTTGCACTGGCCGCAGATTCGAGCCTCCTTCGTCTGGGCTTCGTCGATGCCCTTCTTGAACTCCTTGAGACTCGACCCCAGCGATCGAGCGAGTTGCGGGAGGCGGTTCGCGCCGAACAGGACCAGCACGATGACCAGGATCACGAGCAGTTCCTGAGACCCAAGTCCAAACATTACTGACACTCCTCGGCGGGCGACGCCGTTCAAGTGGTGCTCTTCCCGGCCCCACGCTGACGCAATCCTGGGTCAGTGTTTCAACCAGAGCACGAAGCGCCGGCCCTTCACCAAGCCCTGCGCGACCGGGTCAAAGGCCGCTGGGGCCGGCGGATCTCTGGCGATGACATAGACGGGAGGATCGACGCCGCGAAGCTCGGTCATGCTGGAGACCGCCGGGATCGATAGTCGCAGGTAAAACGAGAAGACCAGCTCCGGCGCTTCGAGCGCAAACATCGGCGCCGACACTTGCTCGAGGGCCCGCGCGATCGTCCGCAATTGGGTGCCGCGATTGTCGCGTGCGGTCACGTACATCTCGCCGACCATCAAGGTGCTGGCG
>Ga0209577_10002902_pt1 | contig 16239 bp, 11 predicted proteins | sample GraSoiAngelo_109_FD_185874 | JGI IMG/M metagenome (GOLD analysis project Ga0209577, IMG submission 185874) | Grasslands soil microbial communities from the Angelo Coastal Reserve, California, USA - 14_0903_12_20cm (SPAdes) (version 2) | ecosystem: Environmental > Terrestrial > Soil > Grasslands...
CGAGCAGTGAGAAGGCCGTCTCGTTCAGGAGCGCGCGGAGGTGTTCGCGCGCCTCGCGCGCCGACATGCCCGACGGCACGAACACGATCTCGTTCGTCATGATCCCGCCCGCGGTATCTTCGGGGTAGCGCAGAAGCTCTATGACGGCGGCGCTCTTCTCCTTCGGCATCCGTTCGAGGTAGCGCCGCGCCGCCGAGGTCTCAAGGCGACCGAAGAGGTCTGCGGCGTCGTCGGGCGACATGAGCGCGAGCATCTTGAGCGCCTCCTCCTCGTCCAGCTCCTCGAAGACCTGTAGCTGACGCTCCGACGACATCAGTTCGAGCGTGCGCGCGGCGAGCGGGTCGGGCAGGAGCTTGAGCAACTCTGCGGCGTGCATGTAGGGGATGGCCGCGCTGAGCGAGGCGATCTCGCCGGGCTGAAGGCGCGCTATCCGCAGGTGCTCGCCCGCGCCGCTGCGGACGGCTCCGGGGTCGCCGCGCAGAAACTCCACATACTTCCAGTCGTAGAGCGCGTGGCCAGGCGGCTCGGAGAAGAGTCCGCGCGTCAGCCGCCTGAGCAGCGCGCGCGCGCTCGTGTCCGCGGCGCGCAAGACGAGCTTGCCGCCCTCCTCTTCGAGCGCGAGGTCGTTGGCGCGCGTCGCGCGGCGGTTCTGGAGGTCGAGCACGAGCGCGTCGAGCACGTCGCGGGCGAGCAGCACTTCGTCCTTAAAAGAGTCGGGCGCGACCGGTTCGCCCGCGCCGAGGTCTTCGACCCTGATCTCTTTGTCCTCGTGGGAGACGGCGCTCACTGACTCCCACTTGAGCGAGCGCTGCCTTTTGTCGTCGCCCGTGTAGAGGAGGAGCGTGACGGGCGGGTAGTCGCCGTCGAGGAGCGCGACCGCGAGGTCGTCGAGTCGCGCGCGCGCGCCGCGCTCGTCGCCGACGCGGAAGCGCCGGAGTTCAGACAGCATGAGCATCGTGCGTCAGGTTCTCCCCGAAACGGCGGCGCGCCGGCACGCCGCGCCGCGGACAACTTAAACGCGGCGTTTCACCCTTCTGTCGCGGAAACGTGTCGCTCTTCTGTCGCGGCGGAAACGCGGAGAACCTGTCAGAAGTCAAACGAGAAGCCGAGCTGCGCGCCGAGGCGCGGGCTGGCCGAGAAGCGCCCGGCGGTGACGCCGAAGTCGAGCGAGAGTTTTTTGCGCAACGCGTAGTTACCGCCGACGAGCGTCTGCAACTGGCCCTTGCTCAACTGGAAATTACTCGTCACCGCGCCGGTGATCTCCGCCCCGAAGTCGAGCCTCTTCGTGAACTGCTTGACGAGCGAGCCTCCGCCCGTGAAGACGCGCCCACGCGTGCGTATGCCGAGCTGTCCGTTAACGGTGTTGCCCGCAAACAGGATGCCGCCGTTCAGCCGCAGCTTCGTCTTCCCCGTGACCGACTTTTGCAGGATGCCGTTCAGGTAGTAGTCGGTCAGGCCCGTGCCGAGTCTCCTGCTCACGCTGCCCGTGGGGAACTGGACGATGGCGCTGATTGCCATCGCCGGCAGGCGCGAGCCTTCGCGCTCCCTGTAGAAGTTGTACTTCACGTGCAGCGTCGAGTCGCCCAGGCCGAAGACGGTCTGCGGGACGGCGACGTGCGAGCTGTGCAGGGCGAGGAGCGGCGGCGCGAAGCCGACCTCGACGCCCTTCCACAGCCCGTAGTCAACCTCGACGCCGAACGTGTTCTGCGTCTTGCCCGGATAGAGCGCGCGCTGTAGGAGGTCGTACTCGTCGGCGACTTGCAGGTGCACCTTGCCCTTGTCGGTCACGTCCGCGTCGTCGGTGACGAAGGGCTGCTGCGCCGCGACCTTCAGCGGCAGGAGACAGAAGAGCACGGCGAGCGCGAAGGAGCGCGCGTCGAGGGTCGGCATGCGGATAGTCCCCTTGCTCAAAAGTCTTGAACTCACGCGAAGTTCGCTGACTCGCGGAGCGGGGAATAAGTACCACGGCACGTCTCACGGGCGTGGCAAGAATTTCTCACAAACAATTTTCGGCGCGCGGCTAAAGGAGCGTGCCGCGCAGGATGAGCATCGCGACGCTGAAGTAGATGATGAGGCCGGTCACGTCAACCAGCGTGGCGACGAAGGGGGCGGAGGACGTGGCCGGGTCGAGGCCGACGCGGCGGAGTGCGAGCGGCAGCATCGAGCCGGAGAGCGTGCCCCAGAGCACGATGCCGACGAGCGAGATGCCGATGGTCAGGGCCACGAGGAGCCAGTGCGGCCCGTAGATGTTCGAGAAGGCCGACCAGACGGAGATGCGCAGGAAGCCGATGACGCCGAGCACCGAGCCGAGCGCGAGGCCCGACAGAACTTCGCGGCGCATCACGCGCCACCAGTCGCGCAGCCGAACCTCGCCGAGCGCCATCGCGCGGATGACGAGCGTGGCGGCCTGCGAGCCGGAGTTGCCGCCCGAAGAAATAATCAGCGGCACGAAGAGGGCGAGCACGACGGCGCGCGCGATCTCCTCCTCGAAGAAGCCCATCGCCGTGGCCGTCAGCATCTCGCTCAGGAAGAGTATGACGAGCCAGCCCGCGCGCTTTCGGATCATGCGCGCCAGCGTGATGTCCATGTAAGGCTCGTCGAGGGCCTCGCTGCCGCCGATCTTCTGTATGTCGCGCGTCGCCCCGGCCTCGGCCACTTCGAGCACGTCGTCAATCGTCACGATGCCGATGAGCATGCCGTCCGTGTCCGTGACGGGCAGGGCCGTCAGCCCCGTCCGGCGGAAGAGGCTGATCGCCGTCTGGTGGTCGTCCGTCGCCTTGAGCGCGTCGTAGCGGTTGTCCATCAGCTCGGAGACGCGCGCGGTCAAAGGCGCGAGCAGGAAGCCGCGCATGCGTATGTCGTCAACGAGCATCCCTTTCTCGTCCACGACGTAAACCATGTTCAGCGTCTCGCTGTCGCGCCCGTGCTCGCGCACGTAGTCGAGCACCTCCCGCACAGTCCAGGCGGGGCGGACGGCGATGTAGTGCGGCGTCATCAGGCGACCGACGCTCTGCTCCGGGTAGCCCAGGAGCTTGACGGCGCTGGCGCGCTCCTCCGGCTTGAGCAAGGCGATCAACTGCTTCGTCACCGCGCCCGGCAGCTCTTCCAGGAGGGTCGTGCGGTCGTCGTCGGCCATCGAGTTGAGGATGGCCGCCACGTCCTCCTGCCCCATTGACTTAATCAGCTCCTCCTGCTCACCGAGCGGCAGGTACTCGAAGGTCTTCGACGCAAGCTCGCGCGGCAGGACGCGGAACAGCAGCGCCTGATCGTCCGTGTGAATCTGGCAGATGAGGTTGGCGATCTCCGACGGCGGAAGCCGCCCGAACGACTCGCGCAGGCCCGTGAAATCCCGCGCGCGCACGGCGGCCTGTAGCTCGCTTTGCAGTTGCGACATGGACGAATCTCTCCCGGCTTCGGACTTCAGTAAGGCGCTGATGATAGCACTAACCGCGCCGCCGTCGGGACGGTTAGACGGGCGGGGAAGCGCTCAGACTTCTTCCGTGGGGGCGGACTGCCGCGGGAGCAGCTTTTCGAGGTTCGAGAAGCGGCGCAACATCTCCTCGTGGATGTGGTCGGCTTTCTGGTGTAGCTCCGCCACTTCGAGTTCGGCCTTGATGTTCACGTCGTACTCGATGTCGCCGCGCACCTTGTCCTTCTGCGCCTGCCGGTTCTGGCTGATGAGCACGAAGCAGGCGAGGAAGATGGCTTCCAGAGAGACGATCATGGTGAGCAGGCCGAAGGGGAACGGGTCGAAGCCGCGCGTGCCGTCGGGGTTCTGCGGGAGGAGGAAGGTGTTCAATGAAATCCAGACGATGAACCAGAGGGCGTGGATGAGGAGGAAGGGCATGCTGCCGGAAAACCACGCGAGCCAGTCGGCTATTCTTTGCACGACGGTCAGGTTCTCCTCGACCTCCTCGTTGACGTTGCGCGAGACGCGCGTGCGCAACAGCTCGTCGGCCTTGCGCGTCATCTTGCCCATCGCTGCGAGCATGTGGAGCGCGGCCTCCGGCTTCTTCTGGAAGAGCAGCACGAGGTCGGCGCGGTCTAGCTCGATCAGCTCGGTCGGCGTCAGGGCCAACGCGGTGGCGGAGCGCGGCCCGGCGTCCAAAAGCGCGATCTCGCCGAAGAAGTCGCCGGGCCTGGTGATGTCGAGGATGATCTTCTGGCCCGTCGTGTCCTTGATGAACAGCTCCACCTCGCCCGCGCGGACGAGAAAAAGACTCTCCCCAGGCTCGCCGGCCTGGAAGAGAGTCTGGTTGTCCTGGAGCTTGATGAGGTCAACGACCTCGGCCAGAGCGCGTCGGTCGGCTTCGTCGAGCAGCTTGAAGAACTCTATGTCTTCGAGCAACGCGGGGTCAACGGGCATCACTGCCTCCTGACGGTCGGTGGAGATTGGTTCGGCGGCGGCTGGGCCGCGTCGCCCTTGGCCGTGTAGCCGGGGCGCGTGACGGCGATGCGCTTATCACGTCCGGGCGCGTCCGCCACGGCGACGCGGACGGGGCGGAACTCGCCGGGCCGCGCCTTCGTCGTGGGAACGTAACTGATGACGTACTGCGTGCGCAAGTCTTTGGTGATGTCCTGGGCGATCTGCGGAAGCTCGGAGAGCGAGTTCGGGTAGAAGGTGCGCCCGCCCGTCTCCTTCGCCATCCGGTCTAACAGGTCAACGGCCTTCTGGCGCTTCGACTTCGAGATGAAGCCGCGCTCCTTGTCCAGTTCGTTGACGAAGCCGATGACGTAAATCTGCACGTCCTCCTCCTTCAAGGCGTCGAAGAGCTGCTCCTGCTTGTAGAAGCTGGCGCGGTCTTCGCCGTCGGTGACGAGGATGAGGGCGCGGCGGCGCTTGTCCTGGTCGGTCTCGCCCTTGCGGCGCTCGGCGGCGTGCTCGGCGGAGAGGTAGGCGGCGTCAATGACGGCGGTCTGCCCGCCCTCGACGAACATGTCGTCCAAGGCGTCGTCGAGCGCCGCCTTGTCCGCCGTGTAGTCCTGCATGATCTTGATCTCGTCCGAGGAGATGAAGCGGACGACGAAGGTCTCGTCGCCGGGCTTGTTGCTGGAGACGATGGTCTTGGCGGCCTCGATGACCTGGTTGATCTGGTTGCGGATCGAGCCGGAGTTGTCAACGACGAGGCCGTAGGTGATCGGCACCTCTTCCTTCGACACGAACTGAATCGTCTGCGGCGTGCTGTTCTCGAAGACCTTGAACTCGTCCTGCCTCACGTTATCAATGGGGCGGTTGAAGCGGTCAACGACGCGCACGTGCAGGTTGACGAGGTTGACATCAGTCCTGACGACCTCGCCCTCGTCAACCTCCTTCCCCGTCTCGTCCTGCGCGTTCGCCGCGTCGGGCTGCGCCGACGGCGCGGTCTGGAGCTTCGGCCTGCCGCCCGTCGTCTGCGTCTGCGGCGTCGCGGACGGCGTCTGCGTCTGCGCGGGCCGCGCGCCGCTCTGCGCCGTCGTCGCGCCCTTCGGCTGTGTCGTCTGCTGCCGCGCCGCCTGCTGCTCAGCCGCGACGGCCTGCGCCTGCGTCGCGTTGACGCGGCGCGGTCGCCCGTCCTGCGCGCGCGAAGACGGGATCAGTGCCGCGCACAGCGCGAACAGAACGAGCGGCACGGTCGCGCGCCGCGCGCCGGCCTTCCTGCGGTTGAAAAACTCTCGGTGTCTCATCCTCATCCCTCGAAAAAGCAGATGTCGGATGCTAGATGTCAGATGTGAGTAAGAGCCAATCACTAACATCTGACATCTAACATCCAGCCTCTAAAAATTCGCCCCGCGCGAGACCCGTCCGGCATGTGCCGCGGGGGCGCGGGGCGTTGACCTTCTGGCCCGCCTTGAAGTGATCGGCGGCTCCGCGTGGCCGGGGCAAAGAGCATTATGGCTTGAAAAAGCAAAACCTTGAGAGGGCGCGCGAGCCGACGCGCGGGCCTGTTTTAGAGATGCCCCTGTGCCTTCATGCGTTGCCGGAAAACGGGCGCTGAGCCGATTGCGGAGCGGCAGAAATCGGTCAGTTGCGCGGCGTGTTGTTGGCGAAGTAGCCCTCCCGGCCCCGGACGAACAGGCGCGGGAAGCCGCGCGGCGGCTGCACCTTGATCTTGAGCCTGTGCCACCTGCCGTCGTTGGCGAATTTCGACGGGCGGTAGCCGATGGAGTACTGCGTGCGAAGCTCCAGAGCGATGCGCTCGAACGTGTCGTTCATCTCGGCGGAGCTGGAGGGGAAGAATGCCTTGCCGCCGGAGACGCCCGCCAGCTCTTCGAGGATGGCGCGGCCACCGTAGCCGAGGTCGTTATTGTCGTGGCTGTCCACGATGCCGACGGCGTAGATGATCACGTCCGACTCTTTGAGGATGCGGCGCAGTTCCGAGAAGGTGTAGCGCGAGCTGTTGTCCTGGCCGTCCGAGATGAGCAGGATCGCCTTCTTCGGGTGGACGCCGCGCGTCACCTTGTTGACGCCGAGATAAACGGCGTCGTAGAGGGCAGTCTGTCCGTGCGTCTGGACGAAGGTGAGCTTCTGCATCAGCGCGTCGCTGTCGCGCGTGTGGTCGAGGAGGAGCTGCGCCCTCTGGTTGAAGCCAATGAGGAAATATTCGTCGCGCGAGTGGCTCGTCTCGATGAACTTGGCGAGGGCCTCGCGCGCCTTGTTAATCTTGTCGCCGCCCATCGAGCCGGACACGTCGAAGACGACCCCTAAGCTAACGGGCGCGTCCTCGTCCGAGAAGAAGGTGATCTCCTGCTGGTCTTTGTCGTCCGTGATGGTGAAGGCGTTTTTAGCCAGCCCCGTGACGAAGCGCCCGTAGGTGTCCGTCACCGTCACAGTCAGCGTGACCAGGTCGGTGTGCGTGATGACGGGCTTGCGCTCGTCGTCTTCCGACACCTGCACGGCGGGGCCGGAGGCGTCCGGCGGCGCGGACGACGAGCTGGCGCGACCGTTGGCCGCCGGGACGGTGGCCTTCTGCTGCGGGCCGTCCGCCTGCTGCTGCGACTGCGTTTGTCGCTGCGGCGGCGGCTCTACCTTCTGCGACTGCTCGGCCTTCTGCGGCTCCGCTTTCGGAGCGGTCGTTTGCTGTCTGGCCGAGGCGGCGCGGGGCGAGGCGAGCGCGAAGGACGCGGCGAAGAGGAAGGAGATAAGCGCGACCCTGTTGAGACTGACGAAGCGCCGTGCCCACATAGAACCCTCCTGAAAATGTCTGGGGCGGACTAAGAAAAGGGCGGTGACGCCCGAAAGCCTCGCGGGCTTCGCGGGCCGACTCCGACAGAAACTCTCTCGATGCCGCTTTGAAGGCGGCGCGCGCCCTTTAGGTTGTCCGCGGTGGTGCGCAGGGAAGACGGGGAGACTTCCTCTTTCCTTCACGGGCATTGTAGGACACGCGGGCGATGGCGCGCAACAAACATCTCGGTTTCGACTTTGTGGCGATTTTATCTCCGCGCAACTTCCGGCGGCGCGGCGCGTGTAAACGTAGGTGGGCCGCCGGTGGGAGGCGCGCCCGGCGGCGTGTTATAATTCGACGCCAAGTCGGGGCGAGCCGCAAGTTCTCCCGCCGGGCTTCGGACGCCGACCACCTGTAAGAAGTAACGAAAGAAGCATGGCCGAGTTCATCTGTCGTTTGGGGACGCCTGCGGGCGAGGTTGTGACGCGCACGGTCGAGGCCGTCGGCGTACAGGAGGCGCGCGTGCGCCTCGAAGCCGAGGGCTTCCGCGTCTTCTCGGTCGCCGCGCCGCGCGCCGCAGGCCTCGCTGCCGTCACGCGCGGCGGCAAGGGCGGCACGCAGGCGCGCGTCAAGCCCGGCGACTTCCTCTTATTCAACCAGCAGCTCTCCGCCATCATCCGCGCCGGCATACCCATCCTCCAGGCCGTCACGATGCTGCGGCGGCGCGCGTCCTCCTCGCGCCTGCGCGCCGTACTCTCCGACGTGGAGGAGAAGATTCGCAGCGGCATGGCCCTCTCGACGGCCTTCGCCGCGCAAGGGCCGATCTTCCCGCGCATCTACACGGCCTCCATCCTCGCGGGCGAGCGCTCCGGCGCTCTGGACGAAGTGCTGGCGCGCTACGTCGCCTACATGCGGCGCGGCGTCGAGATTCGCCGCAAGATTCGCGGGGCGCTCGCCTACCCGCTCTTTCTTTTGGCGGCGTCCGGCGGCATGGTCACGTTCCTGACCGTTTATGTCGTGCCGAAGATGTCCTCGCTCTTCGAGGGCTTCAACCGCGAGTTGCCTGCGATCACACAGGTCGTCATCGGCGTCTCGCACTTCGCCTCCGGCAACTTCTACTGGCTCGCGCCGACGGTCTTCATCACCGTCGTCGGACTCTACCTCTGGACGCGGACGCCTTCGGGCGGCCTCGCGCTCGACCGCTTCCTGCTACGGCTGCCCATCGTCAACGTCCTTTTGAAACAGCTCGCGGTGGCGCAGGTGACGCAGAGTTTGGCGACGCTCCTGGCGGGCGGCATCACGCTGGTCGAGTCCTGGGAGATCGCCGCCGAGTCCATCACGAACAGGGAGCTGCGGGCGCGAAGCTCCGCGACGCTCCCGATGATCCGCGAGGGGCGCTCGTTCACGGAGAGTATCGAGTCGGCGGGGTGGATTCCGCCGCTCGCCCTCGACATGATCGGCGTGGGCGAGCGTTCCGGCTCTTTGCGCGAGATGCTCGGAGAGGTCGCCGACTTCTACGACCGCGAGTCCGAGGTGCGGCTCGAACAGTTGACGACCGTGATGGAGCCTGCCATCCTGCTGGTGATGGGCGGGGTCGTCGTAATGATCCTCCTGTCCATCTATCTGCCGATCATCCAGTCCATCTCGAACCTGAGTTTTCGAGGTTAACCGAAGCCACCCCCCGCCCGGCTGAAAGCATCAGACTAAGCTCATGAGTCAAACAGAGAACAAGGTGACGAACGGCGCGGGCGCTCACGCCGCCGCGCCCCAGAACGGCGCTGGCGCACCCGCGCCGGGCGGCGACGAACACACGCCGCCCGAAGTGCGCGCCGCGCTCTCACTCGCGCGCCGCTACCGCCTGCCCTACGTTGACCTGCTCCCGCCCGTCGGCGAGTCGCCCATTGACTACTCGCTCCTCGGCGAGATACCCGTTGACCTGATGCTGCGCCACCTCTTCGTGCCTCTGCGGCGCGAGGGCCGAAGGCTGCACATCGCGATGGCCGACCCCACAGACCTCGAACGCTTGGACGAGATCGCCTCGGCCCTGCACGCGCGCGTCGTCCCGCACGTCTCGACCGCGGGCGCGATTGAAGTCGTCCTGCGCAAAGGCGACGCCACGCAGCGCGTGTTGCAGGAGGCGGCGTCGGGCTTCCGCATCTCGCTCGTCAAGGAGACCGAGCACGGCGAGGAGGTCTTAGACCTCGACCGGCTGGCGACCGACAGCGACATGTCGCCGATCATCAAGCTGGTTGACACCATCATCTACAACGCGATGGAGTCGCGCGCCTCCGACATCCACATCGAGACGCGCGACACTGCCGTCCACGTCAAGTATCGCATTGACGGCGCGCTCTACGAGAAGGTCGAGCCGATTGACCTGGCCTACCACCAGACTTTGATCTCGCGCATCAAGGTCATGTCGGAGCTGGACATCGCCGAGCGAAGAATCCCGCAGGACGGTCGCTTCCGCGTCCGCTACAAGGGCCGAAACGTTGACTTCCGCGTCTCGATCATGCCGACCATTCACGGCGAGGACTCGGTCATTCGTATTCTGGACAAGGAGCAGATCAACGAGCAGTTCCGCAATCTGACTCTGGACGTGGTCGGCTTCCTCCCGCGCGACCTGCGCGACTTCCGGCGCTACATCGCCGAGCCTTACGGCATGGTTCTCGTCACAGGCCCGACCGGCTCCGGCAAGACGACCACTCTGTACGCCGCCCTGAACGAGATTCGCAACGAGGAAGACAAGATCATCACCATCGAAGACCCGGTGGAGTACCAGCTCCACGGCATCACGCAGATTCCGGTGAATGAGAAGAAGGGCTTGACGTTCGCGCGCGGCCTGCGCTCCATCCTTCGCCACGACCCGGACAAGATCATGGTCGGCGAAATCCGCGACGAGGAGACGGCGCAGATCGCCATCCAGTCGGCACTCACGGGCCACCTCGTCTTCACGACTGTCCACGCTAACAACGTCATTGACGTGATCGGTCGCTTCCTGAACATGGGAGTGGAGCCTTACAACTTCGTCTCGTCGTTAAACTGCGTGCTGGCGCAGCGGCTCATACGCATACTCTGCGGCGTGTGCAAGCGCCCTTACCACCCTTCGGACGACGAGTTGATCGAGTCGGGCCTGAAGCCCTCGGAGCACGGCCACCGCACCTTCTACATGAGCGTCGGCTGCGACGCCTGCAACCACACGGGCTACCGGGGCCGGACGGCCATCCACGAGCTTTTGAACATGTCGGACAACATCCGCGAGATGATCATCGCGCGCCGCCCCGGCTCGGAGGTTCGCCGCGCGGCTGAGGCCGAGGGCCTGCGCTCTCTGCGCGAGTCGGCGCTCGAAAAAGTCTTCGCGGGCGTCTCTTCGCCGCACGAGATCAACCGCGTGACCTTCGTCGAGGAGGTCAAGATGAACGGCAACGAGGTCGTGAGCGTCGGCAGCGAGTAAGATCAGGAGGCAGGAGCAGGAGGCAGTAAAAGCATTTCTCGGTCACTAGTCCTTGAGTCAAGAATCCGCAACGGCTTCGACTGCTTCCTGCCGTCTGCCCCTGCCTCCTACCTCCTGCCTCCCGGCTTGTCCGTTCCGTCTTTGAGGAACTATTATCTACGCCCCGGCGTGTAAGGCTGAGCGTGGGATGGACGACGGCCCCTTTGAAGGGGCGGCGCGCTCTTCGCTGCGGCGCTCGGGCTTCTGAGGTTTTAAGTCCTCGCGCGAAAGTTTCAGCGACTCCCCGACGCACTAATTCGAACGAAGGCGGCCTCCGTGCCGCAAACTCTTTCGGGCCGGGAGGCCGGCTCTCAGCAGCAATCAAGTGAGGTTCGAGATGAAGTCTTTTTCCCACGCGCGCCCGCTCGCGGCGCTCCTCATGGTCGTGCTCCTTCTGCTCGCGCCCGTCGCGGTGCTGGCGAAGAAGGGCGAGAAGAACTACAACCGCGGCATGGAGTACGAGAAGGGGCAGCAGTGGGAGAAGGCCGCCGCCGAGTTTGCGCTCGCCGTCGCCGCCTCGCCTTCGGACACCGAGTACCAGCTCCACTACCGCAAGGCGCTCTTCAACGCCTCGCAGACCTTCATGACGAAGGGGCGGGCGCTCGCCGACCAGGGCGACTACGTCGGCGCGTACAACGCCTTCCGCCAAGCCTACGGCCTCGACCCCGTCAACGACCTCGCCGCGCAGGAGATGGAGCACATGCTCCGCCTCCAAAGAGAGCGCGAGGGCGCGAACGCGCCCGCGGCCACGCGCAACGCGCCGGCCACGTTCCGCGGCACTCAGCCGGGCGCTGCGTCAGCGCCGGACGGGCAGGCCGACGAAGCGCCCGCCGAGCAGCTCCAGACCATCCAGTACAACGGCGACCTCGAAGGCTTCATCCGCAGGCTCGCCGACGAGCTGAACCTCAACGTCGTCTTCGACCAGAACTTCTCGCAGATGAAGCGCAACATCAACATCCGCTGGAAGAACATGACGCCGGCGCGCGCCCTCGACTACGTCTTCCTCGCCAACGGCCTCTTCTTCCAGAAGCTCGACCGCCGCACCATCCTCGTCGCCGACCAGACGAAGCGCCCGCAGTACCAGCAGTTGGTCTTGCGCACCTTCTACCTCTACAACATCAAGCCGGAGGAGGCCCAGAAGCTCCTCCAGGGCGCGCTCCCGGCCAACTCCGGGCGGCAGCCGATGTTCATCCCGAACCAGACGACCAACTCGCTCACGGTGCGCGACACGCCCGAAAACATCCGCATCGTCGAGAACCTCCTGAAGGGCATTGACAAGGATCGCGCCGAGGTCGTGATGGACGTTTCCATCTACGAAATCTCGCGCAGCGACCTCCTTCAGATCGGCAACCAGATCGGCACCTCCTCGACGCTCGGCAACCTCGGCGGCCTCCAGCCCGGCTCCTTCCTCATCGGCAGCGCGCGCCAGCTCGCCAACGGCGCGAACGCCGTCTTCCCGCTCTCAACCGGCGTCGGCCTGCTCATCCCGTCCTCGACGGTCTCGGCGCTCCAGACCAAGAGCAACACGCGCCTGCTCTTCTCGACGCAGGTTCACGCCTTCGACGACGAGAAGTCCTCGACGCGCGTCGGCTCGAAGGTGCCCGTGCAGACCGCCAGCGTCTATAACGGGCTGACGACGGCGACGAACGGCCAGACCAACGGGACGGGGGCCGTCGCCAGCAACATCTTCGGCGGCGGCGGTTACCCCGTCATCCAGTACGAGGACGTGGGCCTGAACCTCGACTTCAAACCGAAGGTCTATCCGAACAAGGACGTGCAGGTCTCGATGACCATCGAGTCGAAGGACGAGGCCGCCGGCCCCGACCCGCTCACGCCCATCTTCACGCAGCGCAAGATTGACGGCGTGGCGCGCATCCCCGACGGCAAGACCATGCTCATCGCCTCCATCGCGCAGAATCGCCAGTCGGACGGGCGCACGGGGCTGCCGCTCGTCGGCCTCATCCCCATCCTGGGCCGCCTGTTCACCGCGCCGACCAAGAACAACTCGCAGAGCGACATCGTCATCACGATGACGCCGCGCGTGCTGCGCGCGCCCGAAATCCTGCCGAGCGACGAGAAGGAGTACAAGACCGGCTCGATGCAGAACCCGCAGTCCGAGTCGCTCGAAGCGATGATCCGCGACGCCGACCGCGAGGATCAGTACGCGCGCCTGCGCTCCCTGCCGACCAACCAGACCGTCCAGCTCCCGCCGCAGCCCGGCGAGGAAGACTCCTTCATCCCCGCGCCGAAGCCCCTGGCCGACGCCGCCGCGAACGACGCGACCGCGCCGGCCACTTCGCCCGCAGCCGCGTCTTCGCCCGCGAACACGTCGGGAGCCGTGGCCGTCAACGTCAGCCTCAACACGAGCACCGGCGCGAACGGCGTCACGCCGGGCTTTGACGCCCTGAAGCCGAACGAGTCGGCGAGCGGGCCGCGGGTCGAGCCGGCGGCAGGCGACCAGCCCGCGCCCTCGCTCAGCAGCGCGAGCGCCGCGGTCGCGGTCGCGCCTGTTGTGAGCGCGCCCGCGGCGGCGACGGCTGAGCTGCTCATGCTGCCCGAACAGCAGGAGTTGAAGGTCGGCGAGCGCCGTCGCGTGATGGTCTTCCTGAAGACGGACGCGCCGGTGGGGCTGGCGACGGCGACGCTCCGCTTCGACCCGCGCGCCGTGGCCGTCCGCTCCGTCTCGCAGGGAACGCTCGCGGCGGACAAGTCGGGCGCGCCGGTGCTCACGCAGTCAATTGACCCGAAGGGCGTGCTCGTCGTCTCGGTCTCGCCCGCGGCGGGCGCTCAGCCGCTCACGGGCGAGGGGCTGCTGCTCGTCATCGAGGTCGAGGCTTTGGCCGCGGGCGACGCGTCGCTCCGGTTCGACGCCGACAAGGTTCACCTCATCGCCACCGACGGGCGCAGCGTCGCCCCGCGCGTCTCGGCGGGCAAGCTCAAGGTCACGCAGTAGGGGAAACAGGCAGGCCGATGAAAGTATTCGGGAAGGTTAAAAGGGGAAGAGGGGAAGAGGGCAAAAGGGAAGTCGGGAATCTCCCCTCTTCCCCTCTTCCCCTCTTCCCCTTTCAACCCCGTTCTTCGTCCGCCGGATGGACGCTCATCGAGCTGGTCATCACGATGACGGTGATGACCATCCTGACGCTCGGCGTCATCCCGCTCGTCCGCACCTCCGTCCGGCGGCAGAAGGAGCAGCGCCTGCACGAGGCCCTGCGCGAGATGCGCAACGCCGTTGACGAGTTCCACCGCGACACGGTAGCCATGCAGTGCGGGCCGCTCGCCGGCGGGGTCGCGGGAGCGCCGCCGCAGGTGATAAGCCCGGCCCCGCCGGGCGGAGTTCCCGGCGCTCCCGGAGCCGCCTACATAGACCCGCGCAGCCGCGTCCGCATCGCCGACTGCACGATCTTCAACGTTGACAACCCCGACCACTACCCGCCCGACTTGCAGACGCTTGTGGACGGCGTTGACGTTGTGCCGCGCGCCAACGCCGCGAGCGCGATTCCGGGGGCGGGCCTCGACAGCGTCGGCGGGTCGGCGACGCAGAACTCCGGCGGCCTCGTCCCGAAGAAGAAAATCTACCTGCGTGAGATACCCGTTGACCCGATCACGGGCGAGCGCGACTGGTGCGTCCTCTCAAGCTACGACCCGCCCGACGAGGGCTGCTCCGGCAGTCCCGTCAACGTCTTCGACGTGCGCTCGAAGGCCCACGGCGAAGCACTCAACGGGGAGAAGTACAGTGACTGGTAAGGGACAGACGGCAGACGGCAGACGGCAGGAGGCAGTCAGGACGCGGCGTTGCGGCGCGCGCGCGTTTCCTGCTGCCGTCTGCCGTCTGCCGTCTGCCTACTCGCGCGGAGCGCGCGGCTTCACGCTCCTGGAGTTGATGATCGTCATCTCGATCCTCGTCATCCTGGCGCTGATCGCGATGGCGCAGTACAACAAGACGGTGCTGGCGGCGAGGGAGGCGACGCTCCGTGAAGACCTCTACACGATGCGCAAGATGATTGACCAGTACGGCGCGGACAAGGGGAAACTGCCCGCTTCGCTCGAAGACCTGCAGGGCGCGGGCTACATCCACGAAATCCCCGTTGACCCGATCACCGACCAGAAGGACTGGCAGCTCGAAATGGGCGACGACCCCGGCTCGACCGAGGCCTCGCAGGGAGTCACGAACGTCCACAGCAATTCCAGCGAGCTTTCCTCCGACGGCCAGACGCACTACAGCGAATGGTGACGAAGCTTTTGGCTGTTAGCTATTAGCTATTAGCTGTTGGCCGTTCCTGCCAGCCGTCAGTTGGTTCGATCAGTTAATACCAAACCTGGAACGCAACCGAAGCTAACAGCTAACAGCTAACAGCTACTCTATGAACCCTCTCAACAAACTCATCGCGCCGCGCTACCCTCCGGCAGCCGTCGGGCTGTCGGGCGAGGGCGCGGGCGTCGTGCAGTTGGAGCGGCGCGGCGGCGGCCTCGCCGTCAGAAGCGCAGCCTTCCTGCCGCTCGCGGAAGGACTCGTGCGCCCAGGCTTCGACGAGCCGAACGTCGCCGACGCCTCGGAGCTTGCGCGCGCGCTGGCCGAGCTTACTTCGGACGCGGGGCTGGCGCGCCGCCGCCGCTGGTCGGTCGCGCTGCCCGAAGCCTCGACGCGTACCTCCATCCTGACGATGGAGACGGCCCCGGCCTCGCGCGCCGAGGGCGAGGAGATGCTTCGCTGGAAGACGGAGCGTGCGCTGGGCGCACAACTCGACGAGCTGCGCATCTCGCGCGAGCGACTTCAGCCGGACGCGCAGGGGCGCGCGCGCCATCTCGTCACAGCCGTCCGCCTGTCCGTGCTCGACGAGTACGAGCAGGCGTTCGCCCGCCTGGGCTGGCGCGCGGGGTTGATCCTGCCGCGGCACATGGGCGAGGCTTGGTGGCTGATGCGCGAGGGCGCGGCGTCGGACTCGCTCCTGGTCAGCTCGCACCGCGAGGGCTTCACCGCCGTCATCCTGCGCGCCGGTCAGCCGCTCTACGTCCGCGCCGTCTCCTGCGACACGGAAGACCGCGCCGACGAACTCTACCGCTTCCTTCTTTTCTACCGCGACCGCAACGCGCCCGCCGCCGAAGGCGTCGAGACGCCCGCGCCCGTCTATTCCGCCGAGAGGATCGAGCGGCTGCTCGTCGCGGGCACGGGGCTTGACTACGAACAGGCGAGCGCCATCGTCGAGGAGACGCTCTCAGCGCCGCCGCGCGCCGTCCACCCGGCAGACCTGCGCCTCTCGTTCCCTTCGAGCGAGATAGACTTCCGCCAGATCGCCGCGCCCGCCGGCCTCGCCGCGCTCGCGTGGGGCTGAGGGGGGCGCGCTTGTGGTTAAACTGCTTTTGCCGTCCGCCAATAAAATCTTTCCGAGCCGTTCAAGCTCTGATAGACTTTTTTACTAAAGATGATCGCTGACCGCCGAATCCTATTTCGCACGAAGGTTTGTTATGAGAAAGACGTTCCCCCTCCTGCTCGTCGCCGCCCTCGCCGCGCACGCCGCGGCGCAGTCGGGAAGAAGAATCACAACGCCGACGCCCGCGCCTCAGACGGAAGCGACGCCCGCGCCTTCGGTCGAGGCAGCGCCCGCC
>Ga0209577_10002903_pt1 | contig 16238 bp, 15 predicted proteins | sample GraSoiAngelo_109_FD_185874 | JGI IMG/M metagenome (GOLD analysis project Ga0209577, IMG submission 185874) | Grasslands soil microbial communities from the Angelo Coastal Reserve, California, USA - 14_0903_12_20cm (SPAdes) (version 2) | ecosystem: Environmental > Terrestrial > Soil > Grasslands...
ACTCGCATCCCGTCGAGCCATTCCTCCTGCACCTGCCGCTCGTTGTCGATCAGATGCGAGTCGGCGCCGTGCTCTCGGGCGACCTCCACCAGCCGGTTCGAGTTCGATGAGTTGCGCGAGCCGATCACGAGCACCAGATCGCACACCCGGGCGAGCTGCTTGACCGCCGCCTGCCGGTTGGTGGTGGCGTAGCAGATGTCGTCGGTGCGCGGCCCGACGATCGCGGGAAACCGCTCGCGCAGGCGGTTGATGATCTCCCGCGTCTCGTCCACCGACAGCGTCGTCTGCGAGATGTATGCGACCTTCTCGGGATCCTCGAGCTCGAGCTGGTCGACCTCCTCGGCGCTCTGCACGAGCACGATCTGGTCGGGAGCCTCGCCCATCGTCCCCTCGACCTCCTCGTGACCCTCGTGCCCGATCAGGACGATCGTGTAGCCCTCCGCAGCGAACCGCTTGGCCTCCACGTGGACCTTCGTCACCAGCGGGCAGGTGGCGTCTACGGTCCGCAGCCGGCGATCGCGCGCCCCGGTGTGGACGCTCGGCGCGACGCCGTGAGCGGAGAACACGACCGTCGATCCCTCGGGGACCTCCTGCTCGGAGTCGACGAAGATCGCCCCGCGCCCGCGGAGCTCCTGCACGACATGCTTGTTGTGGACGATCTCCTTGCGCACGTAGACGGGCGCGCCGTACAGGTCGAGCGCGCGCTCGACCGTCTGCACGGCGCGGTCGACGCCGGCGCAGTAACCGCGCGGCGCCGCCAGCAGGAGCTTGTCCGGGCAGCTGCCCATCGGAAACCCAAGTGTAGGCGGCGCTCGGCCCCGCGGAGGCGCCCTAACGCTTCCGAAACCCGATTCCCCGGGCAGGATTGATTCCGCGTAGTCTTGGCGCCGTGCCGCAGCACCACCTCGACCGCCTCAGCTCGATCGATGCATCGTTCCTGGCGCAGGAGGGGCCCACCTCGCATATGCACATCGGCGGGGTGCTGATCTTCGAAGGTCCGCCGCCCGCGTTCGACGACCTGCTCGATCACGTGCGCAGCCGGCTGCATCTGGTGCCGAGGTACCGGCAGAAGCTCGCGACGCCGCCGCTCGAGACCGGCCGGCCGCTGTGGGCCGACGATCCGACGTTCAACCTCGAGTACCACGTCCGCAACACCGCGCTGCCCGCCCCCGGCTCCGAGGACCAGCTGCTGCGGCTGGCCGCGCGGATCGCCTCGCAGCAGCTCGACCGCTCGAAGCCGCTGTGGGAGATGTGGGTCGTGGAGGGCCTTGAACGCGACCGGTTCGGGATCATCTCCAAGACCCATCATTCGCTCGTCGACGGCGTTGCCGGCGTCGATCTCGCGACGGTGCTCTTCGACGTCGAGCATGACCCGGCCCCGCCCCCGGCGGACCTCGAGCCGTGGCAGCCATCACCCGAGCCGTCGGCCGCCGAGATGGTCCTCGCCGGCATGCGCGGGATGGTGAAGACGAGCATCGGTCTCGCCGAGCGGGCGGTCGCCGCAACGACCCGCCCCGCGGCCTCCCTGACCCGCGCCCGGGACGCCGTCGAGGGTCTCGGCGAAATCGTCTGGGCCGGGCTCAACCCTGCGCCCGAGACGCCGCTCAACGTGGAGATCGGCCCGCACCGCCGCTACTCGATAGTCCGCCAACAGCTCTCGGAGTACAAGCAGGTCAAGGACACGCTCGGCGGGACCGTCAACGACGTGGTGCTGACGGTGGTCTCGGGGGCGATCGCCCGCTGGCTCGAGGGCCGCGGCGTCCGCACCGAGGGCCTCGAGCTCCGCGCGCTGGTGCCGGTGTCGGTGCGCGCCCAGGGCCACCACGGGACGCTGGGCAACCAGCTGGCGGTGATGCGCGGGCCGCTGCCCGTCTACATCCGGGATCCGATGGCCCGGTTGCGGTTCGTCAAGACCGCGATGGACGGGCTCAAGGAGTCCAAGCAGGCGGTCGGCGCCGAGACGCTGGCGGCGGTTAACAACCTGGCGCCTCCGACGGTCCTCGCGCAGGCCTCACGGCTGAACTTCTCGACCAGGCTCTTCAACCTGATCGTCACGAACATCCCGGGGCCGCAGGTCCCGCTGTACGTGCTCGGGCATCGCCTCGAGGACCTGTTCCCGCTCGCCTTCCTCCCCAAGGGTCACGCGCTCGCGATCGCGATCATGTCCTACGACGGGCGGATCGAGTACGGGCTGCTGGCGGACTACGACGCGCTGCCGGACGTGGCCGTCGTCGCCGAGGGGATCGACGACGCGCTCAACGAGCTGCTCGAGGCGGCGCGCGGCAAGAAGGCCGGGAGGGTGAACGGCGGCAAGGCCCGAGCCGAGTCCGGCTCTTCCCAGGCCAACGGGGGACCAGTGCCGATTCTGCCCCCGTCGGGCGCGCGACGCCAGCGAGGCCCGGCGGCCGACATGCGCGCCAAGCGCTCGCGCCGGCCGGGGACGCCCCGCAAGCGCCCCCAGTCTTGACCGCCGCCGAGGACGTCCATGGCTGACGACCTGATCCAGCCTGGCGAGATCGCGTACCGGCTCGAGCTGACCGCGGCGCAGCTGAAGATCGTCCACACGGCGCTCAGGTCGCTCTACGACGACCTCGGGCACGAGGAGACCGACGTCAAGCAGGTCGTCGCGTCGGTGCTCGACAAGCTTCCGGGCGAGCACGAGATCCGCGCGATCGACCTCGACCACGAGCTGCGCGGCGGCGGAGCCTGAGCGTCAGCGGGGCCGCGCTCAGAACCCGAGCGCGAACTTGGCGTCCTCGCTCATCCGCTCCGGCGTCCACGGCGGCGAGAACGTCATCGTCGGCTGTACCTCCTCCACCCCATCGAGCTCGGAGACGAACTCCTCGATCTGCTCGGAGACCTGGGGACCGATCGGGCATCCGGGACTCGTCAAGGTGTACGTCACCCTGATGGTGCCGTCCTCGATCTCGATGTCATAGATCAGACCCAGCTCGACGAAGTCCAACCCCAGCTCCGGATCGATCACGTCTCGCAGGGCGTCGGTGACCTCTTCTACGTTCGGCATCGCACAAGTGTAGGAAAGTCGGCTAGTTTCGCTTGCCAGGCGGCGATCGCTCCGATACGTTGCCGCGATCGTCGTCTTCGATGAAAGATCCGCGATCCTCCGTTGCCGGGGAGACGAGGATCGTGCCACGCAGGGGTCCCGTCGACGGGCGCTGACGCTCGCGATCAGAGCGCAGAGCGACGTGGTCGTGGACATGAGCGCCTTGGTGTTCGCGGACTCCTCGCTGATGCTCGATCTGGCGGCGCTGGCCCGGCGGCTCCGGGGCCGCGGCCGAGCCCTGCGACTGCACGGCCCCCAGCCGCAGATCCTGAATCTGATCGAGCTCGTCGGGCTCCACCGGCTCCCGGGCGTCTGCCTCGACGACGGCTCGCCGGCCCTGGCGTAGCCTGCGCCGGAAGCGCGGCGCCGCCCGCGCAGTAGCCTTGCGGTGATGGTCCTGTTGCTGCTGATCCTGTGGCCGATCGCCGAGATCTACGTGGCGATCCAGATCGCCGACGTAATCGGCGTGCTGCCGATGCTGCTGCTGCTGATCGCCGGCTGGCCCGTGGGTCTGTGGGCGCTGCACTCCCAGGGAAGAGCGGCCTGGCGAGCATTGAGCGAGGCCGTGGCCGCGGGCCGGCCGCCCGGACGGGAGGTACTGAACGGGGCGCTCGTCGTGCTCGGGGGTCTGCTGATGCTCGTGCCGGGCTTCATCACCGACGCGATCGGTGCGTTCCTGCTGCTCCCACCGACTCGGGCGATCGCGCGATCCGTGCTGGTCCGCAACCTGCACAGCCGGGTGGTCGTACGCGCGACTCGCTGGGGCGGCCGGTACAGCTACGACGTCGACTCGACGGCGACCGACATCGACCAGCCCCAGCTGCGCTCGTGACAGCGCTTCACTGGCTTGCGTTCGGCGACCTGGACGCCGGGGTTTGGGGCATGGCGTGGGTGCCCGACGATGCTGCCGGGCACGCGGCGCTCGGCGCCGGAGCCGATTTGGGGGTCTTGGAGGCGGAGCTCGAGGCTGGCGACGAGCGATGGCGGCTATCCGGGGAAGGGCTCGAGCTGAGCGTCTCAGGAGGGGAGGTTGACGGGCTGGCCCGGGCGGTGGGCACCATCACGCTCGGCGCCTCGGAGCGTGCGATCGATTCCCCCGGCTGGCGCGGGGTTGTGGCCGACCTGCCGGACACCCGCGAGCTCGACTCGCTGAGGCTGCTCGCGGCCTGGTTCGACGACGACGAGGGACTGGCGCTTCTGGCGTTACGTCCGCGCAAGGCGCGCGGGCAGGAGAGCGACGTGGTGACGGCCGTCCTCATCGACGCGGGCGAACCGCGCGCGGTGTCCGACCCGCGGCTCTCGACCACCTACGACGGCGAGGGCGTTCCCGCCCGGGCCGGACTCGAGCTGTGGGTCACCGAGCCCTCCGAGGATCCCGGCTCGGCAGGGGAGCGCCCGCACCGGGTCGCGGGAGAGGCGGCGGGCGCGCCGGCCGGCTGGACCGAGGGAAACCTGGCCATCGGAGCCCAGCCGTTTCGCTGGCACTGTCGCGATCGCGACGGCGACGGCGTCTACCTCCTGGGGCGCTCCTGATGGGTGAGCTCCGGGCGATCGTCAGCGACTTCGGCGGGGTCCTCACGTCGCCGCTGCTCGACTCGTTCGCCGCGTTCCAGGATTCCTCGGGCATCTCGCTCGACCAGCTCGGCAGGGCGATGGCATCGGTGGCCCGGCGCGAAGGGGCCAACCCGCTGTTCGAGCTCGAGACCGGCCGGATGTCCGAGGCCCGGTTCCTCCAGACCCTGGGCGCGGAGTTGAGCGGGCAGCTGGGACGGCCCATCGCGCTCCACGGGTTCGGCGAGCGCTACGTCCACAACCTGCACCCGAACGAGCCGATGATCGCGTACATGCGGGAGCTGCGCGAGCGCGGTTACCGAATGGCGATCTGCACGAACAACGTCCGCGAGTGGGAGCCGCTCTGGCGGGCCAAGCTTCCCGTGGACGAGATCTTCGAGGTGGTCGTCGACTCAGGGTTCGTCGGCTCCCGCAAGCCCGAGCCCCGGATCTACGAGATCACGCTCGAGCGCCTGGGGGTCCCCGCGGCCGCGGCGCTCTTGATCGACGACATCGAGGTCAACTGCATCGCCGCCGGGACCTGGGCATGCGCGCGGTCTGGTTCCGCTCCAACGAGGAGACGATCGAGCAGATCGAGGCGGCGCTGGCGGCTGAGTGAGGGCTAGGGCCATGCCGCTCGCCGCAGCGCCCCGCCGAGCCCTTCAGACGTCTAGTTCTCGACGCCCAGCCGGTCCCAGCAGTACAGCTCGAGGCACTCGCACGCCAGCTCCCTGCAGCGCTCCTCGGAGAGCCAGGGCAGCACCGTGTCCAGCGCCTCCTCCTCGCCCACGCCCGCCTCGAACGCCTCCTCGCCTCGGAAGCTGGCGGCGATCTTGAGCGCCTCCCGGCGGTTCTCGCCCAGCGACGGGAACACGTTCACGAGGAACTCCTTGTTGGGGACCGGATGGCCGACCTCGAGGGACGCGTGCCACGCGGCCAGCAGCGAGAGATCGTGCTCATCGAGGTCGGCGACCGCCTTGGCGTAGTGGGACTCGAGGTCGGGCTCCGGGATCTCGTCGACCCATGCCTTGACGACCTCGCCGAGGATCTGGCGACGCGCCTCTCGGCCGACCGATTCGGCGATCACCCGGATTGCGTTCTGCGGCTCGATGAAGCAGAGAGGCATGGCGCCCTTGAGCTCGGGAACAGGACGACGCAGAAGGTAGGCACCGCCCCGGACGTAACCGTGGACGTGCTAACCGGGTGGTTGGGAAGCGGGGCCCGGCACCGGGTGGACCGGCAGCATGAGTGGAGACCTCGGCTGCTGGTTGAAGTCGAAGTCGGCCAGCAGGTTCCCGAGCAGCGGGCTGGCCTCGCGGACGTCGGGGCGCGGGTCGGGCCGCCCGTCGGTGGCGGGATTCAGCCGCTGGCCGCCGAGGAAGTCGTCCTCGATGAACCGGTTGTAGTTGTCGTGACTGAGGATCTGGTGGTCGATGAACCCACGGCGCGCGTACGGGCTGATCACGATCCCCGGCACGCGCAGCCCGAGCCCGTTGCGGTCGAGGACCGGCGGGACCACGTGGTCGTAGAAGCCGCCCCAGTCGTCCCAGCTGAGGAAGATCGCGGTGCTGTCCCAGTCCGGGCTGCGCATGATCGCGTTGATCAGCCCGGTCGCGTACGTCTGCCCGGCGCTGACGAGCGCCGGCGGGTGCTCGGAGACCGTGCCGTTGGGCTCGACCCACGAGACGGCGGGAAGCGTCCCGCCGGCCGCTGCCGCGAAGAAGCTCTGCAGGGACTGGATGTTGCCGAGCTGGCCGTCCTGGGTGACGTCGGTGAACGAGGGCAGCGGATTCCAGATGCCGGGCGTTTGGGGGCCCTGCTGAACGGGGGCGCAGATCTCGGCCTGATCGTTCTCGCAGTCGGGCTCGGTCCCCTTGAAGACGTAGTACCCCCAGCTCACGCCCAGCTTGTGGAGGAGGTATGTCATGTCGGTCCACGCGTAGTGGAGCTGACCGTCGTTGGGGCCGCTGAAGCCGCCATCGGGGTTGGGGTTCTCGAGCGCGTTGGTGCACGAGAACGGGTCTGTCGGGTCGGTGCAGCTGGCCGACCACTCCGAGACCTTGAAGAGCGCTTGCGGGAGGCTCCAGGACGCGTTCGGCTCGAACAGGTGATCCTGGAGCACGTAGTTCTGCGCGTACGTCCAGTAGTTCGGAATCTCGCGCGCGTCGTGATAGCCCATCACGTCCACGCACCTGCTCTCGGTCACCTGTGCGGTGCTCGCCTGCTGGTTGCAGGGGCTGCACGAGGGGTCGTTGGGCTGGCAACCGGCGCCCTTCTCGGCCTGCGCCACGAACCCGTCCATCTGCCCGCCGTCGATGTCCGCGCTCGCCGCGGCGGCCCCGTGGGGGCCCCCGTAGTTCAGGTCGGCGGAGTCGTGGAACGGAGCCACGCACCCGCCGCTCATCGGGTCCGGGACGCAGACCCCGGGCGGGATCCCGTCGGCGCCGGGATAGGTGCCGAAATAGCTGTCGAAGGACCGGTTCTCCTGCATGATGATCACGACGTGCTTGATCTTGTGGATCGGGGCAACGTCGACCGTCACCGCCTGCGAGTACGAGCGGAGGTTGCGGCGGCTGGCCGGTAGCACCGCGCGAAGCTTGGTCGCGCCCGCGGTGAAGCGATAGGAGAGGGAGAAGGTGGAGCCACCGCCCAGGCGCGTGGAGGCGATCTGCCTCCATCGGCCCGTTGCCGCCAGCCGCTGGAGGAGGACGCGGTCGCCTCCGTGCCACGGGGTGGCGTGGCCGCTCAGACCGACCCGGTCACCAGGAGCCGCCGCGGTGGTAGAGCTCTTCAGCGTCAGCAGCGCCCGGACGTGCTGGACGGAGATCGGGCTGGCGACTCCGTGAGTGGCCGCATACCACTGCGAGTTCGTGTCGACGCCGGTTCCCGACGCGAGCAGGGCGTAGCGCCCCTTCCGATCGGTGCGCGTCTGGAGCGCGATGTGGAAGCGCCGGTCTCGGGGGCGTTTGCGCCACAAGCTCACCAGGGTGCCCGCACGCAGGAAACCGACCACGCGCCCCGACAGCACGATCGGCTGGCGTGCCGTGGATGGGTTCGGCGCGGTCGCCAGCGTCACCGCCTTCACCGCCCGCTGCCGCTTCGGGCCCGCAGGCGCCCGGCTCGCGCTCGCCGGGCCGGCGAAGGCGACGAGCGCAATCGCTGCGGCGAAGGCGACGAGCGCAATCGCCGCGGCGAAGGCGACGATCGAGATCGGCAGGACGTGAAAGCGGCGCATCGAAGCTCCCGCCGTCAGCGGGCCGTGGGCTACGCAGACTGGGAAACCCCCTCGGGGGTCGAAGTTGCGCTAGCTTGGCCTACCCGGCGAGCTTGGCCTGCACGCTTCGTTGCAACTCGGGATCGGGGTCGGCCCCGGGCCCCAGGCCCGCCGTGGTGCGCTCGCCCCGCTCCCAGTTGTAGAGCCCCAGATCGAGCGCCTCCAGGGGGAGCCCGCATCCCTTGGCCAGCTGCGCGGCGCGCCGCTCGAGCAGCATCGTGTCGCCGATTCCGAGGGCCCGCTTCGCCGCCACCGTCACCTGGTCGGCGCCCCCGAGGAACAGAGCCCCCGGGCGGAGATCGTAGACCCGGAGCCGCCCGAGGCTGACCAGCAGCTCGAACCGAGCGTCGCGATGCAGTCCGGGTAGCGCGAGCCGCTCGAGCGCCCGCGCGAACCGCCGTTCGGCCGGCCACCCGGGGTCCCCGCCGAAGGCCGCGGCCTGGGTGCCCGCGCGAGCCGCCCACGCCCGGTACGCGTTGACGGTCCGCTCGGGACGGACGGGGTCATACGCGCTGCGCGGCCCGCTTTCGACGTCGGAGAGCGACGGGTGATCGCCCGAGGACCACGGCGTCCGGGCGGCGCGGATCGCCGCAAACGGATCGTCGCTCTCCAGCGGCGCCAGGTAGGCGATCAGGAACGCGAGCCATGTGCGCTCCTCGATATCTGCGCCCGCGTCCGCGACCTCGGCGTAGAGCCCCGGCGGGTCGGACTCCAGCGCCGTCAGCCGGGTGGCGGCGAACGCGAGCTCGTCGGCGAGCCTGCGCGCCTCCTCGCTGGACTTGAGCCCGGGCACCAGCGGCGAGCGGTATCCGTCGTCGACAGCGGTGCGGAGGCGGTGCACGGTCACCCCGGGGGTCGCGCGAGGCGAGCGACTGCGCTCGGCGGGCTTGCGTGGGGCCCGTGCCTGGGTGCTCCGGGGCGCGCTCGAGGAGACGACCGGCCGCGGGTCGACATCCTGCTCGCGCGCGCAGATCGTGCAGTTCTGGATCAGCCGGTTGTGTCGGCAGAACTGGGGCATCGGTGGAAGTGTGCCGGAGGACGGGGAGCGGTCACGCCCCGGCGCCTTGGGCCCGCCGCTCGCGGTAGGCGCGCGCCTTCGCCCGGTTGCCGCAAACGTCCATGTTGCACCACGCACCGGAGCGGTTCTTGGTGTGGTCGTAGAACGCCCACTCACAGGTGTGCAGCCGGCACGCCTTCAGTCGCCTCCATCGGTTCTCGTCGGCGACGGCGGCGTGGATGATCGCCACCAGGCGGCCGAGCGCTCCGTCGACTCCGTCGGCGGCGGACTCGAGCAGCGCCGCGCCCTCGGTCCCGAAGCGGACATGGAGCCGGGCGCGCCTGGCCGCCTCGTCGAGCGTCCGCCATGCGTCCGCCGGCTCCGGCGAGCCGTCGCCATGGGAGAGAAGGATCGCTCGGAGGGCCTCGCGCAGCTCGAGCGCGTTGCGCAGGTCGCCGGCCGTGGGCCGAACCTGTCCCGAGGGCAAGCCGGCGCCTGAGAGCCAGTTCCCGAGCGCCGCCGGCGTCGACAGCGCCTCCGTCCCCTGCTCGATGTCGCGTGTGTTGACGAACGTGCGGACGAGTTCGAGGTCGTCCGGCGCTTGCTGATTCTTGCTCATCACCAGCAATCGTACTTGACTGGTTGCATCACCGGCAATATAATTTAGCTGGTTATCAAGCTTCGATTGGGAAGGAGCGAAAGTGCTCTCAGGAACGCTCAACCTGCTGCTCTCACACGAGCGTCAAGCGGATCTGCGGAGGGCGGCGGCGACACGGAGCCACGGGGATCCGGAAGGCACGCCGGTGACCCGGGTCACCCTTCGCTACTCCTCGGCGGCCGACCGGGAAGGCCTCCGGCGGCTGGCCGAGCTCGACTCGGCCAGGGTGCCGGCGGGCACGAGCCTCATCGCCGAGGTGGACGGCCGGCTGCGCGCCGCGCTCCCGCTCGACGGGTCCCGGGCGATCGCCGACCCATTCCATCGCGGCCTCGATCTGGTGGAGCTGCTGCGCCTGCGCGCGGCACAGCTCGCGGAGGGTTAGGCTCGGCGCATCGCGACGGTTGCATACACCCGAGGTCTGCACGAGCTGGGCGACGGTCTGTTCGCGTACCTGCAGCCCGACGGCAGCTGGGGTTGGAGCAACGCCGGGCTCATCACCGGAGGCGAGACGTCGCTGCTGGTGGACACGCTGTTCGATGTCCCGCTGACCCGCGAGATGCTCGAGGCGATGCGCCCGATCACCGCGACACAGCCGGTCGACGCCACCGTCAACACGCACGGCAACGGCGACCACTGCTTCGGTAACGCGGCCCTCCCGGCGCAGACCACGATCTACGCCACGGCCCGCGCCGTGGCCGACATGCGCGAGGAGCCCCCGGCGCTGCTGCGGACCCTGCTGGCAACCGACCTGGGACCGGAGCTGGGCGAGTTCGCCGCCCGGATCTTCGGTCCGTTCCAGTTCGAGGGTCTCGAGGCTCGGCTGCCGTCGCAGACCTTCGATGGCCGCCTCGAGCTCGACGTCGGCGGCCGCGTGCTGGAGCTGATCGAGGTCGGTCCGGCCCACACCGGCGGGGACACCATCGTCCACGTGCCGGACGCCGCTACCGTCTTCACGGGCGACATCTTGTTCTCAGGCGGGACGCCGATCGTGTGGGCGGGCCCGGTGAGCAACTGGATCGCCGCCTGCGAGGCGATCGTGGGCCTCGGCGCCCGCACGCTCGTCCCCGGTCACGGGCCGGTGACCGACGGCGACGGCGTACGCGAGGTGAGGCGCTACCTCGAGTCAGTCCGCGACCAGGCCCGCCAGCTCTACCACGCGGGGATCGACGCGCGCGACGCGGCCGATGAGATCGACCTCCAGGAGTTCGTCGGCTGGACGTGCCCCGAACGGATCGTCCAGAACGTCGAGGAGCTCTACTGCGAGTTCGATCCGAACCGGACCCCCGCCCCGGCGATCGAGGTCTTCCAGGGCATGGCGCGCTGGTCCAAGCGGCATTAAAAAGTCCCGGGGGCCCAGATCCTTCTGGGCCCCCGGGGAGTCAGGGAAGTGGGGGCGCAGTTCCCTGACCGACAAGGGGCGAGTTTCCCCGTCCCAAGCTTTTCTAAACCTGAATCGTTCTTCGCCGGTGCCCCTAGCGGAAGATCACCAAGTCTTGTTGAAGTGTAGTTCCCCCAAAATGCGACCTTCAAACCGGATACCGGAGCGGTGCCGGGGCGGGGGCGTCCGGCGGGGCGGGGTGCGGCGCCGGGCGAGGCGCGGCGAGGACCAGCCCCAGCCCACCGGCAGAACGTCACAAGCGCGCTCGCCGACTCCCCCGCGTGTGACGAACTGCGCCCCACGGGCGCAGAACGTCACACTCATCGAGGCTCAGCGGGCGATTGTGACGCTGTGCCGGTCAGGCGCGAGCGGCGATGCCACCGTCGCGGTGCCGGTCAGGCGCGAGCGGCCATGCCACCGCCGCGGTGCCGGTCAGGCGCGAGCGGCCATGCCACCGCCGCGGTGCCGGTCAGCCGTGAGCGGGTATGCCATTGAGGCCAACGACCAGCCGACGAAGCCGACGGCTGCCCTACCGCCCGCGCGCGCCGGGGCCCGTGAAGAACTCCTCTCCCGGCCGCACCGTGCCGGCGGCCTCCGCCTCGTGGCGAAGCGTCCGGTCGGCCTCGCCGCTCCACGCCCCAAGCGCCAGCATCTCGCGGTCGGCGTCCATGGGGCTCCCACCCAGGTCCTTGTTGACGATCCGGGCGCACTTGCGGCCCTCGGCTATCGCGGTCACGATCAGCGACTGGCCGATCCTCGCGTCGCCGCACGCGTAGACGTCGCCGACGGAGGTGCGGTACGTCTGGTGGGTACGGATGTTGCCGCGGCGGTCGAGGTCCAGCCCGAGCTGCGCCACGAGGCCGTCGTGCTCGGGGTGCTCGAATCCGATCGCGATCAGCGCCAGGTCGGCCTCGAGCACGAACTCGCTCCCGGGCACCGGCGTGAGGTCGCGCGAGGAGGTGCCAGTGACCTGGCGCGCGTAGACGTGGCTGACCCAGCCGTCCTTGCCCCCAAAGCCGGTCACCTCGGTGCCCCATCGCCGTGTCCCGCCCTCCTCGAGCGCGTAGGTGGTCGCCGTCCGCTTGGGCGGCAGCGGCCACGGGTGCCAGGGGTCGTGGCCGTCCGGCGGCAGCTCCGCGTAGACGTCGAGCATGATCACGCTGCGAGCGCCCTCGCGGTGCGAGTTCGAGATGCAGTCCATCCCGGTGTCGCCGCCGCCGATCACGATCACCTTCTTGTCCCGGGCGGTGATCTCCCGGCCGGGCCCCACCTGCCGGAAAGGACGGCCCTCCTGCCTGGCGACCCATCGGTTGCGCTGGTAGAGGTAATCCATCGCGAAGTGGATCCCCTTCAGATCCCGGCCCGGCGCGTCGAGGTCGCGCGAGACCCGGGAGCCGATCGTCACCACGACCGCGTCGTAGCGCTCGGCGAGCTCGCGGGCGTCGACGTCACGTCCCACGTCGGTGTCATAGACGAACTCGATTCCCTCCTGCTCGAGGATCGCGATCCGCCGATCGATGATGCGCTTCTCGAGCTTGGCGTCGGGCACGCCGAACCGCATCAGCCCACCCGGACCCTCGTCGCGCTCGTAGACCGTGACCGTGTGCCCGCTCTTGTTGAGCTCCGCCGCCGCCGCCATCCCCGCCGGACCGCAGCCGATCACCGCAACCGTCTTGCCCGTGCGCCGGTCGGGCGCCTCGGCGAGCACCCATCCCTCCTCGAACGCCCGCTCGGCGATCGCCATCTCGATCTGCTCGATCGCGACCGCGTCGTCGTTGATCGCGAGCACGCAGGCCGACTCGCACGGGGCGGGACAGATCCGCCCGGTGAACTCGGGGAAGTTGTTGGTCAGATGGAGCTGCTCCGAGGCCTCGCGCCACTTGTCCCGGTAGACGAGGTCGTTCCACTCGGGAATCAGGTTCCCGAGCGGGCACCCCTCGTGGCAGAACGGGATCCCGCAGTCCATGCACCGGGCACCCTGGCGCCGGAGCTCCTCGGGCGGCTGAAGCGCGAAGTACTGCTTGTAGTCGCCCACGCGGTGGCGCGGATCGCGCTTGTCGAAGCCGACCCGGTGGACCTTCAGGAACGCACCTAGCTCTCCCACGGGAGCGGGGAGGGTACCAGCGCAACCGACCGCCACATTTGGCTGGATCGGGTGAGCGACCGCCGTCCCACCTAGAGTTGGTCGAAGATGCCCGGGAGAGGGGTGATCGCGATCCTCGCGGCCGTGTTGCTGTGGGCGGCCCCGGCTGCGTCGGCTGCGTCCGGGACGACCGGGGCCGGCGGACCCGCGGGCCCTTCGATCACGCTCCACGCCTCACCCCGGCGGATCGAGGGCGGACAGCGCGTCACCCTCACGGGCGAGGCCGCCGGCGTCCCGCCGGGGAGCACCGTCAGGCTGTACGTGAGCCCGTACCCGTTCCCGATCGGCAAGCTCGCGAACGCGACCGCCACCGGCGCGGACAACTCATTCCGCTTCAGCGTCACGCCGGACCGGGACACCCGCTATCGCGGCGTGCTGCTCGGCACCTCGGCGACCGCCCTCGTGGAGGCCGACGTGGCCGGCGCCAGGGTCGTTATCGTCGTGTTCCACCCCCGGGATCTGCGATGGGGCCGAGGAGGGGTGGGATGGTGGTTCACCGAGGGCTCGAGGCGGTTCGTCCGGTTCCCGGCCACGCCGACGAGGAGGCTGAGCCGCCAGGTCGTGGTCCTGTCGACCACCGCGACGCTGCCCGCCGGCCGCTTCGGCTGGCGGGCGTGCCTGCGCGTGCCCGACGCCGGGGCGCTCGCCAACCCGCGCCGCCCGCCCGGCTGCGCCGGGCGGGGCTATCACGGCGAAGGGGTGCTCCCGGTGGGGTTCCCGAGACCCGTGGCGATCGTCCGGGCCGAACGGTACCTCGCGAGCCGGGGCGGACACACGGCGCTCGCCGTGGTCGACACCGAGGGGCGCCTGTCCGGCACGCACCTCCACGACAAGTTCATCACCGGAAGCGTCGTCAAGGCAATGCTGCTCGTCGCGTACCTGCGGCGCCTCGACGCCATGCACCAGCGCTACATCGACTCCTACAGCGCGTCGTTCCTGTTCCCAATGATCAATGTCTCCGACAACTCGGCAGCGACGCAGTGCTGGTCGATCGTCGGGGACGGCGGGCTCTACTCCGTCGCGCGCGCGTCGGGAATGACCGACTTCTCGATCTCAGGGATCTGGGCGCGCGCGTACCTGAGCGCCGCGGACCAGGCCAGGTTCTTCTTCGAGATGGACTCGCTCATCCCCCACGAGTTCGTCGGATACGCGAGGTTCCTGTTCACCCACATCGCGGGCTATGAGAGCTGGGGGATCCCCGCGATCGCCCGGCCGCTCGGCTACACAGTGTTCTTCAAGGGGGGATGGCGGCCCAGTCCCGACATCTGGCTGGTGCACCAGATCGCGACGCTGGAGGGGCACCACCGGACCTTCTCGATGGCGGTCATGACCGACGGCGACCCGGACATGAGCTACGGGATCGCCACCATCCAGGGCGTCACTGCGGCGCTGCTTCGATGACCTCGGCGCCTTCGGCCTCGGCCGCCTCGCGCGCGGCCTGCTCCTCGAGCGCCCGGCGGTAGTCCCTCGGCATCACCTTCACGAACCGCTCGCGCGCTCCACGCTCCCACGAGGCGAGCACGTTGCGGCCGACGAGCGAGCCGGTCCGGGCGACGTGCTCGGCGATCAGCTCCTTGACTTCCTGCTCGTCGGCCTCGGTCAGCGCCTCTAGATCCACGAGCTCGGTGTTGCAGCGGTCCGACAGCCGGCGATCCTTGTCGTACACGTAAGCGACCCCGCCGCTCATCCCGGCGGCGAAGTTCCGCCCGGTCCGGCCCAGGACGACGACGCGCCCTCCGGTCATGTACTCGCAGCCGTGATCGCCCATCCCCTCGACGACGGCCTTGGCGCCGGAGTTGCGGACCGCGAACCGCTCGCCGGCGAGCCCGCGGAAGAAAGCCCGTCCCCCCGTCGCCCCGTAGAGGACGGTGTTGCCGACGATCATGTTCTCCTCGGCCAGGAAGCGCGCCTTCTCTGGCGGCCTGACGGAGACGATCCCGCCGGACAGCCCCTTTCCGGCGTAGTCGTTGGTCTCTCCGCGCAGCGAGAGGGTCACGCCGGGCGCCAGCCAGGCGGCGAAGCTCTGGCCGGCCGACCCGGACAGTGCGATCTCGATCGTCCCCTCGCGCAGGCCCTTGGCGCCGTGGCGGCGTGCGATTTCGCCGGACAGGATCCCGCCGACCGTCCGGTTGACGTTGCGCACCGGGATCGGCCCGAGCTTGACCGGCTCGCCATCCTCGATCGCCGGGGCACACCTGCGGACCAGCTCCCAGTCGAGCGCGTCGTCGAGCACCGGGACCTGCGGCCGGGTCCGCGAGCGCGGCGTGCCCGGAGGGAGCTCCGGCACGTCGAGCACCATCGCAAGATCGACCCGGCTCGCCTTCCAGTGGTCGATCGCCTCCCGGGTGTCGAGCAGGTCGGCCCGGCCGATCATCTCCTCGACGCGCCGGATGCCAAGCGAGGCCATGATCTCCCGGACCTCCTCGGCCACCAGCATCAGGTAGTTGACCGCCTGCTCGGGCGTGCCGCGGAAGCGCTTGCGCAGCTCCGGGTCCTGCGTGGCGATCCCCACCGGGCAGGTATTCAGGTGGCAGACGCGCATCATGATGCAGCCCATCGCGATCAGCGGTGCGGTCGAGAACCCGAACTCGTCCGCTCCCAGCAGCGCGCTCACCACCACGTCGCGGCCGGTACGCATCCCCCCGTCAACCTCGACCGTGATCCGCGAGCGTAGGTCGTTGAGCAGCAGCGTCTGCTGGGTCTCCGCGAGGCCGATCTCCCACGGCACGCCCGCGGACTGGACCGAGGACTGCGGCGAGGCGCCCGTCCCGCCGTCGTGTCCGGCGATCGTCACGTGATCGGCGTTCGCCTTGGCCACGCCCGCCGCCACCGTCCCCACTCCGACCTCCGAGACGAGCTTCACCGACACCGACCCGGTCGGGTTGGCGCAGCGCAGGTCGTAGATCAGCTGCTTGAGGTCCTCGATCGAGTAGATGTCGTGATGCGGCGGCGGCGAGATCAGTCCGACTCCGGGGGTCGAGTTGCGGATCCTCGCGATGTAGCCGTCGACCTTGTGACCGGGGAGCTGGCCGCCCTCGCCGGGCTTGGCGCCCTGGGCCATCTTGATCTGGAGCTGGTCGGCGTTGACCAGGTACTGGATCGTCACCCCGAAGCGGCCTGAGGCGACCTGCTTGATCGCCGAGCGGCGGAGATCCCCGTTCTCGTCGCGCACG
>Ga0209577_10002904_pt1 | contig 16236 bp, 15 predicted proteins | sample GraSoiAngelo_109_FD_185874 | JGI IMG/M metagenome (GOLD analysis project Ga0209577, IMG submission 185874) | Grasslands soil microbial communities from the Angelo Coastal Reserve, California, USA - 14_0903_12_20cm (SPAdes) (version 2) | ecosystem: Environmental > Terrestrial > Soil > Grasslands...
GGTTTCGCGTGCGACGTCGACGAGTGCAAGCGCCACGTCCACCATTCGTTCGAGATCCTCGACAGCGATTCGCTCGTCTGGCGTGTGGATGTCCTGCATCCCGTTCGCGAGGTTCAGACAGCGCAGTCCACGTTCGTTGAAGACGTTCGCGTCGGCGGCCCCGCCGCTCAGTGCGTAGTTCGCGCTGACGCCTGTGCGTTCGAGCGCGGCATGAGCGATGCGCACGACATCGTCATCGCGTTTGAAACGGTAGCCGCGATAGCTCTTGTGCACTTCAGTCTCGACCTCGCAATCCTCGAGACCTCCCGCGAACGAGATCGCGTCGAGCATCTCCTGGATGACATCCTGGAGCTTGCGCTCGTCGTGCGACCGCGCTTCCGCGAGAAACGTGCACCACTCGGGCACGATGTTGCCGGCGGTACCGCCCTGGATGATGCCGACGTTCGCGGTCGTCTCCTCGTCGATCCGCCCGAGCCGCAGGTCGGCGATCGCGCGCGCGGCGGCCGCGATCGCGGAACGGCCGTCCTCCGGATACATGCCCGAATGCGCCGCCCGTCCGTGGAAGCGCACCTGCATCGAATGCGAATGCGGCGCGCCGAGGATGACCTCCCCGATCGGCGCGGCCTGGTCGAACACGTAGCCCACGCGCGCCGCCAGTCGCGCCTGATCGAATGCGGCGGCGCCGAGCAGACCAACCTCCTCTTTCGGCGTGAAGAGCAACTCGATTCCCGAATGCGGACGGTTCTCTGCGAGAACGCGACGCGTCGCATCGAGCATCGCCGCAACCGCCGACTTGTTGTCGGCTCCGAGGATCGTGTCGGCGGAATTGAGGACCACGCCGTCGTCGACGACGGGCTCGATCGGGCCAGTAGGCGGCACCGTGTCCAGGTGCGCGCAGAAGAAGAGCGGCGTGCCGCCGTCTGCCGTCGGCTCGACTCGGGCGAAGAGGTTGCCGATCGTCGATCCGACCCGCGGGCCGGCGTCGTCCTCATCGGCTTCGAGCCCGAGCTGGCGCAGGTAACGGAGGACGGCGTCGGCGACGGCTCGCTCTTCGCCCGGCGGGCTCGGAAGCGCGGTCAGCTCGAGGAAGAGATCGAGTACGTCGGACGCCATGCGCGCCCGATCTTATGAGCCGTCAGGCGGTCGCGACGGAAACAGCGGTGCGATCCCGTGCGCGTGCGAGCGCCGCTCCGACGAAATCGCGAAACAGCGGCGCCGGCCGCGTCGGGCGCGACTTGAACTCCGGATGGAACTGGCTCGCCACGAACCACGGATGGTCCGGGAGCTCGACCACCTCGACCAGCAGTCCCTCCTGGAACGTGCCGGCGACGACGAGACCGCCGTCGACGAGCGCAGGCCGGTAGTGATTGTTCACCTCGTAACGATGACGGTGTCGCTCGTGCACGACGGGTTCGCCATAGGCAGCGTTCGCACGCGTTCCCACGGCCAGCTCGACCGCCTGAGCGCCGAGCCGCATCGTCCCGCCGAGGTCCTCGATCTCTTTCTGCTCAGGCAGCAGGTCGATGACGGGATGCGGAGTCTCCGGATCCATTTCCGTCGAGTTCGCACCGTCGAGTCCGAGCACGTGGCGAGCAAACTCCGAGACGGCGACGTGCATCCCGAGACAGATGCCGAGGTACGGAATCGATCGCTCGCGCGCGACTCGGCACGCGAGGATCTTGCCCTCCCAGCCGCGTGAGCCGAAACCGCCCGGCACGAGCACGCCGTCCACTTCCTCGAGCAGCGCGGCCGCCTCGTCGTACGACATGTTCTCGGCGTCGACCCACCGCACGTGCACGCGGCAACCGTGTTGCGCACCCGCGTGCTTCAGCGCCTCGTGGACGGACAGGTAGGCGTCCTGCAGCTTGACGTACTTGCCGACCAGCGCGATCTCGACCTCTTCCTCGGAACGTTGCAGCCGCTCGGTGAGGTCGAGCCACTCGCCGAGATCTGCCCGCTCGCTCGGCAACCCGAGCTTCTCGCACACGAGCTGATCGAGACCTTCGGCCTGCAGGCGCGAGGGAACGAGATACACGTCGGGAACGTCGGGCGAAGCGATGACCGCGCGCTGCTCGACGTCGGCGAAGAGGGCGATCTTCTCCCGGATGTCGACCGACAGCTCCTCATGCGAGCGGCAGACGACGATGTCCGGGTGGATACCGATGCGCCGTAGCTCGTTGACCGAGTGCTGCGTCGGCTTCGTCTTCAGCTCGCCGGCAGCCTCGATGAAGGGGACGAGCGTCACGTGCAGGTAGAGGACGTTCTGCACGCCGACCTCGCGCCGAAACTGGCGGATCGCCTCGAGGAACGGCAGCGATTCGATGTCGCCCACCGTCCCGCCGATCTCGCTGATGACGACATCCGCGGGCGATGAGACGGCGGAGGCGCGGATGCGTGACTTGATCTCGTTCGTAATGTGCGGGATGACCTGCACCGTGGCGCCCAGGTACTCACCCTTTCGCTCCTTCCGCAGGACCGCATCCCAGATCGCTCCTGCGGTGTGCGACGCGGCGCGCGTCAGGTTCTCATCGACGAAGCGCTCGTAGTGGCCGATGTCGAGATCGGTCTCGGCACCGTCCTCGGTCACGAAGACCTCGCCGTGTTGGAACGGGCTCATCGTGCCCGGGTCGACATTGAGATACGGGTCGAACTTCTGAGCCCGCACCTGCAGCCCGCGGGCTTTCAAGAGCCGGCCGAGAGATGCGGCGACGATTCCCTTCCCGAGTGCCGAGACCACCCCGCCCGTGACGAAGACGAACTTCGTCTGCGGGGACGTGCTCACGCGCCACCCAGCCGGTCGAGGTGCGAGAGAACGGGCGTGCGCTCGATCAGCGAGCCGAGCGAGATGCGTTCGCCGAGGAGCGTGAGGCCGCCCAGAACACCGATGGCTGCAATGCGGCCTCGTCCCGTGAATCGCTCCACGGACTTCAAGCCTAGCAGTGCGCCAAGACCGTTCGCGCCGGCGTCCCCGAGCATTGCCATCTCGCGGAGATCGTAGGGAAGGAGCAGGACGGCTGAACCAACGGGAGCTTCGAGCAGGAGTGCCGCGCCGATGTACGCCTTCAGGGCGCGACCGGGGCGCGTGTCGAGCTGGTTCAGCGCGTTCGCGGTGAGTCCGACGAGCAGCGCGCCCGACAGGCGCCGCGTCGCGAGGAATCCGACCAGAGGGATGCCGAGCAGCTTCACCACACCCGTCGTCCGTCCCGTGCGCAAATGCGCTTGGAACCCGCGCTCCGGGCCGCTCCAAATGTCGTCCACCAGACCGATCGCCGTGACTGCCGCAACCGCCGGCGAGCGCCGAAGCGCAACCGCCCAACCGACGATCGGGAGCCGGCGCCCCCGGTAGTTGACGCGGAGCGGACCCGCGGCGAGAAGGGTGTCGAGGAGCTGGCGGCCACGGTGGAGGAAGCCGTGGAGATCCCGGCCGGTCGACCGATGACGGAGTGGCAAGTCGATCTCCTCGATCCGTAGCCCATGGCGCGCGACGTCGATCGTCATCCGCACCTCACAGCCGAATCCCGGTGCGAGCGGAAAGGCCGCCGCTCGCGCTCCCGCCGAGACTCGGCGCTGGCCCGAAAGGGGCTCACGGACGACGAGCCCGGCCCGCGCACGAACGACGAGCCGGGCGATCGCCTTTGCGATCCCGAAGCCCCCGTCGGCTCCTTCCGAAAATGCCGCGACCGCGAGATCGGCACCGCCGTCGAGCAGGGGACCGAGCTCGCCCTCGAGGTCTGCGTCGCAGAGCAGCAAACGTCCCGGCGGAGCCGCCCGCTCGGCGGCGGACAGAGCTTGTCCCTTTCCGAGCCGCCGTAGTCGGAGCACGATCGCGCCGGCTTCCTCCGCTCGCTCGGCGGTTGCGTCATGCGATCCGTCGTCGGCGACGATGACCTCGGCGTCGGGAAAGCGCTCGCGCAGCGAAGCAACGGTTCGCGCGATCGACGCTTCCTCGTCGCGCGCGGCGACGAGAACCGTCAGCGGTTCAGCCACCGACAACAGATGTGACAGGCGGAATCTGCGGGAGGACCGCGTCGTCGACGTCCTGCAATCCGTAGTGGCCGGTGATTCCGTCCGGCGAGAGCAAGACCGCAAGGGCAACGCGGCCGATCGGGAGGTCGAGATCGTCGACGCTCGAGAGGCCGAAGTGCCTGTATGTCTGCACAGCCGACGGAAACGTTCCGCGGAGTTCCGCGCCGGCGGCGGGGATGGAGCTCTTCGAGAGCTCTCGAAAGAGACTCGCGACGATCTGCGACGTCGCGTGCTCGATCTGCGGCGGCGCCGTGCGCACGACGACAACGGCGTCCGCGGCACGTCTCGCAGCACCGATTCGCTCCTCGACGAGATGGGCCTCCAGAGCATCCCAGAGGGGCGTTGCGCCACCCGCGACGAACTCGTCCGCGAGCTCGCGGCCGATGTTCTTCCAGCGTGCGGGCCCGAACGCGTACGCCGCCAGCGCCGTCCGCTTCGCCAGCACACTCTCGACCGTGTGCCCGTTGATCGGCACGGAGACGGAGCGCAAACGCACCATCGTCGCGCCCGCGTCAGTCAAGGTCGTCGTGATCGCCGAGCGAAGGCTGTTGTCGACCGGGCCGATGAACAGGACGGCGACCCGTTCGCCCTTGAGCCGCGACGCCATCACGGCGTCGTACGCACCGGCGACGAACTTCGTATCGGCCGTGTCTTCCTGAACGGCGCCTTTCAGCTGGTCGATCTGACTCCGGGCACGCGCGAGATCGTCCTGCAGGTTGCGACGCTCGGCATTGCCGAGAGCGTGCGAGGCGAGCGCGACTCCGACAAGAATCCCGATCACGAGCGCGAAGAAGACGGCCGCAAGGGACGCGACGTGGTAGCGAAGGTCGAACATGCGCTTACATTCTCGCCGCGGTCTGGCAGAGCTCGTGCAGCCGGGCCAAAGCCCGCCGCGGGAGCGATCGCGGCAGCGGGGCGAGGAACGGCGCCCGCACCTCGAGGAGAGCCTGTGTCCGATCCGGTGCGGTTGCGCTGAGATGCAGCTCGGCTTCGAGGTTATCGCCCGTCAGCGTCCAGGCGAACAACTCGCACGGACGAACGGTCCGCACGAGCAACGTGCCGCTGAAGCCGGACTTTCGAAACAGCTTCGGCGCCGGCGACGCGTGGACGACCCACCGGGCTCCCGGCGCCAGGCCGCGCCGGTCCGGTTCGACCGCCGCGATACGGGGCCACCAGTCGGCGAAGTGCCGCGGTTCGGCGAGGAACTCCCAGACGTCTTCGGGCGCTGCGAGCAGCTCGCGCGTTGCGGCAGCACGGGGCACGCGAGGAGCGTACGTCTAAGTCAAGGGTGCCAGATGCCTAACCGATGCCGAGCAGGTCTCGCAGTCGCAGCGCGAGGAACTCGATCACATGGCGAAGCGCCGGCGAGACCCCGATTGCGACGCCGATCGCAGCGAAGCCTGCGAGCATGAACGCGACGAGCGGCCAGATTCCGACCTGTCGGCTTGCGAGCCGGGAGACGCCCTTCGCATCGATCAGGATCTCCCCCACCTTCAGCCGCGCGAGGAAAGTCGACGACATTCCGGCCCGGTTCCGCTCGAGGAACTCGATCAGGTTGAAGTGCGTGCCGACGGCGACGATCAGCTCCGATCCCTTTTCGTAGGCGAGAAGGAGCGCGACGTCTTCGCTGATTCCTGTCGCACGCACGAGCTGATATCCAAGCCCGAGGTCTTCCGCGCGTCGCGCACCGGGCGACGACCCGTCCGCATACGCGTGCACGAGGAGCTCTGCGCCGCTTCGCAGTGCGCGATCCGAGACGGAGTCCATGTCGCCGACGATCACATCGGGCTTGTGGCCTGCCTCGAGCAACGCGTCGGCACCGCCGTCCACGGCGATGAACACCGGCTTGAAGTCGCGCAGGTACGGCCGGACCATGCGGAGGTCGCGCTTGTAGCCGGGACCGCGCGCGACGACGAGCGCGTGACGATCGCGAAAACGCGTTTCGAGCGGCGGGAATCCGATCCCTTCGGCGAGAAGCTTTCCTTCCTCTCTGAGATAGCGCATCGTGTTTTCGGCGAAGGCCTCGAGCGCCTCCGTGACGCGGCCGCGCTGTTCGGCAAGGGCGTGCTCGAGGTGCGCGGCATCGAGAATTCGTCCCGAAGCCAAACGGGTCCCGTTTCGATAGACGCCGCCGCCCCGCACGGTGAGAAGCTCGCCCTCGGCGACGGAGTCGAAGAGGTTCGCGCCCTCGGCATCGATCAGGCGCACACCGGCGCGAACGAGAGCCAGAGGCCCGGGATTGGGAAAGCGACCCGTCTGCGACGGCGCGACATTGACGACGACGCGCACGCCGGACTCGACGAGCTCCTCGGCCGAAACGCGGTCGAGGTCGGTGTGGTCGATGATCGCGATGTCGTTCGACGACAGGCGCTTGACGAGATCCTTCGTCCGTCGATCGAGCTTCGCCTGGCCGGTGACCTCGACGAAGCTCATCCGCCCACCCTGGAGAGAAATTCCTGGCCGCCGAGCATGCGTTGCAGTTCTTCGCGCCGCGTGAGGTCGTCGAGAGAGTCGATCCGCGTGTGCGTCGGATCTCCAGGGATCTTCTCGACGCGGAAGTGGCGATCGGCCACACTCGCGATTTGCGGCAGGTGCGTGATCGTCACGACCTGCGCGCGCTCGGCCAGCCGCCGGAGCGTCTCTGCAACGCGGTGCGCTGTCTCGCCGCCGATCCCTGCGTCGATCTCGTCGAACACCATCGTCTCGCCGCCGGCGACTGCTGCGATTGCCAGCGCGATCCGGGAGAGCTCACCTCCCGACGCTGTCTCCGCGACAGGGGCGAAAGGCAGGCCGGCATTGGGGCGGACCAAGAATGCAACCTCGTCGATGCCGGATGGACCGGGATCACGCTCGCGCAGCTCGGCGACGAACTCCCCCGCCCCGAGGCCCACGCTGTGCAGCTCGGCGGCGACGGCGTCCGCGAACGGCTTCGCCGCCTCGGTGCGCGCCACTCGGAGCTCCTCGCTCAACCGCCCAACCTCGCCTTCGGCTGCCGCAACAGCCTCCGCCGCGGCAGCTGCGGGATCGCGGCCGTCGGCAATCGCGTCGAGCTCCGTGCGCGCCTCGACCACGCGAGCGAGTAGCTCGGCGTACGACTGCACGCGAAACCTTCGTTTTGTTTCCGCGATGCGTTCGAGTTCCGCTTCGACTTCCTCGAGACGGGCGGGCTCGGAATCGAGCTTCGTCAGGAACGCGCGGAGCTCGGTTGCGGTCTCGCGAAGCCGCAGCTCGACATCGCGCAGCTCGTCTCCTACACGTCCGAGCTCCGGCGCCAGCCGCTCGACAGGCGCGACGGCGCGCTCGGCGATCGCCGCGAGACCGGCGGCTCCGGCTCCTTCCTCCGGGGCGAGCGCTTCCGCGGCGACCGAAGCGGCCTCTGCGAGCTCGGTTACGTGGCGAAGACGCTCACGCTCTGCGCGGAGCCGATCCTCTCCGTCGGGCTCCATTTGCTCGGTGTCCTCGACGAGCGCGCGCAACTCGTCGAGCCGTGCTGCTGCAGCCGCCGCTCCGGCCCGCAGCTCCTCGTGGCGTCGGCGCGCGGCCAGGAGCTCGCGCCAGGCCTCGCGAAGCGCCGCGCGTCGTCGCAGCTGTTCGGCGCCGGCGAATGCGTCGAGAACGTCGAGCTGGTAGGAGGGGCGCGCGAGACGGCGCTGTTCGAATTGGCCGGACATCGCGACCAGCCGCTCCGCCGCCGCAGCCACGTCCTCGCGCGCGGCGCTTCGCCCCCACGCATAGGCGCGCGTGCGTCCGTCGGCGAAGATCCGCCGCGCGAGAACGAGTCCGTCCTCGTCCTTGGGGCGCAGATCGAGCAGCGGCTCGACGGCGTCGTCCTCGGCGAGGCCCGGCGGAAGATCGAGCTCCGCCTCGACGTACGCCTCCTCGCCGCCGGCGCCGATGAAGCCGGCGTCGCCCTTTGCGCCGAGCAGCAAACCGACCGCCTGAGCCAGGATCGTCTTGCCCGCCCCGGTCTCACCGGTGATCGCGTTCAGCCCCGGCGCGAAGTCGAGCTGTGCGGCGCGGATGAGGACGAGATTCTCGATTCGGAGGCGGCGGAGCACCAGCGTGATGGTAAGCGTCGCGGCGGGAGGAGACCATCGTCCGCGGTAGTGTCTGTGCCGACTCCGCGCCGAAAGCGCGCGGAGGCCTACGACGCAAACGTCTGTCGGTACCGCGTAAGGAAGGTGACGTCCGGGAGGGTCGCGAGCAAGGCCCGGCGATCGCCGAGCCGAACGACGATCGGCGACTCGTCGCCCACCTCGGCAAGGACGTGCCCGTCGACGATGACGGTGACGCCGACGTCCTGCGTGCGGTTGCGGATCTCCAGCTCGAGATCGCGCGGAACGACCATCGGCCGCGCATGCAGCGAATGTGCCGCGATGAACGTCACGGCCATCGCGTCGAGGCCGCGCACGAGAACGGGCCCGCCGTTCGAGAGGTTGTACGCCGTGGAACCGGTGGGAGTCGAGCAGATCATGCCGTCGCACGGCTGCACGCCGAGATCCTCGTGACCGAGCGACCAGGCGAGCTCGACCATGCGGCCGCGAATCGCGCTCAAGACGACGACGTCGTTGACGGCGGATGCAGGAGACCCATTCAGGACGACGTTGAGCGTCGACAGCTGCTGAACACGAAACTCGCCGGCAAAGACGCGCGCCAGTCCCCGCTCGAGTTCGTCCTCCGACATCGACGCGAGGAACCCCACGCGACCGAAGTTCACGCCGATCACCGGCACCGACGTACCGAGAAAACGTTGCAGCGCGCGCAACATCGTGCCGTCGCCGCCGAGCACGACGGCGACGTCGGCACCCGCGAGATCGTCTTCCGGCTCCCCCACGCCGTGCTTTTCGACTTCTTCGCCAGGGAGCATCAACTCCACGCCCGCTTCGCGCGCAACGCGCTCGAGTCGCTCGAGCGCCGGACCGATCGTGGCCGGCTTGCCGTGGGTCATCACCGCCGCGCGGCGGACGGCTTCAGCGGATTTCGGCTGCGATTCGCTCGTCGATGTCATGGGGAAGCTGCGGCTTCTCGCGGTGCACGAGATGGAGGAACACCTCCCGGTTTCCCTTCGGCCCGGGCAAGCCAGAGTCTACGACGCCGGCCGTCTCGCCTCCCCATCCGAGCGCAGCGTCTGCGATCTCGCGGACGACGCGACGCCGAACCTCCGGATCGCGCACGACGCCGCCTCTGGGCACTTCCGCTCGTCCCGCTTCAAACTGCGGCTTGACCAGTACGACGGCTTCCCACCCAGGCCGTGCCAGGGCGAGGACGGCGGGAAGCGCGACGCGCAGGCTGATGAAGGAGACGTCGCAGACGACGAGGTTCGGAGCAAACGGCAGCTCGTCGACGTCACGCGCATTCGTCCGCTCGAGCACGACGACGCGAGGATCGCGGCGAAGCTTCTCGTGCAGCTGTCCCCGGCCCACGTCGAGGGCAATGACGCGCGCCGCGCCGCGCTGTAACAGAAGGTCGGTGAAACCACCGGTCGACGCACCGACGTCGAGGCAGTCCCGGCCGCGCGGATCGATCTTGAAAGCGGCCAGTGCGTGTGCGAGCTTCTCGCCGCCGCGTGAGACGTAGGGTGCCGGCGCCTCGACGTCGACCGTTACCTCGTCGTCGACCTGCGTGCCGGGCTTGTCATAGCCGCGCACGCGCCCGGCGAGGACGAGTGCCTGCGCTTGCGCGCGCGACTCCGCGAGTCCACGCTCGACGAGCAGGACGTCGAGTCGTTTCTTCACGTGCGGCGCGGCGATTGCGTCACGAAGTGCGCGTCGCAAGACCGCCGACGATGTTCTCGAGCACGGAAGTGTCCGCATCGATCTGCTCGAGTCGCATCTGCGCGCGCTCGGCGGCCTCGTCGGCGAGACCTCGCGCGCCCTCCTCGCCGTGTCGGAGCACGTAGCCGTCGCCGTCGAGGATGTCGTCGACGATCTGGAACAGAAGACCGAGCTCGTCTCCAAACGCGCGCCACGGTCTCTGCTCTCGCTCTGGAATCTCGGCGACCCAGAGCGCGAGCCCGACCGAAGCGGAAAAGAGGCAACCTGTCTTGAGCTTGTGAAGGGTCGAGTCGTCGGGCGCCGAGCCCGTGATGTCGAGGTACTGGCCGCCGATCATGCCGAGCGTCGCCTGTGCGAGCTCCCGACCAACCGCGGGCGTCGGATACGACAGCGCCAGCCGAAACGCTTCTGCAAGCAGTGCGTCGCCCGCGAGGATCGCGACGGCCTCGCCGTGGCGGGCCCACGTGGACGGCTGCCCGCGGCGCTCCTCGTCGTTGTCGGCGGGAAGGTCGTCGTGGACAAGTGAGAATGTGTGCACGAGCTCGACCGCCGCCCCTGCAGGCAGCGCTCGCCCGGCATCGACGCCGGCGGCCTCGGCGGTCGCGAGACAGATCACCGGCCGCACCCGCTTGCCGCCCACCATCACGGCATAGCGCACCGACTCGGCCTGGCCATAGAGGTCCGGGTTGAGCGCAAGGTCGCCGAGATACGCCTCGGCGAGCGCGCGAAGCTCGTCAGGATCGCGCATCGCTCTCCTCCTCCGCCTCGCGCTTCGCGCGCTGCAGCTCCTCCTCGACGGCGCGACTCAGCTCGGCCAGCTCACCGAGGATCTCGAGCGCGCGGTCGGCGTCCTCCGTCTGCGACAGCCGTTCGAGCTCACCGCGCGTCGACTCGAGCCGTGCGAGCAGCTGTTCGGCACGCGCAAGGGATTCTCGAGAGCTCAATTCAGGCCGCCTTCTCGCGAACGATTCTGCCCAAAATCCCATTCACGAGCTTCGCCGCGTCGTCCGTCGCGTACCGTTTTGCCAGCGTGACCGCCTCGTCGATCGCCACTTCGTCGGGAACGTCGTCACCTTCGACTTCGTGGACGGCGATCCGCAGGATGTTCCGCTCGATCGCGCCCAGCCGGTCCGCCGTCCAACCCTCGGAGGCCTCGGTAATGCGCGCGTCGAGATCAAGTGCGTCAGCCGCAACCGCCTCCGCGGTCGCCTGCGCCCAATCGTCGACCTCCCCTTCGTACAGCGACGCAAGCGGTTCGCCGGTGACGTCCCACTGGTAGAGCAGGAACAGGGCGGTGCGCCGTGCCGCGCGGCGACTCGTCACGCCGCGCCGACCGCCTCGAGTTGCGTCTCGTCGAGAAACGCAGTGGAGTAGTCGCCGCTGCGGAACGGTTTGCTCGCGACGATCTCGAGCGCAGCTTCGCGCGTCGTCGGCACGCCGACGAGCTCGAGATCGTGGAGAGCCCGCAGAGCGCGTGCGATCGCGGACGTGCGTTCCGCATCCCAGACGATGACCTTCGCGATCAGCGAGTCGTAGTACGGCGGGATCTTCGCGCCGTCCTCCACGTGTGTGTCCACGCGCACGCCCGGGCCGAGCGGTGGGCGAAACCGTTCGACGACGCCGGGGGCAGGCGCGAATGCATGCGACGGGTCTTCTGCGTTGATGCGAACCTCGATCGCGTGTCCGCGTCGCGGTGCGCGTCCGGTGAGCGGCAGCGGCTTTCCAGCGGCGATCTGCAGTTGCGCTCGCACGATGTCGATTCCCGTCACGAGCTCGCTCACTGGATGCTCGACCTGCAGGCGAGCGTTCAGCTCGATGAAGTAGAACGCACCGTCGGGTCCGACCAGAAACTCGAACGTGCCCGCGTTGACGTAGCCGATCTGCCTGCATGCTCGCGCGACCGTCTCTTCCATCTCTTGCCGCTGCCCCTCGTCGAGCGCGGGCGAGGGCGATTCCTCGATCAGCTTCTGATGACGCCTTTGAATCGAGCATTCGCGCTCGCCGAGCGTCAGCACCCCGCCGTCCGCGTCGGCGAGAACCTGCACCTCGACGTGGCGCGCCGGCGCAATCGTCTTCTCGAGATAGAGCCGTCCGTCGCCGAACGCCGCGAGCGCCTCGGCGGACGCGCGCCCGTATGCGTCGGGTAGCCCGTCGGCCGACTGCACCTGTCGCATTCCCTTGCCTCCGCCCCCTGCACGAGCCTTCAGCAGGACGGGGAACCCAACGTCCTCCGCGGCGGCACGTGCCTGATCGAGCGACGCCGTCTCTGCACCGGGGACGACCGGTACGCCCACTTCGCCCAACTCGCGTTTGGCCTGCGCCTTGTCTCCCATGCGCGCCATGACGTCGGCACTCGGCCCGACGAAAACGAGGTCGTTGTCCTCGCACGCGCGGACGAACACTGGATTCTCCGCGAGGAATCCCCAGCCGGGATGCACCGCGTCACACTCCGTGATCGTCGCCGCTGCGACAAGCGACGGGATGTTGAGATAACTCTCCGCTGCGGGTGCAGGTCCGATGCGAACTGCGCGATCCGCGAGCCGCGTGTGTAGCGCGCCGTCGTCAGCGGTCGAATACACCGCAACGGCTTCGACGTCGAGCTCGTGCAGCGCACGAATGACACGCACGGCGACCTCGCCGCGGTTCGCAACGAGCACGCGCGAAAACATCAGACGGCGTCGAGCGCAGGCGTCTTGCGATGCCTGCCGTAGAGGCCGTGCCGGCGTGGCCGGCGCGGCCGTCTAACGCACACCGGGCCCGGCGACCACCTCATTTCGACGTTCACACGGCATCTAGGGGGCGTCCGTCGACCGGCTCGAGCTCGAACAACAACTGGCCGAACTCGACCGGTTGTGCATTCTCGACGTGAATGGCGCGCACGATGCCGTCGACGTCCGCCTTCACCTCGTTCATCAGCTTCATCGCCTCGAGGATGCAAAGCGTCTGGCCGACCGCGACCGGCTGTCCCTCCTCGACGAACGGCTCCGCGTCCGGCTCCGGCGCACGGTAGAAGGTCCCCACCATCGGCGCCTCGACCCGGACGAGGCCGTTGGACAGCGGTGCCGTCGGGGCGAGAGGCCGCTCCTCCTCCGACAGTGAAGCCGACGACGGCACGGCGACGGCCGGGTTTTCCTCGCTGCGGCGGACCGAGACCCGCATGCCGGCTTCCTCGACCGTCACCTCCCCGATCGCGGACTCCTGGACGATGCGGACGACCTCGCGGATCCGCTCAGCGCGCACCTGGTCGACTCCACCCGCGCCCAACCGTTCTTCGCCGGTCGACCGGCCGCGGATCGTTCGCAACAGCGGCTCGGCCTCTTCCCCGAACAGTCCGAGGAGGAGCAGCTCTTCCTCGCTCGACGCGAGGCCCTCGGATTGCGCGCGCACCTCTGCGAGCGGCGGAGCGACGGTCTCCTCCGAATCCGGATCCGCCGTCAATGCAACGGCGCGGCGGACTCCTGGATCGATCGGCGCCGGCGGCGTGCCGAGCTTCTCCTCGACGAGTGCGCGCACTTCGTCGATCGTGACGGCGTAGCGACTGGCGGAAAGGACGTTGAGCAACGCCTGAGAGCCGAGGAACTGTCCGATCGGCGACGCGAGCGGCGGCCAGCCGACCTCCTCGCGGACGCGCACGAGCTCTTCGATCACCTCGTCGAGGCGGTCGCGTTGCCCCTGCGCGCGCAGGTTCGTGTCGAGTGCCGCGACGAGACCGGCGGGCAGATCGTGTTGGGCCGCACGCACGGCGATTCGCGGCGAGAGCGGCGTCACCGGCTCGTCTCCGATGTGATCGTCGACGAGGTCCGAGACTCGCCACAGCGTGTCGACGTCCACCTTGCACTCGAGTCCGAGGCCGGTCAGCGCTTCGGCCAGCGCTTCGCCCGAGACACGATGGAGGATCAACGCGATCGGATACACCGCACAGGCGATCAGCTCCGCCCCGGCGCGCCCAGCTTCCAGCGCCGCCGCGAGCGCATTTCCTGCGGAACCCTGGCAGTAGATTCCGACGGGCAATCCGGTCGCGTCACGAAGCCCGGTGACGAGCTCGCGCGCGCGGTGCGGCTGAAGCGAGCCCGTCGGATCGTGAAGGAGAACGCGCGCCGCGCCGAGCGACGGGAGCTCACGCGCCTGCTCGAGCAGCGCATCCGTTTCCCCGGTGCGACCGGGGCTGTAGACGAGTCCCGCCTCGAACTCACCGCCCGCTTCGGCGACGGCATCCGCGGCCGCGCGCAGGTTCGACACGTCGTTCAACGGATCGTGCAGCCGGAAGACGTCGATTCCGTTTGCCGCCGCGGACGCGATGAACCGTCGCACGAAGTCCTCGTCGGCTGGTCGGGATCCGACGAGGAACCGGCCGCGGACCGCCAATCCGAGCGGCGTCTCCGTTCGTCCGCGCAGCGCGCGAATACGCTCCCATGGGCTCTCGACACCGCGGCGAACGGCGCTGTCGAAACACCCGCCACCGGAGACCTCGAGGTATGCGAAGCCGGCACGGTCGAGGAGCTCCGCGATTCGCAACTGGTCGGCCGTCGGAATCCGCCCTGCAAGCGGATCCTGTCCGAGCAGGCGAATCGTGGTATCGGCCAGGCCGGGCACGCAGGCAGCCTACCGCGGAGAAACGCGCGTTTCCGAGTGCGTCAGGCTCGGCTGATGTAGCGCTTCTCGCGCGGATCGACCTTGATCCGCTCGCCGGTGTTGACGAACAGAGGCACCTGGACGACGGCGCCGGTCTCGAGCTTCGCCGGCTTCGTCACGTTCGAGACCGTGTCCCCCTTCACGCCGGGCTCGGTGTCCGCGACGGTGAGCTCGACGGATGCGGGAAGTTGGACGCCGGACGGCTCTCCGTTCACGAGCAGCATCTGGATCGAGCTCGACGGCTGCATGAACTCGAGCGCGTCCTCGACCGTCGTGCGCGGCAGCGAGGTCTGCTCGTACGTGTCCTCGTCCATGAAGACGACCTCGTCCCCCGCGTCGTAGAGGTACTGCATGTTCTTCGTCTCGGTCCGGATCCGCGGAAACTTCTCGCCTGCTCGGAAGGTGCGCTCGACGACGGCGCCGCTCGCGAGTGCCTTCAGTTTCGTGCGCACGAACGCGCCGCCCTTCCCCGGCTTCACATGCTGGAACTCGACGATGCGCCACACGTCCCGATCGAGCTCGATGTGCATGCCGTTCTTGAACTGATTCGTGTTGACGGTCTCCGCCATCGGGCGAATATAGCGGCGGCCGATGGTGCCGGAAACGGCGAGATTGTCAATCCTCAACCGACCTCGACGAGATCCTTCCGCACGCTCGTCAGGTTTTCGCCGCCGTCCTCGGTGACGTGGACGTCGTCCTCGATCCGAATCCCTCCCAGCCCGAGGAGGTAGATGCCCGGCTCGACCGTAACGACGTTGCCGGGGACGAGTGTGTCGGTGGATTCGGTCGACAGCCGCGGCGCCTCGTGGATCTCGAGCCCGATCCCGTGGCCGAGACCGTGCCCGAATGCCCCTGCGAAGTCGGATTCGTCGACTACGCGACGCGCGGCCGCGTCGGCATCGACGCCCGTCACTCCGGCTCGGACCGCCTCGAGCCCTTCGCGCTGGGCCTCCGCGCAGACGCGATATGCCGCCTTCAGCTCGTCCGAAAGCGGACCCGTCGCGAACGTGCGGGTGTAGTCGGAGCAGTAACCGTCGACCGTGCAACCCGCGTCGATGACGACGGTCTCTCCCCGCTGGATCACCCGGTCGCTCGCGCGCGAATGCGGCTTCGCGGCGTTCGGGCCCGACGCGACGACCGGCTCGAAACCGAGGAGTGATCCTTCCTCGTGAAAGAGCTGCGCCATCGTCCACGCCACGTCCAGCTCGGTTCGGCCCACGAACTCCTCCTCGGCGAGGCGCTCGTAGACCACGTCGGTGATCGCGCAGGCGCTGCGAATCGCATCGAGCTCCGAACGCTCCTTCACCGCGCGCAAGGCCTCGACCGTGCCAGTCAGCGGAACGAGCTCGAGTCCACCGTCGCGGAGCGTCTCGTAGGTCGCGTAGCTCACGTGGGTGGACTCAAACGCGAGACGACCGGACAAACGGCGAGCGAGCGCTTTGAGAAGCGCACGTTCGGTCTCGACGAACTCGACGCCCACGACCGACCGTGCCGCCTCCGCGTAGCGGAAGTCCGCGAAGAGACAGACGCGCTCCTCCTCCACGAGCAGCGCGGCGTTCGAGCTCTTGAATCCGACGAGGTACTCGATGCTCTTCGGGTTCGTCACGAGCAGTCGCTCGGGAAGCGTCTCGCGCAACCGATCGACGCGTGCGTTCACGCCTTCACCTTCGCGGTGAGGAACTCCAGCGCCTCGCGGTAGCCGTCCGGCCCTTTGCCGATCACCCGTTTCGCGGCGAGCTCGGCGATCACCGACGTGCGGCGCCAGTCCTCCCGCTTCTCGATGTTCGAAAGATGCACCTCGACG
>Ga0209577_10002905_pt1 | contig 16236 bp, 15 predicted proteins | sample GraSoiAngelo_109_FD_185874 | JGI IMG/M metagenome (GOLD analysis project Ga0209577, IMG submission 185874) | Grasslands soil microbial communities from the Angelo Coastal Reserve, California, USA - 14_0903_12_20cm (SPAdes) (version 2) | ecosystem: Environmental > Terrestrial > Soil > Grasslands...
CGCGGCTTACCACCATCCGTCACGATCATTTCTTCGACTGCTACAAACGAAGTGAACTGCGTCATTAAGCGATAATCGAGGCCGAGATTAGTGATCGCCTGCTTCACATCATCCTGCATGTTGCCCTGTTGCGCGCCTTTGAAATCGCGGCTCATCAATTCATCGACGCGCGTGCGCGCCCAAAGCGTTGCCAGCACATCGTGTCGCGATTGCGAGCTGGAAAAATCAACTGGAATCTCGCGCACGAAGTCGCGATCCGACATTTTTCCTTTCAAGCGAATTACGCCGCGGCCATTGCCTGTGTAGCGGCCCGTCAAGATCACCGGCTTGGCGCCAAAGAGATCAGGAATTGTCCTGGGATAGACATCGGCGACAGACATCCCATTCCAATCGATCGAGATATCAGTCAACAGCGGATTGCGCACGCGCTCATGAAATCGACGGGCGGCAGCCGAGCCATCGTCATTCAAGCCAACGTATTCGACTTCGCCGCGTCCGTACTTCGCCATGTTGTCGAGCAGGAAACGATTCACGCTGTTGCCAATCCCAAAGGCGAACACCCGCGCGTTTGGATGCTTCTGCACTTCGCCGATGATTTCCAAATCGTTGCCGACATAACCATCAGTCATGAAGCACACGATGCGCACGTGTCCCTGTGCGTCCGAGGGGTCCATCGAAGCCTTGATGGCTTTCATCATCTCAGTGCCACCACCGCCCTGGCGGGATTCGAGGAACGCCTGGGCCTTCGCCAGATTCTCTTTGGTCGCCGGAACCGGTTCAGGAAATAGGATGTGCTCGTCGCCGGAAAATGTGATCAGATTGAAAGTGTCGTAAGGATAAAGGTTGTCGAGCGCGAGCTTCATCGTCTCTTTGGCTTTCTCAATCGGAAAGCCGTACATCGATCCCGAAGTGTCGAGCACGAAGACCAATTCCTTCGGCGTTACATCTTCAGCCGTGACTCGCTCGGGCGGTTGCAGAATCAAAGTGAAGTAGCCGCCCGGGGCTGATGAGTGCGTCAACAACGCATCAGCAATCTTCTTACCCGCGACATCGTAACGAAAAATGAAATCCTGGTTGGGAATCGTTGCCTGATCTTTCAAGCGCACGTGCGCGCGATGGTCGTCGGGACGTTCGACATCGACTTCCTGCGCCTTCGAACTTAGTCCATCAATGGGCACGCCGGCGTCGAGCGTCAGGTCGATTGAAACATCGTGACCGGCGCGCATGCCTTCAGGGACAGGTCGAGGCGTAATGCGCGAAGCGTCAGGTACTTGATCCGTGTTTGGCGCAAAACCATCTCCGTTTGCATTTGTTTGGGTGCCGATCTCGTTGCCGGGAATGTAGCGTGGCCCAACGACCATGGGAAACACGAATTCGTACGAGCCATCTTCGTACTTCAAGGTCTCGACATAGCTGATCGAAATCTTGATTTGTTCACCGGGAAGAATGTTGGCGACCGATTGCGTGAAAATGTTTGGCCGTTCCTGATTCAAGAGACTTGCAGTCTGCCCATTCGACTTCGCAGCTTCATAGACGGCTTGCGCTTCTTCGCGTCGCAGAATCTTTCCGCGCACGGTGCGATCTCCGACGAGCATGGTCATGTCATCGACCGCGGCGTTTTGTGGCAGAGGAAACGTGTAAACCGCTTCGATCTTTTCCTTAAATGGGTTTTCAAATTCCTGCGTGATGACAGCGCGAGCCAGGAATCCGCTGATCTCCACCTTCACGTCAGTGTGTTTGAGCGGACAGACAGCCTTGGGTTTTCCACTTGAATCGATGACCTGGAGCGAGCCCTGGGTCTCACCGTTCTGCGCTGAGGCAATCGTGACTGAATTCCTCGAGGCGCTCAGGCCGATGATGGAAAGAGTTGCAACTGCTACTACAGAAAGGAATTTGAGAAAGAACTTTCGCAGCATAGCCTTATCCTCCGGCGCAATTTTGAGAGAACACGCAACGGTCTGGGGATCGTTGCATAAATTTAACTTGTCCCGCTGGTTTAGAGACCTGACTTCAGCCTCTGGTTCCCGCTTAAGCTGCGGATAGAACGTGAAAAGAGGGGAGACCTTGCATTTGTCAGTTGCATTGATGCAGCCGACTCTGCTTGCGATGGCTCAGACTTTTTGGAGTGCGCCGGCAGAGCGAAGCGGCGACGGCGCTTTAGCTGTCGTTAATGCAGATACGAGAGCGTTGCAACTCAACAGAGATCCAAAGCGCCGTCGCCGCTTCGCTCTGCCGGCGCACTCCAAAAGTTGTCTCAATACAAATTGAAGTTGTACTCCAACTGCATGTACATCGAGACCGTTTGACCGTTTCTGGTCGCCGGCACGAATCGAATCCGCCGCGCAGCCGCGATTGCTTTTTCCGTTAAGCCATCAGAAAGAGTCTGAATTGCTCGGATGTTTGTGACTTCGCCGGACCGCGAAAACACGACTCGAAGAATTACCGTGCCGGTGATCTGATTTCTGCGAGCTGCTTCAGTGTATTGAGGCTCAGGTTTGGAAAGCACCCGAGCGCGGGTTGTTACCTCTGGCGAGCTGTAAACGCGATCAGCCTCATTCGGATTGTCGCCGGCCGAGCCTCCTTTGTCCCCGCCGCCAAGACTCTTATCACCTCCACCGATGTTCCCGTTCTTCCCGCGTCCGAACCCTGGTCCGTCGCCTTCGCCGATCCCGGTGCCATCACCGTTGCCGACTCCACCGCCATCGCCCGGACCATTCGAAGCGGTTGTAGATTTTGCTTGCGGATCACCATAAGAAGCGTAGTTGAGATTTCGCCATAACGCTGGATCGATATCCGGACCCGCCGCCGGAAGTGCCGCCGGCATTCGCGCGAAGACGGTTGGGATTGGAGCCGGAATTAGGGACGGTTGAGGCGGACGACCTTGTGAAGCCGAAATCTGATCATGCAGGCCGCCGCCGCCACCACCTTTTGCGCGCGCCGGTATGGGACGTGTTCCTTCTCCTCTACCGCTTTCAAAACCGACTCGGCCTTTTTCACCGGCGCCCACTCCGGAATCAGAAGACGGCTTGGGCGCATCCTGAAAATCGATCGTCACTGTATCCGCAATATCATCGGCATCTGTCTCTTTGATTACTCTTCGGGAGTGCTTTTCCAGAATAAGCACGCTTAGAATTGTCGATGAGACTAAAAGACTTGCGGTCATCAATCCCGCTAGGACATGTTGCCGGCCAAGAATCTGCGACAGCGACTTCCTCAGTTGACTTAGTTGGTTGGTCGCAAAGGCGACGGGTTGATCTCTGCAAGACGGCCAGGCTTGCTCGACTTGTTCGATAAGAAACTTCAGCTCAGCTGCTAAGCGTTGAGTTAGTCCAATGTCGCTGACGATCGTAAGCGTGAAATCTGAATGCGGCGCTTCTGAACATGCCTGGCCGAATTGAGTTCCATCAATCGGACAAAAACTAAACAGGGCTTCAAACTGTTCCCCGCACACTTTGCATCTTCTCATGACTTCTCCTCGTTCTTTGGCAGGCGTGAACTTCGGAAGGGGAGACGAGTTGCTTGAATAACCAGAAAAGTCTGCACGCCGTTTTCGCGGCCGGCACAGACACTGCTATGTCGCTCGGGCGGTGGGATCGGCCCGTTCAAATCAGAATGCTATTCGCGATCTGGGGAGTCCTACTGGTTATTACCGGGCGAAGACGAAAGGTTACGGTGAAAAAATCACTTCAACTTAAAACTGCGTGCAATTAGATCAGTTTGATTACGAATGCGCGCGAGTTTGTCGCGCATGCCGGTGAAGCGCAAGGCGTAGAGGGTGTGGTTGTCGGCCTGAAGGTAATAGGTGCGGCCGGCCATCGGCTTCCCGGCCTGAGTGTATTCATACGAAACTGTCACCCCGTTTAGGCGGCCAGTAAAGGGCTCTTTCTTGCCATCGACGTAGCCCGGCAGAAACCGAGGGTTCTGATCCCGGCGCGCGAAGTCATCCACAGTCACACCCTCTTCCAAAGCCTCTTTGCGAATGCGCAAATAACCTTCAGTCCGGTCGCCGTAGACGAACTCCGCATGCTGGTGGATGTCATCGGGCTCGCCAATCAGATGCCATGTTGAAGACGGAAAGTCGACGGTATAATTAACCTTAGCGCTGGTGTAACTGTGTTCCTGCGCACGGATATGCACATAAGGCGCGGATGAACTAAACGCCGCCAGCAGGAAGAATCCCAAAAAAACAATTAATGATCGCACTATCAAACTCCTTGTTTGCTCGGCGTACCGTCTCAGGCGGCAAGTGTGACTTCCAAAACCTATTTTGCCTGAGGCGGTATCGAAAACATGAGCCCTTTCAACGTACCTCAGATGCTTGCCAAAGAACCGCTGTTGTCCAAGTAGGCGCGCATGATTGCGGCGCTGCTCATGCCTGCGCCCGCTCAATGGCCTCTCGCTGGAGCAAAACCAACTGCGCGATGCCCTTCTTTCCCAACTCCAGCAGCGAATCCATCTGTTCGCGCGTGAACGGCAAGCCTTCCGCCGTGCCTTGCACTTCAATGAAGCGGCCGTCGCCGGTGCATACCACGTTCATGTCCACTTCGGCGCGCGAGTCTTCGTCATACTTCAGATCGAGCAAAGGCGCGCCATCAACGATACCTACACTGACAGCGGCAACTTCGCCGATGATCGGTGATTTCTTAATCCGCTTTTCTTTCAAGAGTCGTGCGCACGCAATGGCGAATGCGACGTATGCGCCGGTGATTGCAGCAGTACGCGTGCCGCCGTCTGCTTGAAGCACATCGCAATCGAGAGTGATCGTGCGCTCGCCCAGGACGCTGCGATTTGAGATCGCGCGCAGACTCCGTCCGATCAAGCGTTGAATCTCGTGCGTCCGACCCGATGGCCCACCGCGGCCCATCTCGCGTTGAGTGCGTGTGTGCGTCGAGCGCGGCAGCATTCCATACTCAGCGGTGACCCAGCCTTCACTTCTCTGGCCACGCAGATGCGGCGGCAATTTGTCTTCGACGGATGCAGCGCAAACCACACGCGTGTTACCCATCTCGATCAGCGCCGAGCCTTCGGCATTAGCGAGAAAGCCTGGCGTAATGCGGACGGGCCGCAACTCATCGGCCGCGCGATTATCTGTGCGTATAAAGGTCATCGGAATATTGTCCGCAGATTACGCAGATTTCACAGATAAAGACTAATCAGTTTAGGTGAGCGAAGAATCGCAACAGTCCCGACGGCGTAAAACTATTCCGCTTAGCGCCTATCTGTGTAATCTGCGTAATCTGCGGATGAACTCTTCAATCTATCCTCTCCCCAAACCTCCACCGCCTCTAAACGCGAAGGTTTGCTTCCCAAAAACCTCTCGGCGACGCGGGCAAAACGCTCCGCAGCATCAGTCACATAAAAGTGATCCAAATCATCGCACAGGCGACGGTCAAGTGCACCCGTGGCCGGAGTTAATCGTGCCAGCTCCTTCTCTTTGAGCAGCGCTTTAACTTCCGCGGCAGTCGCTTCGCCAGAATCGATCAGATTGACATCCGCACCGATTGCATCCTGAATGACCCGTCGCAGAATTGGATAATGAGTGCAGCCGAGAACCAACGTATCGATACGCGACTGCAAGTCTTTCAAATAAGTCTCGGCTATGGTTCGCGCAACTTCGTTGTCCACCCAGCCTTCTTCCGCCAACGGCACGAGCAACGGACAGGCACGTTCAATTACGATTGCCGTCGGATCAATTTTGTGGATTGCTTTCGTATACGCGCCGCTCTTTACTGTCGATTCGGTAGCGCTAACTCCGATCCGTCGCTGGATACACGGACGTCTAGTTCGCTCTTCGTCTACCCGAGCAATCGCCGCCCGCGCGCCGGGCCCAATCACACCAACAACATCGATCTTCAATGCCGAGCGAATCGCGGGCAGTGCTAACGCCGACGCGGTATTGCAGGCAACCACGAGCAGCTTTATTCCATGCTGCCCGAGGAATCGCGCGTTCTCAACCGCGTACCTCTCAACCGTCGCCAGCGATTTCGTTCCATAGGGCACGCGCGCAGTGTCGCCAAGATAAACAAAGCGCTCGTTCGGCAAATGTTCATGCAGGGCGCGATAGACTGTCAGTCCACCTACGCCGCTGTCGAAGATACCGATGGGAAGCCTTGCGATTTCGGATTTCGGATTTTGGATTGCGGAATTCAAGTCCAGATGTCAATTCAGTCTTTGCCTGCACCGCGAAATCTTATGAGCGTTCGCGGTTCTACTTCACTTCAAAGCTTACTTGCACATCCGGGCTTGCAACTGCAAGCGTGCCATAAAGCGGTCAACGCGACTTGAACTTCTCGACGAGATCGACAGCCTGCTCTCGCGTAACGCCATCCAACCACAACTTGAGCCGAGCGCCGTTGAAAACCATTACATCTGGGCGCACCGGATGATCGCGATCGATCCAGCCTTCGATTTGCGCGCTCACGGATCGCAAGGGAACCGATTCAGCGCGCGCAATCACTTGCAGGAGTTCGACGCCACACGTGGCAACTCCGGCCAGGAATATTTCCGCCGGCGTAACCGCCTCTCCCGGACAGCCATTCTGCACCGGCCCATCGACCACAAAATGCTGATCGCGCGCCGCGCATAAGACCCGCCCAAACGTATCCGTGGATCGCGCCTCAACCGTGAATCGACGTGTGCTGCCTTGCTCGTCCATCAAAAGAGAAGGAAATTTCTGTCTAGTGATTACGCTTTTTCTTGAGGGTCGCAAGCGCCGCTTCCAGCTCGTGAACCTTACGTTCCAATTCTGCGACGCGCTGTTCTAAACCAGGTACCGTTAGCTATTCGGCTTTCAGGTCTCTTTATTCGGCACTTGAGTAGCGTCCATTGAGTACGCATAAATCTCAAACTCCCGCAAGTCTTCATCGCCGAAAAGCATTCCCGGAATATTGTTAATCACGACGTATCTTGGCAGAGCTGTTTCGATCATCCGGCTCGTCTGCAGGTCCGCGTTGCAGTTGTTTGGGCACTTCCAATAATCGAGTCTTGCAGTCGGCGCCGAAGATCCAACCGCCGTGTGGAATGGTTCCCATTGACGCTTGCACACCTCACACTGCAAGACAGGCATCCAACCGTTGAGGCTGACACCGACAGCTTTCAACTCTTTAGCGAGCACGGTTCTGTCCATTTTCTCGGCTCCTCAGAGAAGTTCAATTAGCTTATCCTGGCGATATCGGATTTAGACATGGCATTCAAATCCGCATTCCGAAATCCGCAATCCGAAATTCTGAAATGGTGGAGGCGCCGGGAATCGAACCCGGATCCAAAAGCCAACGCCGAAGGACTCTACATGCTTAGCTGCTTCTCTTTTTGTCCAGCCTTGCGACCGGACAAGTTTCGCTCGCCGCCGAGTAAGTGAAATAGCAAGACCTCAGCACGACCTAGTCCGACTTTATCTCACCCACAGCCACGGACCGAAGCGATGGGCCAGCTCATCTAAGGTGACATCTCCATCCGCGCGCATGAGCAACTTGCGGCGGAGACGCTCGCCAGCTGTTTAGGCCGCGAGAGCTAACTCGTTAGAGTTCGCATTTGTGTTTCCCTGAGATTTGATAACGGTCCCCACAGAGACGGACCGGCATGCATCGCGACGAACGTTACGGCTCCTGTCGAAGCCTGTCGCCCCCATTTGCGAAGCAGGATGATTATAGGTGATGTGGGGAGAGATGTCAGGTTACTCGGCTGATTAAGTCAGAGGAAGCGAAACGAGTGTTAGCCCGGCGGTGAGAGAGCGCATCGCCTTCGGATCCCTCGGAGCTATTTTGGAGAAGCTGACGGCTCGGGCTTAGCCGCTAACCCGCCTTTGATTTTTCGCCAACCGGAAGCAGCGTTGTCACCTTCTGACGGTGTGTTTTCTGGACACAAGCATTCGACTTCACCAGAAAAACGATCGATACGAACGACACCCCACTCGGGTCCGTACACCGGCTTTGAAGTCATGTACATGTAGCGAGTCGGCCACACGTAAACTGCGAAGAGAATAGCGACTACAAGCAACGCGATAAGAACCACAATCATTCTAAGGTTTTTCATCTGTCTAACTGTCGTTAGCTCACGCTTCGCGAAAGTGCGACGCCCATTGCTTTAGCGACGCAGTTCGTCAAGTTCGCGTTGCGCGTTATCGAGTCGTTTCATTAAATCCGCATCATCAAGTTTATGCAGTCGAACTTCTCTGAATTTACTCAACGGTACGGCGACCCAGTACGGTTTTCACGCGACGATCTTCACTACATCGTCGTCTTCATCTCGCGTGATAACCCTCAGCGCGCGATGGCCTTCGGTTATCGCTTAATTTCCGAACCAGACAAGTTGCAAACATTTCCCGAGATAGGCCGTATGATTCCCGATACCAAAATCCGAGTCTCCGCGAGATTATCGTTCGGCCATACTGAATCGTCTATCGAGTCAAACATGAGCGTAAGGTCTGTGAGATTGCTCGACTCTGGCATTTGGCTCGAGGAACACCGGAACTTTGAAACGTTCGGCTCATGCAGCAGGAGCGAGCAAGTCATGCTCAGAACGTTCTAACACCTGACACGCTGACTCTCGGCTGACGGAAGGAAAGCACTCCAGGAATTCTTCCAACGAATAATCGTTTTCCAAATACTCGAAAAGCGTTTTCACCGGGACGCGCGTGCCTCGGAACACTGGAGTCCCGCCGAGAATCTCGGGATCAATGGTGATGAGGTCATGCGAATTCATAGAGGCAGTTTAGCCGACGTGAGTCGTATCGTAAACCGTAATCGGAAGCCCGCCCAGCGGGCGACTGACAGTTGGCTGATGCCCGCCGCGCTAGTTCTGCAAGAGCTGAACGAACTGTTGCAGTTCCGCCAGATTCAGATCGGAGATGGCCCACCACTCCATGCCGGAGTTGCTCCAGCGAATCAGATTGTATCCCTGGCTCACCGACACCTGAGTCGTGGATTTAGAGCTGCTCTTTGCGGGCCAGACAAAAACGTTGATGAGATGTTGGCGTCGCTGATAGACCAACGCCGCGACGGGCCGATTATCGATGTAGTCGAGGCGCCCGCCCTTCAATTCGAATCCCTGCGGCGCCAAATCTTTGACTGGTGGCGAAAAGTCGAGCTTGCCATCGAACCAGGGCTTGACCGTGTGCTGGTCGGACGACGGAACATCCATCAGATGCTGGGCCATCAACGAGCGCACATGGCTCGAGACGACTTCCTGCGCGACTAATGTGTCTGAAGAGGGTCGATTGAGAATCACCACTACTGCCCAAACCGCCAGCACGACGACAGCGAGCGAAGCGGCGGCCATTGCCCAGCGCCACCACCCTTGCGTCAGCGGTTTCTCTTTCGCTTCCCGGCGCACGGCTGACCGCAGACGTTTTTCAAAACTCGCCGACGGCGTAAAGCGAAGCGACGCGTCTTTCATCAAGTATCCCAGACCACGAATTTCTTCCCGAGCCAGCGCGCATGTTGGGCAGTCCTGCAGATGCGCTTCCATCTCCAGGCTCTTAGTGAGATCCAATTCGCCATCAGCCAACGCGTGAATCAGCAGCCCTGTTTCCTGACAAGTCATGCCGTGCCTCCTTTGGTCTCAACTCCCATCCGAGCTGCCAACAGCGAATGCAATCTTTTCCGGCCGCGCGCCAGTCGTGACATCACGGTGCCGATAGGCAGATCGGCGATGGTTGCGATCTCTTTGTACGAAAGTTCTTCCAGCTCGCGCATCACCATCACTTCGCGAAATTCAAGCGGCAACTCTGCCAAAGATGCTCGAACCATTTGCGCATCCGCCTCTTGGGCCAGGCGCATCTCAGGATTCGCAAAGTCGGCCGTTGCCTCCTCATGCGATTCGTCGATCGAGTCGGTTAGCTCGCGAGCGCGGTTTCGTTGCAGCCACGTGTAACAGGTGTGGCGCACAATTGTGAGCAACCAGGCCCGGCTCTCTCCGCCGCGATAACCCTCAAAAAACCTGAAGGCTCGCAGGTAAGCTTCTTGAACGACATCTTCGGCGTCCTGATCGTTGCGCACCAGCCAGCGCGCCAGATTGTATGCGGCGGGCAGATGCGGCAACGCCACCTCTTCAAAGCGAACCGCGCTGCGCTGTTCCGGCAAAATGCACCTCGCTCCTGAAACTAAAGACTCGGGCTCACTCTATTTTATTCCCGCGGAATTGTTGGTCTGAGCGGAGGAATATTCACACACAGAAGTTGGTCTGTACAGGTGAAAGCAAATTCGAAAGGAGATTTTAGAAACATGAACAATCAAATTAATTGGCTGCTGCATCCGCCTGTAGACGGCCCACGCGCTGCGATTCTGATCAGGGTGATGGCGGGAACGGTTTTTCTTTGGGAAGGCCTCATGAAATTTGTCTTTGCGAACCAGGGCGTTGGGCGATTTACCAAACTCGGATTTCCGGCGCCATACTTTACCGCCACGGCCGATGCCTGGTTCGAAATCATCGGCGGCAGTTTGCTCATCGCAGGCTTATTGACGCGTGTGATCGCCATTCCTTTCATCATCGAGATGTTGGTGGCGATGGCTTCGACAAAGATTCCTTTGTACCTTGGCACGTCGCCACTGCCGTTGCCGCCCGTGCCGCCGCAAGTTGGCTTCTGGGCCGTGCTGCATGAGATCCGTTCGGAATACGCGCAATTTGCGTCGTGCGCGTTTTTGTTGTTGGCGGGACCGGGGCGATGGTCCATCGACGCATTGCTGTCGAGGCGCAGAACGGATGAAGTAGCGGGCCTTAACCGATCCGTTAATTCAGGAGCCAGGCTGATCAAAGCTGCCTGAACGTCAACAGATCTCCGGAGGTCAGTCGGTGCGCTCTGACCTCCGGCTACTGTCCCGCGACCCTCCGGATTGCATTTTCTTCCGGCCTGATCCCGGCTCTTCCTTTTTCTTCCCTCCTGTTATCATTTCAAATATCAATTGAAGGAAGAACAAACATGAACTCAAAAGACTTCTTACTCGCTGAAATGGATCGCGAGGTCGAGCGTTCGCGCCGCGCGCTCGAGCAAGCTCCGGAAGGCAAGTACGATTGGAAGCCTCACGAGAAGTCGATGAGCTTCGGCTATCTCGCGAACATGGTGGCGACGATTCCGATGTGGGTCTCAATGCAGATCAATCAGGACGAACTGGACATCGCACCAAAGGATGGCGGGAAGTTAGAGCGGAAACGTTTGGACTCGAGCGCCGACCTGATCGATGCGCTCGACAAAGCGGCCGCCGGAGCGCGCGAAGCCTTCCACCAAACCACCGAGGAACATCTGATGACGAATTGGCAACTGAAGGCCGCCGGCAAGGTGGTGATGGCAGCGCCACGCCACGAGATGATCCAGGACACACTGCTTCACTGGGCACATCATCGCGGCCAGATGACCGTGTATCTGCGTCTGATGGGCGCGAAGGTGCCGGCGATTTACGGCCCGTCAGCGGACGATAGCGAGTTTCGCTAGAGAAAGGTTCGTAGCATAGCAAGACGATCAAACGGCGATGGCAGATTCATTGAACTTTCTTCATTTTGAATGCGGGCGATGAATTGTCTTCCAGGTTTTCCAGCTCGGCCCCGGTATTACTGATGAGTTTCATTCGCATCTCGACTTTCGTTTGTGTGCCCGGTTGCTGCCCTTTGCTTTTCACGCTGAACTTCAGCGTCGTGCCGTCGAACTGAGGTTCGATTAAACCTGACTCTGTTTTGCCAACCACTTGCGGCTTATTATCCTTGTTGCGAATTATGTAGAAGACTATCGTGCCGGAGAGTTTGCCGGCGGCGTCTTTGACCAAAACCTCTACGGCTACCGGATTCTCGGCATCCACGACCGGACTCTCTTCCGAAACCGGGAACTTGCCTTCCCACCTGCCACTTACGTCATATTTGGTTCGCGCGTCTTGCCACGCCAGCGAGGGTGGCGAAAGACACGATATGAAACACGCAAGCAGCAATGCCAACAGACCGAGCCTGCGAGCCCTAGTCGCGGCACAGATTCCATTTTTCATAAGCTTTCTCCCAGCGCCGACCTGAAGAACTTGATTGGCTTAGACACAAATGAACGAGAAAGGTTCCTGCAGACACTGCCGGCTAGTGCCCCAACGTCGCGCGGACTTCTACTTCCCCAGCAACACCAGAACGTCGTTGTCATCCTCTTCTGCAACCACAATGTCACCCTTGCCGTCATGGTTGAGATCCGCCACCGCAACTCCGTGCGGAGTATGGCCGACGCGAATCGGCGAGTAGGCGGCGGGAGTGATTGCGTTCGGTCGGCAAACGTAAATCGTCAACGTCCCGTCTTCATAATTCGGCACGACGACGTCGGCGATACCGTCTCCGTTCAAGTCGCCCGCGGCAAGCGTTCCGGGATAATGTCCGGTTGAAAATGGCGAGCCCTTTGCTAGAACGAAATTTCCTCTGCCGGCGCCGAATAGCACAGACAGACCGTTCTTACTTGGATCTGTGCCCTGGCCAGAGTAGTGACTGATTGCGATATCAAGATGGTGGTCGCCGTTAAGATCCGCGATGGCGATTCCGAAAGGATCGGGAGGCGCCGGAAAATCTTTGCGCGTGAAATTTCCGCGGCCGTCATTGAGCAAAATTGAAACGGAACTTCCTTCGAAGTTCGACGTCAAGATGTCTGCGTTGCCGTCTTCGTTAACGTCGGCGGTGCGCAGACGCTGGTAGGGCATCTTGCCAACATCGATTTTTACGCCCGGACTTTGAAACGCGCCGTCGCCTTTGCCAAACATCACGAGCACTTTGTTTTCAGCCCAGCTGTCGATTGCAATATCGAGCTTCTTATCGCCATTGAAATCCGCGACCGCAATTCCGTGTGGATGAGGATTGCTCTCGACGCTGAACGGCGAACCTGGCGAGAATGAGAATTGGCCTTTGCCGTTACCCAGCAGCACCGTCACCGACTTAACGCCGTGGTTGGCAATGGCTATATCAAGATTGCCGTCGCCGTTGAAGTCTCCAGTGCCAATGTCTGTGGGATTCTGTCCGGCCGAGAAAGGGGAACCGTTGGGTTGCGAGAAGCCGCCCTTCCCATCACCGAGATAAACCGAAAGGTTGCCGCTGCCACCGGTCGCGACGAGGATGTCGGCGTTTCCGTCTCTGTTCACATCGGCGATGCTCAGCATGGAAGGATGTGTGCCTACGGGAAGATGTATCGCACGAAATGGAGGTGAATCGGGACTTGCGTACGTTGTTCGCTGCGATTGTAGATGACAGCCGACAGCCGGCAATTGCAAAACCAGCGCGGCTAGAACAAATTCTTTCATTTTTTTTGCCTCGGAATCCACAGGCAAAGTTGACTCGTATGATCTTAGACGAGCCTGGCAGCCATTTTCTTCCGACCTGTGGAACTATCAATACGGGACGGGCGTACAGCAGAGGGCCCGACCAAGGGCCCAAATAAAAGTTGGTACTCTAACGCTTGTAACCGAAGTTCTCAGAGGCTCTTTACCGGTGCCGGTTCTGGAGCGGCCCGACGAGTGCGCGGTTGCCGGCGATTTCGTTGGCAACCTGACTAAGTTTGTGGATAATGAGCCATGATAACGGAGGTGACTACATGAAAACGTTGAGCCGGAGTCTTCGAGTTGGTGGTTTGTTGCTTTGTCTTGTATTTGGCACTCAGATGATTGTGCCTGGGCAGCAGGCGAGCAATTCCGATTCGCCTGAACTCAAGTCTGCGGACGTTTTCCGCTTGGTCATCAAAGGATACAGACTCTCAGGCCCGGAGGCCGAGAAGCTGGAGAAAACACTGCTGGCTGATCCCAAGAATCTCATAGCTCATATCACCCTGGTAGCTTATTACACCTCGCAACACGATGAACTTTCCAGGATCAAGAAAAGCGAGCAGACGTTGTGGCTGATCCAAAATATCCCGGATCGTGAAATTCTTCATGACGTCGCGTATGCGCGACTAACGAAATTCGACAAAGGATACGAGGAAGCAAAGCAATTATGGCTCAAACATCTGGAGACCTACCATAACAACACGGTCGTGCTCGCCAACGCGGCCGAATTCTTCATCCTCTCAGATAAACCGCTGTCTGAGAAACTGTTAAAGCAGCTCGCAGTCGCTGATCCAAACAATCCTCGATGGCCCAGCGAGCTGGGACACCTTTATATGCTCGAGTTGCAAAGTGCATCCTATACGCCGCAGAAGGAACCCAAGACAGGAGCAGGAGCAGACAAGGCGGGTCTGGCGGCCAACGCCTATCAAAACTTTGAGCGGGCGTACAGATTGCAGCGAAACGATCAAGAGAAACGCACGTTGGTGTCGCAGCTGGCCACTTCAGCTCTTGAAGCGGGAGAAATCGAAACGGCGCAGCTTTGGGCACTTGAGGCGCTGAAAGATGCCACGACCGCCACCAGCGATTGGTCAGTGGCAAATTCAGTTCATCACGCGCATATCATTTTGGGCCGCATAGCGCTGCGCAGCGGCGATTTGGCAGAAGCTGGGAAGCACCTTATTCAAGCCAGCCAAAGTCAGGGCTCACCTCAGCTTGATAGCTTTGGTCCAAACATGATGCTGGCAAAAGAGCTGCTCGAAAAAGGAGAGCGCGACGCCGTAATCCAGTATTTCAAAAAGTGCGCAAGTTTCTGGAAGGACGACCGTGGGCAACTTGTGCAGTGGGCGGCAATCGTCAGAGAGGGCGGCATTCCTAATTTTGGCGGGAATCTTCTATATTGAACGGCCAAATCCCGGCGAATTCTATCACTTTCTTCCGTTATCGAAACCAATCTCCGCCTGGGTTATAATCGTTGTCGCTTGCCAGGTCGCATCGCGACTGTGGCTCCCCACATTGTCACTGGGGCCAAGTTTGAGGCAAGTTTTTGAATTCGAGGTGCAAAGTTTCTATGTCAGCAAAACCGCCTGTCTCGCGTTTGAAATCGTATACACCGCAAGCAATCGTCGGTGCTCCACCGGGTGAGCGCAAACATATTCTGCGCCGGTTCTGGTTTCCGGCAGTGATTCTGTTGGCGCTGGCGGCAGGAGGATTGAGCGGCATCATCGCGGCTTATCAACTCAATTATTCGCAGGCCGCCAGCGAAGTTGCCGCGCTGGCCACCTATCGGCCCAGCATCGTCACGCGCATCTACGCGGATGACGAGAAGACGCTCATCGGTGAGTTCGCGCTCGAAAAGCGCATTCCGCTGAAGTTCGAAGAAATTCCGCCCATGATGAAGAACGCGATTCTGGCAGTCGAGGACGTGCGCTTTTATGATCACGTTGGCATCGATCCGATCCGTATCGTCGGCGCCACGTGGAAGAACCTCACCAGCGAAAAGGCCGAGGGTGGATCGACACTTACGCAACAGCTTGCCAAGAACCTTTTCATCACCCGCGAAGAGAACCGGGGAAAAAACATCGAAACGCTCAAGCGCAAAATGAATGAGTGGGTTTTGGCGCTGCAAATCGAGCGGTACTACACGAAAAACCAAATTATGGAACTGTACGCCAATCACATATTTTTGGGCGCCAACGCGTATGGGGTCGAAGCGGGAGCAGAGACCTACTTTGGCAAGCAAGCAAAAGACCTGACGCTCGAGGAAGCAGCACTGCTCGCGGGAATTCCGAAAGCACCAGGCGAATACTCTCCTACCGCGAATGCCACGAAAGCGAAAGAGCGCCGCGACCTGGTGCTCGATCAAATTGCCAAGGCAGGCTTCGCGTCTCCAGCCGAAGTGGACGCAGCCAAGGCGAAACCAATTCAACTGGCTGACTCGGCTTATTACCAGGCGCCGCAAGCGCTGTCTCCGGCGTTTGATTATCCAGTCGAATATATCCGCCAGGATTTGGAAGACAAGTACACGACGCGCGTGGCGCAAACCGGACTTTCCGTTTACACGAGCATCAACGTGGCGGCACAGAAGAAAGCTTACGAGGTCGTGCGCGCAGGCTTGCGCTGGTACGACAAGTCACACGCCGGTTGGCATTCGTCTTACGCGATGATTCCAACCTCGGCGAACAATGGCGCAGGACCTCCGACGCCACAGGAACTTTCCAGCTACAAATATCCGGACTGGTACCGCAACGATTACACGCCGGGACGTTACCTGATGGGTCTGGTCACCAAAGTCGATCAAGGCAAAGACGAAGCCACGGTCCGTTTTGGTAATTACACCGCGACCGTCAACGGCGCGGACATGGGCTGGGGCAAGCGCCAGCCCCGCAACGAGTTTAAGCCTGGGTACCTCGCGGAATTTATCATTAAAGAGGTGGATAAGAAGACCCGGCGCTTGAAGGTCGAGTTGAATCAGATC
>Ga0209577_10002909_pt1 | contig 16227 bp, 15 predicted proteins | sample GraSoiAngelo_109_FD_185874 | JGI IMG/M metagenome (GOLD analysis project Ga0209577, IMG submission 185874) | Grasslands soil microbial communities from the Angelo Coastal Reserve, California, USA - 14_0903_12_20cm (SPAdes) (version 2) | ecosystem: Environmental > Terrestrial > Soil > Grasslands...
ACTGGTTGCTTCCACCCCTGGGGCCTTCATGGCCGGTCAGTTTGAAAATCCCGCCAATCCTGACTATCACTACGAAACCACCGCACGCGAAATCTTTGAACAGATGGAAGGGCAGATCGATGCGATCGCCATCGGCTCGGGAACTGCGGGGACATTCACAGGCGTGGCGCGTTATGTGAAGGAGCACTTGCCGCAGGTGTACGCGGCTGTGGTCGAGACGCAAGGGTCCGTACTCGGAGGTGGGAAGCCCGGACCGCACAAGGTGGAGGGGATTGGGGCGAGCTTCATTCCGAAGAATTTTGATCGCACGGTTTGCGACGAAGTGATGATGGTGACCGATGAGCAGGCTTTCGGTATGGTGAAGCGGCTGGCCGCAGAAGAAGGAGTGCTGTCCGGGTCGAGCGGCGGGGCTGCCGTTTATGCGGCGCTGGAATTAGCTCGCCGGCTGGGTGCCGGGAAGCGAGTGGTTACCATTATTCCGGATTCGGCGGAGCGGTATTTGTCGAAGAAGATTTTTGAGGGCGGGATATAAAAGGAGTCGTTGGTCGTCGGTCGTCAGCTTTCGGGTTCGATGCGATCGCAGACAAAAGCTCTTAACCGCAAAGCGCGCAAAGAGAAGCCGCAAAGGACGCAAAGAGGAACGGCAAAGGGCGCAAAGAGAAGCTGCAAGGGGCGCAAAAAAGTAGCAACTCGATTTCACTCATTGATCTGGCAGCCGTAATCTAAACCAAAAATCTATGAAAACGAAAAAGGCGGGATTTGCTACGCGTGCGATTCATGTGGGTCAGGAGCCGGATCAATTGACGGGGGCGGTGGCGCCTCCGATATTTGCTACGTCGACCTATGTGCAGGAAGAGATCGGGAAGCACAAAGGATATGAGTACGCGCGGGTGTCGAATCCCACGCGAGACCGGCTGGAGCAGAACCTCGCCGCTCTCGAGGGCGGAATCGGGGCGAAGGTGTTTGGCAGCGGCATGGCTGCGATTAACGCGATCGTTACGATGCTGAAGGCCGGCGATCACGTGGTGTGCGGAAATAATCTTTATGGGGGCACGCCGCGCTTGTTCAACCAGGTTTGGGCGGATTTCGGGTTGGAGTTCGCATATGTGGACAGCTCGGATGTGCGGAATGTGGAGCGTGCGATCCAGAAACACACGCGGATGGTTTTCATTGAGACGCCCACGAATCCGCTGATGGCGTTGACGGACATCCGAGCCGTCGGCCAGGTATGCCGGGCGAAGAAAATTGACCTGGTGGTCGATAACACCTTTATGTCTCCTTATTTTCAGCGGCCGCTTGAGTTGGGTGCGGACATGGTAGTGCACTCGACCACGAAGTTTCTCAATGGGCATAGTGACGGGATCGGGGGGGTGGTCGTGTGCACAAGGCAGGACCAGGTGGAGAAGCTGGCGTTCCTGCAAAAAGCCGCGGGCGCGATTCTGTCGCCGTTTGAGTGCTGGCTGATTTTGCGGGGCGTGAAGACCTTGGCCGTGCGCATGAAGAGACATGATGAGAGCGGGCGGGAGGTGGCTGCATTTCTCGCTGGGCATAAGAAGGTGAAGAAAGTCTTCTATCCCGGGCTCGCGGATCATCCGCAGCACGAGTTGGCAAAACGGCAGATGTCGGGATTTGGGGCGATGATTTCGTTTGAGACCGGATCGCTTTCGAATGCGAACAAGATGTTGCGGAAGGTGCAGGTCTGCTCCCTGGGAGAATCGCTGGGAGGAGTGGAGACTCTGATTTCGCATCCCGCGACGATGACGCATGCGGCTTTGGGCGAGAAGGGACGGAAGGCGATTGGGATCACGGACGGCTTGGTCCGGATTTCGGTGGGGATTGAAGACGTGGGGGATCTGATCGAAGATTTGGAGCAGGCGCTGGCGGGGATCTAAAAGAGGCTGCCCACGTTGGAGCAGGACTGGCAACGTCTTGTAATGCAGGTATAGGAATCTCACTAGCGGGTTTGGCGGGGGCAATGAGTGCAAAACACCTGTCAACGACAGTCACGCGGCTGACAGCACTTTCTGGCATAATGCGTCGGGCCGAGACCATCACATGCGAATCAGTGAACTGAAGCAGTTTGTTGACACGACAGTGACGCTTCGCATGAGGGACGGGGAGATTGCCAAAGTCAAAGTAAATTTTGTCGATGAAGAATACGAGAACATAGTCGCTCTCATGGTGGAAACCTCCTGCCCAGAGCACCACCGTGCTCCTTGCGCTATATACACCTTTGCCGCAGAGGAAATAGCATCTGCCGAACTGTCGCAGTAAGCTCGCCGCAGCTATGCAAAGAGCAAACTGGAAGTACCGAAGATGTTAAGGGTTTGCCGTCGAGGTGGTCAGGTCACGGACTCGTCGATCCATTTCAGGTACGCCTCGCTGCCGTCTTCGATTGGTAGCACGATGCATTCGGGGACTTCGTAGGAGTGGAGTTCCTGAATTGCGTCTCGCAGTTTTGGGATGGCGGACTCTGTAGTTTTCATTAGCAGCAGGAATTCCTGGGATTCTTCTACCTTTTCTTTCCACCGATAAATCGAATTGATGTTTGGGACTATGTTGACGCAGGCAGCGAGGCGGCGCTCCACCAGCGTCTTGGCCAGTCTCCGGGCTTCTTCCTTAGAAGAGGCAGTGGTGAGGACGAGTCTCTTGTTGGTCATATAAACACTTGCTATCTCGAGCGTGTTCGGCGGCGCACATCACCTGCCGTTTGTGAAATCATCACATCGCCGCAGGTCCATAATATGCAACATGGAGTGGCACGTGAAGAAGATGGCCTGGGCACGCTGGAAAATCCCCACCCAAGCGGAGCTTGGATGGCGCACCCTCGCAAGTGAGAATTGAATCATGACAACCCAGATCAAGTTTGGCACATCAGGCTGGCGGGCGGTAATGGCGGAGGAGTTTACGTTCGCCAACGTGCGGCGTGCGGTTCATGGGATTGCGCGCTACGTCGTGTCACAGAAACCGAAGGGCGCGAAGGTGATCGTAGGGCGGGATCCGCGATTTCTGGGCGAGAGTTTCTGCGCGATGGCGGCGGAAATTTTGTCGGCCTATGGGATCACGCCGCTGGTGATTGCCGAGGCCGCGCCGACTCCGGCGATTTCGTACGCGGTGACCCAGGCGAAAGCGGATGGCGCAATCAATATTACTGCGTCGCATAATCCTCCGGAGTACAACGGCATCAAGTTTTCTACGCCCGATGGGGCTCCGGCGCTGCCGGAAGCGACCAAGCGCATTGAGGCGGAGATTGTGGCTTTTGATGCGTCGGGCGGGAACGGTGCGGGCACGAAAGGGCCGGATGCGCAGGCTCTGGACCCGCGGCGGATGTATCTGTCGCGGCTGCGGGAAATTGTGGACTTGAATGTGATTCGCAAGGCTGGTATTCGCGTGGTGTTTGATCCCTTCTGGGGTGCGGCTCGCGGGTATTCCGATGAGTTGTTGCGCGAAGGCGGCGTTGCGGTCGAGTGTGTGCACGATTACCGGGACGTTTTGTTCGGCGGGCATGCTCCGGAACCTGACGATCACTTGCTCGAAGACTGTCGCAAGAAGATGCGGGAGACGAAGGCGCAAATCGGCATCGCGACCGATGGGGATGCGGACCGGTTTGGCATTCTGGACGAGGACGGCACTTTCTTTCAACCGAACTACATTATCGCCCTGCTGTTCGATTACCTGGTGGAGAGCCGGGGATGGAAGAACGGCGTAGGGAAGTCGGTGGCGACCACGAACCTTATTAATGCACTGGCGCGGCATCACAACGTGGAACTGCATGAGACGCCGGTTGGCTTCAAGTACATTGGCGAGCTGATTAAGGAAGACAAGATCTGTATCGGCGGGGAAGAGAGCGCGGGGCTGTCGATCCGGCACCATGTTCCGGAGAAAGATGGAGTGCTCGCGGGGCTGTTGTGTTGCGAGATGATGGCCCGGCGGGGCAAGTCGCTGGGGAAGCAATTGAGCGAGCTATTTGTCAAAGTTGGTTCCTTCTGTCCGCAGCGGGAGAACTTCCGCTTGACGCCGGAGGTGAAGGAGAAGTTCACTGGAAAGCTGCGGTCCGAACCGCGCGAGTTCTTCGGCCGGAAGGTCGGAGAAGTGGTTCGGAAGGACGGCTTGAAGCTGGTCTTCGAGGATGGCTCGTGGGTCTGTTACCGGCTTTCGGGAACGGAGCCGGTGGTGCGAGTTTACTCGGAAGCTTCGAGTGCGGCGGAACTTGCCAAGTTGAGCGCGGCGGCCAAGCAATGGATTTTCGAGTAGGAAAGTTTCCCGGAGTTCGCTCCTTTCCCAAACCGGAAGATGGGCTGCGTGCCTTTGTGGACAAGGCTCCGCAGGCAGAGGAATGGGCGGAGCGCTGGATGGAGAAATCGCGTCCGGTGTGGAGCGTTCTCTACGGAGAGCGCAGGCGACTGGCCACGGCTGGGGTGGTCGTGCTGACAGGCTGGCTGTTTCTCCATGTTATGTTTGGCGCGAATGGAATGGTGATCTATCGTTCCAAGCGAGCGGAGCGGCTAAAGTTGCAGGCCGAGATTCAGAAACTCCAGAAAGAGAACGATCTTTATACGCAGCGAATTCGCGGCTTGCAGGCGGATCCGAAAGCGATTGAGAAAGAGGCCCGGGAACAGTTGCACTACGCGCGGCCGGGCGAAGTTGTTTATGTTGAGCCCAGCCCCGCGAGGCCTGCCACCAATGCTGCGCGGAAGTAGGGTACAGTCGTCGGCGGTCAGCAAGTCATTCGCGGCAAATGTCCGGGTTCACGCCCAGTAGATTCCTCTGCCGCGTTCGGCTTCGGGATGACAGGATCTAACATCGCTGTTCGGTGCCCGCTCAGCCTTCCGGAGACATCTTTTTGGCCTGGGGTGTGGTAGCATTTCGCGCAACGCTATTTTCTGTTTGATCCTTCGGAAAATGACCGCGCCACGACCGAAGTGGATCTCTGGCTGCACGAACAGGCGCCGGAATCGTCAAGACTATCGATTCACTGAACCTTCAAGGAGGCAGTTCGATGAAGAAAGCATTCTCACTGTGTTTAATGATTTGCATGGTTGTTTCCGTTGCCTCGTTCTCGTTTGCGGGCGACAAAGCTGAGACGGTCAACGGCTGGATCAGCGATTCCAAGTGCGGGGCCAAAGGGGCCAACGCGGGAGCGGCTGCCTGCACCAAGAAGTGCCTCGCGGAAGGGGCGAAGATGGTGGTGGTTACCGATAGCGATCAGAAGATTCTGAACGTGGAGAATCCGGACGCGCTGAAGGGGCACGAAGGGCATCACGTGGCGGTGAGCGGACATGTGACTGGGGACAGCATTCACGTGATGAGCGTGAAGATGCTGTGAAGGAAAGTGATTCTGAAAGGAAGGGCGGCTTGCGGGCCGCCTTTTGCTTTTTGAGTTATCGGTTTTCTTTGATTGTCAGTCTTCAGCAAGGTTTCGGGGGATGCACGCCATTATGATCTTCAGGCAGATTCCTCCGCCGCGTTCGGCTTCGGAATGACAACGTGCAGCAGAACGAAACTTCTAACGGACCACTCCTTCCAGCGGCGAGCTGGCGGTCGCGTAGAGCTTCTTCGGCATTCGTCCAGCCAGGTAGGCTTGGCGGCCGGCGAGTACTGCGTTCTTCATGGCTTCGGCCATCAGAATGGGATCTTGCGCGCCGGCGATACCGGTGTTCATGAGAACGGCGTCGGCGCCTAATTCCATGGCAATGGCGGCATCGGAGGCGGTGCCTACTCCGGCATCGACGATGAGCGGCACGCCGGTGATCAACTCGCGCAGGATCCGAATACTGGCCTGGTTCTGAATTCCGAGGCCGCTGCCGATGGGAGCACCGAGAGGCATGATGGCGGCGGCGCCGGCATCGAGCAGGCGCTTGGCGAAAACCACATCATCGGAGGTGTAGGGAAGTACGGTGAAGCCTTCTTTCACCAGGATACGGGTCGCCTCGAGCGTGGCCTGCACGTCAGGGTAAAGCGTGGCCTGATCGCCGATGACTTCGAGCTTTACCCAATCGGAGATGCCGACTTCGCGGGCGAGGCGAGCGGCGCGAATGGCTTCATCGGCGGTGTAGCAGCCGGCGGTGTTGGGGAGCAGAACATATTTTTTCGGGTCAAGGTAGTCGAGCAGAGATTCCTTGCTGCGATCGAGATTGACGCGGCGCACGGCGACGGTGACCATGTCTGCTCCGCTGGCTTCGAGCGCGCGGGCGGTTTCCTGAAAAGACTTGTATTTTCCCGTGCCCACGATCAGACGGGAGCGCAGCTGACGACCAGCGATAATGAGTGGGTCCGACATGCTTCTTATTGTAATGAAACCGGACGCAACCGCACAAAGTCAGTCACCCGTGACGTGACCCACAACGGGCGCGGCTTCCGCGTGAGCATAGACTTCGTCAATGAGGTGCCGGTAGCGCTCTTCGACGGCACGCCGGCGCACCTTCATGCTGTGGGTGAGCATGCCATCCTGCGGAGTGAATTCATCCGGAAGGAGAATGGCTCGTTTCAGCTTTTCGAAACGGGCCAGGTTCTGATTGATCTCTTGGACGATGCTGTCGTAGAGGGCTTGCACGTCGGGATGCTGGATCAATTGCGCGCGGGAGGAGAAGGCGATCTGATGATTGCGCGCCCAGTCTTCGAGTAGCGGGAAATATGGAGCGATGAGCACGGCCGGGAACTTGCGCTTATCGCCCACAATGATGGCCTCCGCGACCAGGGCACTGTGCTTCAAGGAGTTCTCAATCGGCTGGGGCGCGATAAATTTGCCGCCGGAGGTCTTGATGAGGTCCTTCTTACGGTCGGTAACGGAGAGGAAGCCGTCGGCATCGAGATTGCCGATGTCGCCGGTCTTAAACCATCCGTCGACGAAGGCATTGTCGGTTTCCGTGGGCCGCTTCCAATAGGCCTTGAAGACCGACGGTCCGCGGACCAGAATCTCACCGTCGTCTTCAATGCGAACTTCGACATTGCCCAGGGGCTTGCCGACGGTGCCGAGCTTATGGGCGCCGGGAGTGTTCACCGCGATGACCGGGGAGGTCTCGGTGAGGCCGTATCCTTCATGAATGCGAATGCCGACGTGCGCAAACCATTCCCCCAGTTCATGGCCGAGGGGTGCGCCGCCGGAGATGAAGACCTGGCCTCGTCCTCCCATGCCGGCACGAACCTTCGTATAGACCAGCTTGTCCGCGATCTTCCAGGCCAGGGAAGTAGGGGTCTTGCCCGCCAGGACCTCCTTCTCGTGGTCGTGGCCGACCGAGAGCGCCCAGCGGAAGATCAGGTTCTTGGGAAAGTCCTTGGCTTTGAGATCGGCCTGGGCGTGAATTTTTTCGTACACGCGCGGCACGGAAACGAACATGGTGGGGCGAATTTCGAGGAGGGTCTGCGGGAGCTGGTCGACGAATGGGCAGTAGGCCAGCGTCACGCCATTGAAGAGCAGGGCGAAATCCACGTGGCGCGCTGTGACATGCGACAAGGGCAAAAATGATACGCTGACCTGGTCGCCAACGAACTCGAATCCCTTGAGAGAATATTCGATATTGGAGGCGAGGTTGCCATGGGTAAGCATTACGCCCTTCGCTACCCCAGTGGTTCCGGAGGTGTAGATGATGGTGGCGAGGTCGTCGGCGATGATGCTGCGCGCGCGCGCTTCGAGTCCGGGATCGCCATTCTCTGGACTGTGGTGCATGAGCTGAGCCATGCTGTTGGCATGAGAGGTTTCGACCGGGTCCATGACGACGATTCTTTCCACCGGTGTTCGGGAAATGATCGGCGAAACTTTGCGCAGTTGCTGTTCGGTGGAGAGAAAAATGACGCGACAGCCGGCATCCTGCAAAATGAATTCAGATTGCTCGGCGGTGAGCGTGGAATAGATGGGGACGGCGACTGCCCCGATGAGTTGGCAGGCAAAGTCCGCGGTGGTCCACTCCGGGCGGTTTTCGCCCAGGATGGCGACGCGGTCGCCCTTGGCAATTCCCCAGGCGAGGAGGGCTTGCGCCACCCCGGAGACGTTGCGGTAAAGTTGTCGCGAGGAAGTGGCTACCCAGCCACCGTCCTGGCGGTGTAGCGTGACACGAGGATTGTCCCGGCTGACGATTGCGAAGAAAATGTCGTTGAGAGTAGCGATACTCATCCCAGGAAATGTGCTCGAGTGCGAGCGATGTGGGGTTGACGATGGATGTTCAATTGGGTGGCCCCTGTCCGGGAGTAACTGTGGCTGGACAGTGGCGCAATCGCAGTGGGACTGTACAAACTTGGCGCAACGTGATGCATACGATCATTTTCCGTACGTGACTAGAACTGTAACGGCTTTTTGAGGGTTAACGCAATGCTAAACACGAAGAACTGCTGTGGTGAATTTTAACGGTTGCCTGAAATGGTCTGAGTGGTGATGAGGAGGAGCAAGTGGAGAAAGCACGAAGGATGAAACGTTTCGGTGCAGTTTTGCTTGGAATGCTTCTGGCTGGGGCGATTTCTTGGCCTGGCCGGACGCAGGCCGCCGGGACGGAAGATATGAAGCTTCGCGTCGGAGAGGCTGCGCCGGACTTCAAGCTGCAGTACTTCGACGGGAAGGATCTGAAGGACGTTCATCTGAGCGACTACCGCGGAAAGAAGAACGTCGTACTGGCGTTTTATATTTTTGCATTCACCGGGGGTTGAACACAGCAAATGAAAAACTTCCAGCAGAACCTTCAAAAGCTGGAAGCGGTCGACACCCAGGTCCTGGGTGTGAGTATGGATAGTCCGTTTGCGAACCGGGCATTCGCCGAGCAGATCGGCGTCAGCTTCCCGCTGTTAAGCGATTGGGGAGGCGAGGTCACTCACCAGTACGGTATCTACACTGACAAATACAAAGCGGCGCGGCGTGTGAACTTCCTGATCGGAAAAGACGGAAAGATCCTGGAAGAACAGGTGGATAAAGAGGCGATCGATCCCGCGAAAATCGTGTCGGAATGCGAACGGCACAAAGTCAATCGCTGAGGCCGTGGGGCATGGGAAAAAAGAACGCGGGTGAAGATCAGAGTGTGAGGATCTGAAGCTAGCCCGGGTTCGCTGCACGGGAGAAGTCTTGCGCCGCTGCACGGTCGCGAATGCAGGAGTGACTGCAAGCATTTTGGCAAGCGCAAGTTTGACGCGTCTGGGTACGGTTGTTATGATCAATGCGCGGGGTGGAGCAGTCTGGTAGCTCGTTGGGCTCATAACCCAAAGGTCGGTGGTTCAAATCCACCCCCCGCAACCAATCCTTAAGTTGTTGACTCTCCACGTAGTTCCTTCCTGAGAAACACAATGTGTAGGAAAAGTGTAGGAAATCCACAGCCTTTTTAGGCCCTTTTCGCCTTTCTTGTCGGCCATTTGTCTGAACCGAGAGCCGATGCTACATTGCGCAGAAAATTCGCCGCGGAAGGAACGGTCCATGATCCAGGCCGAAAACAAGAATCACTCTCAGGACGCGATCAAGGCAGGCGCGATCGGGCTCAGAGCGGACAGCTCAGTTGTCACCGTCAAGGTTTATACGCGCCACAAACGCAGTTGCCCAAAGCGGGAGCAGCAGAGTTGGGCTCGTTGCAATTGCATGAAGTGGCTCTACGTCTATCGCAACGGCAGGGACCGATTCATCAGCGCAAAAACACGCAGCTGGGAAAAAGCCGAGCAGAAGGCGCGCGAAATGCGGGATTCCTTCGACCCTGCGAAGCAGCTGCAACGTCAACTTGAGGCCAAACTGAATGCGCGCAATGGTCTGGTGGAGATCGCTGTAGCCGTCCAGCAATTTCTCCAAGAGGTCGAGCGCCTGAACCGCGAAGAGGCGACATACGGCAAATACCAACTCACTTTGAGTCGGCTGCTGACATGGTGCGCGGCCCAGCAGCCTGCGGTCATCCTCCTTTATCAGTTGGACGTCTCAACTCTGCGTTCATGGATCCTCTCTTGGAGAGGCGCTCCAACCACTCGCCACAATCAGCATCAGCGCCTACGAACGTTCTTTCGGTTCTGCATGGATCAGGGGTGGGCCAGCGAGAATCCGGCGAAGAAGATTCGGAATGTCACTCCCCACCAGGAAGCCACGCTACCGTTCAGCCGGCAGCAATACGACGCGTTGATCGAGGCGACGCATTACTACGACAGCCGTGGCAAGGAAAGAAATGGCAACACCAAGAATTCCCGTCGAGTGCGCGCCTACCTTGAACTCTTGCGCTGGAGCGGCCTTCGCGCGGGCGATGCGGCTTGCCTGCCTAAGAGCAGTCTCCGTGACGATGACTCCCTGTTTGTCTACCAAGCGAAGGTCAGGACGAAGGCCAGCGCCCCGGTGTGTGTTCTGCTGCCGCACAAGGTAGCAGAGAAATTACGCAGCGTCCCTCCGGCCGGCTGCACCGATCCCAACTACTTCTTTTGGAGCGGTTCTAGCAAACGTAAGAGCGAAGTGTCGAACTGGCAGAGAATTTTTGCGAAGGTGGTGTCTAAGGCGGCCGAGATATACCCCAGGCTATTCGTTGATGCAATCGGCCGCCCGAAACCCGCTCACCTTCACATGCTGCGGGACACCTTCGCGGTCGAGTATCTCCTCGCTGGAATGCCGCTTGATGAGGTGTCGCGCCTGCTGGGGCACTCAAGCGTGACGATCACGCAGCGGCATTATGCGCCATGGGTGCTCGAAAGACAGCAACGCCTCACGGCCAACCAGAGGGCGGCTTGGGTGAACATGGGAGTTGACGATAAAGGTCATCGCGCAAGGAGTCCGCAAACAGCGGGTCGACGCCAGCCGCATCACAAAACTCACTTGAGGACCAGACCACCGCGGTTATCGCGGATCGAAGCCCGGGAGTATTAACGGATGCGTAAGTTTCGTTTCTTGCCAGGAACGCTAGCCGGTTTTTCTGAGTTTCCGGTGCACTCGCCGCGCTACGCTCTCGGGGATTCGCAGCGTCTTATAGCCCCTCTTCCTCCTACGTTCACACGCACCCCACTCAACGACACCTGGCTCTCCAACGAACATTCGACGGATCGTTCTGTCGCTTAGATTCCAGAGACTGGCAAGTTCTTTGACAGAATAGTGCCTCTCAAACACAGTCGTCAGAGCCGGGCCATGCGCAGGCTGGGGACTGTTCAACGCTGGCGGTCTCCCGAGACTTATGGGAGGTCGTTTGGCGCCTTCGTCTGACTGCACCTGCAGAACCTCACCAGCAGATTCGTTCAACGCAACTGTTTTCACAATCAAACCTCTACAACCAAGTTGACCTCCTTGTAGCCGCTATTGGCTTTTCGGTCAAAACAGGCATGTTTGTGAGTGATTTGACCGAAATTTGGTTCCGCATTAGCGTCTTGGCACTCGACACGGAAATTGCGCAAGTGTCGGCAGGAGGTTCGTGTGTTCTCTTCCCTTCAGGAAGTCAGCGATGGTTTGCGGGAAGCGGGCTACATCGCCGATTCCGTCGCTGTCACTACGGTTTTTCTCGCCAGTTCGCTGCATCGTCCTGTGCTCTCTGAAGGGCCCGCCGGCAGTGGCAAGACCCAGTTGGCATACGCCGTTGCGCAGGCAGCCAATACCAACGTGGAGCGCCTGCAATGCTACGAAGGGATCGGCGAAGACAAGGCCATCGGGAAGTTTGATGAATCGCTGCAAAGGTTGTGCGTAGAGCTGAAAGCCAAAGGCACGGGTGTTGATTGGGAGCTGCTGAAGAACGAATTACACGGCGAGCAATTCTTCTGCGCGGGGCCGCTTCTTCGCGCAGTGCAATATGAACGGCCTTGCGTCCTGCTGATTGACGAACTGGACAAGGTAGACCATGCGTTCGAGGCAATGTTACTGGAACTGCTGAGCGTGTGGCAGCTAAGTATTCCCAAGCTTGGGACGATCCAAGCAAAGAGCATTCCGTTCGTCGTACTCACATCGAACGAAGAAAGGCGCATCGGCGATCCGCTCCGCAGGCGCAGTTTCTACCTCCGCGTGGAACACCCCACCGCGGAAAGAGAAGCGGAAATCGTCGCCATGAGGACTCCCGATGCAGCCGCCGAATTCCATGCAGGAATGGCAGGTCTGGCGAAGGCGCTGCGCGGATGGAGCCTAGAAAAGCCGCCGTCTGTCTCTGAAATTCTCGATCTAGCCCAGGCACTAAGAATTCTCGGCGCGCAGAAAGTGACGGCCGAGATGAGAGACATTCTGCTCCCGCTCCTAGCCAAGACAGAGTCCGATCGCCGGAAATTATTACTGAGGGACGGCTTCGCCAGTCTTGTTTTCGACGCACAGCAGTATGCGGCGCAAAGCCTGGAAGGGAGCGCAGTGTGAAAACCTTCTTTGCCGTGGCGGCGCTTTCGTTGTTTCTGACTGCCAGTCTTTGTGCACAATCACGCAAACAAGCTCATCCTCAGGACCATCGTGAAGCCGAATACTACGTCTCCTTGTATGCGCGGCACTACCGTGTGCCCGTTTCTCTCGTGCGCGCCATTATCGAGCGGGAATCGAACTGGCGGGCCTGTGCGGTGTCTGCAAAGGGTGCCAAGGGCCTCATGCAGCTCATGCCTGCGACCGCTCGGAGGGTGGGCGTGAGAGATAGCTGCAATATCAATCAAAACATCTCGGGCGGCGTGCGGTACCTGGCCTGGCTGATGCGTCTGTTTCATAACGATCTCAGGCTTGTGGCTGCCGGCTACTACGCGGGTGAGGACATCGTCGCCCGTCGCGGGCTGTCCTATCACAATGCAGATGTCGTTGCGTATGTGGCGAGGATCAGAGCCACTTACGTGCTCCAGGCGGGTGTTGCGGACGATTTTGGAAAAACCACTCCGAAAAGAGTTATGCGATGAAAATTCAGACGAGTTTGGTGCATCTCACAGCATTGTGCTTCCTAACCTGCGCCGGGCTGGCGCAGAACGAACCACTGCAAGCGCACATCGTAAGTCTCACTCTTGATCCGCAGAGCGTTACGGTATTGCACCTGCACCCGGGCTTCGTCAGTTCCGTTCGGCTTCCTGAAGAAATCAGCTCGGTCGTGCTGGGCGATCCTGCAGCGTTCAAAGGTGAGCACTCGGAAGCTGAGCCCCGACTGGTGTTTTTCAAACCTGCCAGTCCAAAACCGGGCAAGAGCAACGCCCTCATCACCACGCGCAGTGGTCGCGAAGTTTCATTGACTTTAGTCAGCGATGGTGCTTCGGCGCACTCCGAGGCGGTCGACTACGTATTGGAATACCAGCCGCAGCGTAGTTTCCTGATTTCCGCGGCATACCCGACTGTTCTGATAGGCGATACCAAAAGTCTGGGTACCGAAAGGCCAGCAAGTCCGAGTGGCTCCCCCAAGCCTGATGGCGACGAGCGTCGGGCGCCCAGCCAGCAATCGGCTACGCCCCTGGTCTGGCAGGGCAAAAAGCTGCGGGTAGCAGTCGGACGAACGGAAGAAAAAGGCCCCGACATGACTGTCGCATTTAGCGTGGTAAATGCGTCATCGGGAACTGTCGAATTGCTGCCGCCGCAGGTGCAGCTCTCCGGGACAGCGAAGCAGAAGCACCATAAGGCGATCAAGGCCGAACCAGTAGCGGTCAAAGACTATCGAATGACCTCACGACGTCTGCCGCCCGGAGCAACGACCGAAGGCACAGTAGTTTTCGAGCGGCCTGCGTTCAAGGAATCACGGGAACAATTGCTCCTTCAAATCGCGCAAGCAGAAGAAGTGGATCGGCCAGTGCTGGCGACGATTGCATTTGTCGCCCCAGCGAAAGAAGCGACGAAATGATCCATCCCAACGGCCACGACCCCTCAACGGCGACCATTCCGGCGCCGGCTCCAAGCGAGGCCATCGAGACCCCTCCAGAGCTGTTATCCAGTCTCCAGCAGCCCATAGACATTGCGACGAGAGCCAGGCTCAGAGCTAAACAACAATTTCAGCAGAACCGGTTCGTTATCATCGGCGCCGGTGCGCTTGTCGTCGCCTTGCTGATTTTTGTGGCCACGTCCATACCGCACAAGAGCCCGGCCCAAAAGACGAAGATCGGAAAAGCGGCGGTGAAAGAAGAGCAGACGCAAGCCGCAAACACTTCCGTAGATCGAAGCCTCTTTCCGATTACAGATTCAGGCAGACCTTCGGCAAGAGAGTCGCATGAAGGATTTCTGAACGAGAAGGACCTGGAGCGATCCGTTTCCCGGCGATCTCACCCAAGTTCGATTCAGCCTGGACCGTCGAACGCGCCCGGAACTCTTGGGTCCATACCGCCTTTCGGCCCGGATCAACCAGGATGGCAAGCTCCGCCGTACCAACCGGGTGCAGCTTCTGTCGGCATTGACGGTGCGAATCTCGGAAAAGCCGAACGTGAGGCAATGGAAAAGTCATCATTGGTTTACGTCCGAACCGTGTCGGCCATACAAGCTGAATCTCAATCACGAGACTGGATGAATCTCATGACCCCAGAGATCGGCCTTGGTTTGTCCACGGGCACGCGCTTGCGCGCTCGATTGGAATCCGCTGCTAGCACCGCGGTGCGTGCCCCGGTATTGGCAGTCATCGAATACACCTACGAACGGGAGGGACAAATCATTGTTCCTGCTGGGGCAAAAGCCGTGGGGCACATACAAGAAGCGGACCGGTCGGGGTATGTCCGCGTTCAATTTGAGTCGCTGATGATGCCGGACGGGGCAGCCGTTCCAATTCAGGCGGTCGCGACCGACCTGGACATGCGACCGTTAAAAGGTAAAGTCGAGGGCAAAAATACGGGCAAGAACGTTCTAGTCAGATCGCTTTCCGGAATCGGGGAGGCAGGTTCGCTACTGCTGGGACGAGGCAGTTTGAACCAGCCATTGAGCGAGTCAGACATTATGCGGGAACGAGTGAGCAACAACATCGGCGAGGCATCGGATGAGGAAATATCCCGAATGGCAATTACTTCGCGGATCGTGGTCACTGTTTCTGCCGACACTCCGATCTATGTTGTTTTGGAAGAGACGCCAAGAGGAGATGTGGCTTCGGGACCGTCGAATGCTCACCGCTCGCAGTCTCTGACCAACGCGGAGGAACTACGACAGTTGCTGCAATTGAAGCGAGAACTGAATCCGTCGAGTGGTACGCCTCAGTGACGTGAATTGGAAAAGAGCACAGTTGCAAACTCAAGGCTTTGACATCGTGTTGTCGGCTCCTCAATCTCCGGGTTCCTCGTGATCCAGACGAGATCATCTAAAGATCGAAGCGTTGTTCATAAAGACTGCTGTCGGCAGTTTTTTAGACTAGTTCACCCACGGTAGAGGACATTACATCCGTAAAAAGAGGGGCATGAATTAAACTACGTCGTCGCGGGATTGATCCGGCCGCAACGCCCGACGTCTGTCTGTCGACAGTGATCGACGAGACCCCGTGCGACATTGCCTGCGCGTTCAGTTGGCCACTGGCTATGGCCAAGAGGGGTAATTGTAGTTGGAACCATTTCGGATTCACGTCGCGGATGAGGTGCTCAATGATTTGCGGGCACGGTTGCGCAATGCAAGATGGCCCGACCAGATACCCGGTATAGGCTGGGAACAGGGCACCGAGTTGGACTGGTTACGACGCCTCGTGTCTTACTGGGCCCACGAGTTCGACTGGCGTGGTTGGGAGCGAAGGCTCAACGCGTTCAACCACTTCACTTGGGAGGGCATCCACTTTGTTTACCAGCGTGCGGCATCACGTAGGGGTGTGCCGCTCATTCTCACGCACGGCTGGCCCAGCAGTTTCCTTGATTACGTCGGCATGCTGCCGATGCTCGAGCACTTCGACGTGGTCGTGCCCTCCCTGCCGGGATATGGTTTCTCGCCGCGTCCACCCAAGGTCGGCATCAACTACCGGTACGTCTCGGAGCGCTGGCACCGGCTCATGTCTGAGCTTGGATATTCCCGCTACGGTGCGAGCGGTTATGACTTTGGGGCCGGGGTGACAACGATCCTTGCGCTAGACCATCCCGAGTCGGTGATCGGGATCCATCTCACCACACTCGAGTCGGATCTCGCCCCCATGGTGGACGATACGGAGCTGTCCCATGTCGAGCGTTCGTACCTCGCGGTGAGCCGGAGCTGGGATACGACGGAGCGGGGCTACAGCGCGATCCAGTCCACCAAGCCGCAGACCGTCGGCTATGGACTCAACGATTCCCCAGCAGGGCTCGCGGCATACGTGGGTGAGAAGTGGCACTCGTGGAGCGACGTTACGCCGACCGACGACTTCCTCTGCGCCACGCTCACCCTGTACTGGATCACCCAGAGCATCACCTCGTCGATGCGCGACTATTGGGACAATCGCT
>Ga0209577_10002910_pt1 | contig 16225 bp, 13 predicted proteins | sample GraSoiAngelo_109_FD_185874 | JGI IMG/M metagenome (GOLD analysis project Ga0209577, IMG submission 185874) | Grasslands soil microbial communities from the Angelo Coastal Reserve, California, USA - 14_0903_12_20cm (SPAdes) (version 2) | ecosystem: Environmental > Terrestrial > Soil > Grasslands...
CTCCGGCAAGTTCAGGTTGGCCATGAGTGCCATGGTTTCCATACGGGCTATAGCATCCCGAGGACTGTTGGCGTGGATGGTCGTCAATGAGCCATCGTGGCCAGTGTTCATGGCCTGCAACATGTCAAGAGCTTCTTCGCCGCGGACCTCGCCGACGATGATGCGGTTGGGGCGCATACGCAAGCAGTTGATTACCAACTGGCGTTGCATAATTGCGCCCCTGCCTTCCACATTAGCGGGTCGGCATTCCAGCCGCACGACGTGGCGCTGTTTCGTCTGTAATTCTGCGGAGTCCTCAACCGTAACGATTCGTTCTTTGTCGGAGATGTATCCAGAGAGAACATTGAGCAACGTGGTTTTGCCGGCTCCGGTGCCCCCTGAGACCACGATATTCAGTCGGGACTGCACCGCTCCCCGGAGAAGCTCCAACATCGGTTGGGTCAATGCTTTGTTGGCGAGCAGATCTTCTTCACTGATCGGGATGTGTCCGAAACGTCGAATGGAGAGGTGCGGGCCGTCAATAGCAAGCGGCGGAATGACAACGTTTACACGTGATCCATCAGCAAGCCGAGCGTCTACCATCGGGGATGACTCATCGACACGCCGCCCTACGGCCGAGACGATTTTGTCGATAATGTGCATCAGGTGAGCGTTGTCTTTGAATGCAATTCGCGTTTCTTCCAGGACACCGGCACGTTCCACGAACACTTCTTTTGCGCCGTTCACCAGGATGTCGCTAATTGTCGGATCTTGCAGCAGTGGCTCCAACGGTCCTAGACCGAAAACCTCATCCAGAACTTCGAGTGAAAGGCGCTCTTTTTCCGGTCCGCTCAGGGGAGTCTTCAAATTCGAAACCAGTTCCTGGATCACAGCAAAAACCTGGCGGCGGGTACGGTCGTCGCGCTGGGTAGCTACTTTCTCCAGATCAATTTTGTTGATCAGGTCGCGATGGATTCCCGTCTTCATTTCCTGGTACACGCGGAAGTCGAGACCGCCACGCTTTTTTGTTTCACCGGTGATCAGCGGGTTGATGACGGTCCCCGAAGTTACCACCTGATTGAAATCGCCCATATTCCTCCTTTACCCCTCGCCGGCTCTAGCGGCCCCAAAAACCCAGGAGTCCTCCACCCTTCTTAACGTCGGCTCCCGGTTTTCGCCCGATCTCGCCAGCCCAATCCTGCAAACAGCGAGTCACTTCAGAATTGGAAAGCTGCCCGATCGGATCACCTTCGTGAATGGTCTTCACAACCTGTGGATACTGGTTGGGAACGCGCCAGTAGATTTTTTGCTCGATAGCTTTTTCGATCTGAGCGTCCGTGACCACATTGCGCTTGTGGTGACGGTTCAACACGACGCGAATTTTGTCCCGGGGAATGTCCTTTTCCCGGAAGTACTCAAGTTGCCTTACTACATTTCGGACGGCGGACACCTCAGCCACCGTAACCAGGTACAGCTGTTCGCAATCGTGAATGATGCTGAGGTTGTCGTGATTAAGAGATGACGGCAAGTCGACCACGATGAATTCGTAGCGGGACCGCAGGAACTCTACCGTGCTGTTCAGCGAGCCCTGCGGAACTCCATCGTGGGAGACCACGCTGCCTTCAGGCGCAGGAATCAGCTGCAGTCCGCTGGAATGGTGCAACAGAAAACTTCCCAGAAAATCCGCGTCCAGGCGCTCGGAGTTCTCCAGCAATTCGAAGAAGTGATAGCGCGTCTTGGTAAGCTTCAGGTAAAGCGCTGCGTCTCCGAAGTCTGGATGAAGATCGAGCAGTAGCGTACTACGGGAGAAAGAACTGGCCAGCAGCGCTCCTAATTGAGTCACTAACGTAGTTACGCCGCAACCTCCCTTGGCGCCCATGAAGGCGAGCACTTGCGCGCGCTTTTGGTCTTGCTTGTCCTTGCGGAGGACACCAATTCGGATAACGGCACGGGTCAACTGGTCGCGATCGAGAGGCTTTGCCAGATATTCATTGCAACCGCAGCGCATGGCCTCCAGAATCGCATTCGGCTGACTCTGAGCAGACACCGCAAATACCACGATTCCCGGAAGGCGGGAGTGAATACGCTCGGCCAAAATGACCGCCAGCCTGCGATTGTTGTCGAAATCCAGCAGGCAAACGTCCGGCGCGAGTGCCCCCATTTGTTCCAGCATAGAATCGGGATCGAGATCGGTCCGATGAAAATCCAGCTTGGAGCGAACTCGAATCAGCGAGCTTGTACTTTCGAACAAGCTCAGGAAACGGATCGACTCCTCGTCCAATCCGATCGCAACCACGGCCACGGGTTCGCCCGTGGAAAATGTTTCCCGCGTGGACAATTTCAGTGAATCGTTCACTGCGATCGATCTCATTTGCTTTCCGTACCTTTTGGCTTCGTCTCGTCCGGCTTATTTCCCGGCATCTGTTTATCAAAATTGTTTTTGTCGAGCGGAGTTACCGGCATAGGCAGCACAACGGGAGCTGCAGTTGCCGTGTGCACAGGATCAATAATGTGCGGGGTCACGAAGACGAGCAGCTCGTTATTAGTTTTGTTTACTGACCGCGAACGGAACAATTCGCCCAGGATCGGTATATTGCCGATCCCAGGGACTTTGCTCAATTGAGCCGTCGCACGCTGATCGAGAAGGCCGGCAATTCCGAATGACTGCCCATCCTTCAATTCGATTTCAGTCTCCGCTCGCCGCGTGGAAATGGCTGGGACCGTTCCACCGCCAGGTAGCGTCACGGCGTTGGTGAAGTCGAGCGCACTGACTTCCGGAGCGACGTGCAAGCGGAGTGTGTTGTCATCCTGCACGAAACCCGTAAACTCCAGTTTCACTCCGAAGGGCTTGAACAATATGCTGATCGAGCTAAAACCGGCAGAAGGCTGGACCACAGGGAAAGGAAATTCGCCCCCTGCCAGGAACGTAGCCTTCTGCCCACTGATGGCCATCAAATTCGGCTCGGCCAGGATCTGTAGCACATTGTTGCTCTGCAGAGCCTCTATGACTGTGCCCAGGTGCAGGTCCGGACGGAACAGGAAGACATTCAGGACCTGATTGACAGTGAAGTCTTGTACTGAAAATGGAAAGTGAGGCGCGCCCCCGCCGAATGTGTCGGTGATCTTCACCGGCGAGAAACTTCCAAATTGGCCGGTGGTCGTGCTACCGAGTGTATTTCCGGCACCCGTCGAAAAGATGTTCACGCCAACTTGCGACAGTTTCGTTCGGTCCACTTCTGCAAACTTCACTTCCAACAACACCTGGCGGTCGTGAGATAGAGGCACCACTACCGAATTGACAACTTCTTTGGAGTACACACCCGCCATCTTCCCTAGATCCTCAACGATTCGAGGGGTAGATGCTGTTCCGGTGAGCAGAAGGTGTGGTCCGTCTGCTTCAACGTCGATGTCCTCCTTCGGATAAGTCTTCTGAATAGCGCCACGGAGGCCAGCAATATCAATATCCGCGACCACATCCAACACTTGCGAATGACCGTCTTTGCCCCACAAAATCAGGCTACTGGCACCGGCAGATTTGCCTTCGACGACTACTTGCGTAGGCGAAGTAGCCATGGTCTCAACCGCATCCGAGTTGCTCGAGAGCACGCGTGACAACGGTTCCTGAACATTGATCACGATGGACTTCCCAACTAACACATGCACTGTTTCCCCTTCTGCGGGGGCTGTTTGTGATGCCACCGAAGGCGGCGAAGAGGCATTCGTTGTCTTCTGCGTATCCGCAGCCAGGGACAACGCACTTAGTACCAACACGACAAATACCAGTCTCGATACTTTCGAGGTAATCATTTGGTCCCCTGTTCCTTGGTCACATCATCGAATCTATGGAGAGTCCGCTTCGTTCCCTGAATTACTTCCAGCACATACGTTTGTTTGGGCGGCGCGACGACTTTCCTGCTGACCTTTTTTCCGGGGAGCGCATCCGGAGGTTTGACGGCAGCTAAGAGTTGTTCAACCCGAGTGGGGTGCAGGTCGACGCTCTTGGTATCGGTGCCATTGCGAAGAACGAACTGAATACTTCCCTGCGTACTGGCCAGTTGCAACTTTTGCGAGTCCTCGGGGCTTAACAAGAGCGTGACGACATTAACCTCTTGAGGCTTTCCTTGCGGATCAGGCTCGATCGTTTGGCCGGCAGTTAGAACCTCGACGTCCTGCAGCACGGTCTGAGTAATCGAACTATTCGGGCCGGTTCCGGGCAAAGCGTAGGTGGCCAGCACATCCACATGCGAGCCTGGATAGAGGAATCCCGCCACGCCCACAATTTCGTTAGAGCGCACGGCGGTGGCGCGCATACCCGGAGGGATCTTAGTGGCCAGGCCGATCCCCGATCCCTCTACTCCGAGGTCGCGCGACAGGATAGGCTCCTTTGGGCCCAGTTTCCGCAGCAACGGATGACCGATGACTGCGTCGGCTTTGTCAAAGGAGCCTTGCAACGGAACGTCGCCAGGCCAATCAATCAATACGACATCTTTTGCGGAAAGAGCCACTCCGGCCGGCAGATTGTTAGCAGAAGCGGCAATCTGCGTAACCGGCCGCTCCGCCAGTCCGGCGCGCAAGCGGCGGAAAGCGAACATAGTAACTACCGTGGCCAGAATGGCCGCCATCAGGAATGCGAGCAATACTCTTCGTGCGTTCGTAAATCACCTCCACCAAATTGCATTACCGGCACAGAATAGAGTTCCCATCGCGATGGCTACCCCAAAGGGTACGCGCAGCGTTCCCGATTGGCGCACATTCAAAACCGGATGAGGAAGCAAACCAGAAGTCAGACGAAAGCGAACCAGATCCACAACGTTCCACAAAGTCTTGTGCAGACCGCGAGCGAACAGCATGTAAACAATAGCGAGCAATCCACCTGCCAGCGCGGCCGCGATCAGCACAGAGAAGACATGTTCTCTTCCTGCCCATGCGCTCACTGCCGCCATGAGCTTCAGATCTCCACCGCCCATCGCTCCAATCACAAACAGAACATAGAAAAGCGCGGCCGAAACCAACATGGCCACAACACCGCTCTTGAACCCCTGCCAGCCCAGCAAACCCGAGCGCAAAATCAGCGCCGTCAAAAGTCCGCTGTACGTCAGCCAGTTTGGGATGCGGGCACTGCGCAGGTCACCGATTCCCCCTATCGCAGCGACCAGCACAGCGCCGGTAAGTAAATAGCTTTCAAACATTATTTTTTCGAGATAGAAGCCGCGGAGGGGGGAGTCGCCGTGGGTTGTAAAAATCACAGACCGGAAACCTTTTGGATCAGACATCAATTAAGTGATGTACTGGCCGATAATGGTCCCGATCTGCGTGAACGCGCTGTTGAGTCCAGTTGCCAGACTGGTCATCCCAGCCGTGGCGGCGAAGGCAACCAGCGCTAGAATCAGCAGATACTCAACCAGACCCTGACCTGCATCATCCCGATGCAGGCGAGCGAGATGGTTGATGAGCACTTGCGACATGTGCAGCTCCCTGTTATGAGGTCGGGTTCATATTTGTTCGTATCGCCAGTTTCTGCGATTTCGCAAATATGAACCGTCACTCGAGTGTGAACTATGTAATGTACGTACCCAGGATGGTGCTGATCCGCGTGAACGCGCTGTTGAGACCAGTCGCCAGTGAGTTCATGCCCGCCGTCGCGGCAAAAGCAACCAGCGCCAGGATCAGCAGGTATTCAACGAGACCCTGTCCCGCTTCGTCTTTGTGAAGGCGGTTCAGAGCCAGAACAAAATTGGTCATTTTCTTTTCTCCTGTTATCGGCTGTTCCCACCGCGGAGGGGCGGTGGGTACGAAATATCCACCCTCTTAAGGCACTCCGGGGGCCAAATGACCTTGGTCACGAGGTTCGCAATACACCCATATCTAAGTCATTGCAAGACGGTGGCTTGAGGCAGAAGAGTGGAGAATTTGCGGCCATTAACCCAGGGTTACCGATTGCGAGCGGGCTTGAACAGCGAGGTTGCTGTTCACTCGTGGCACATCGGGTGGCGAGCAACGAATACTTTTGTTTACACCTGCATAGTCCATGGGAGCCGCTAGGTATCCAATTGGTTGATGATTATCAGATAGTAAACGGGGCAAAAATAAACCGGTGCTATAATCCGCCCCCAAATGAAGCGAGAGCGGGCGATCCGATCTGCGGCAGTCCTACTGATCGTTTGCTTGGGAGTTCGTTACGCCTGGTCCACTTTTCCGACCAGCCGAGAAGACAAGAGCAGGCTTCTGGATTTCTCGGAGTTCTATGCCGCTGCGAAGATGGTTCGACAAGGCCTCGGGCGCAGTTTGTACGATCTCAAGCTCCAGGCGGAATTTCAGCTAGAGGTGGCACCGGTTCACGCTTTTTATTTGCGTCCGCCATTTGAGGCGCTCCTTTTTGTCCCATACACCTACTTAGGATATCGCTCCGCGTACATGGCATGGCTCATCACTAGCCTTGTGGCGCTGCTTGTGGCAGCGTGGTTGATACACAATCATTCCAATGTTCTCGAGGCTATGCTGCAGTACACCCACGGCATCCCGGTAGATTTTGGATTACTCTTCATTCTCTTTCTGACCTTCGGCCCAACCATGAACTGCCTATTGATCGGGCAGGACGCAATACTCATTTTAATCATCTACACTGCAACTTTTCGGGCGCTCAAGCAAGGTCGGGAACTGGAAGCAGGGTGCCTTCTGGCTTGTGGTCTTTTCAAATATCATCTCGTCCTGCCGTTCGCAATCATATTTGCGATACGGCGTCGAATATCTTTTCTCACGGGGTTTGCAGCGGTCGTAGTTGCCCTTGTTGCCTTATCCATGTTGATTTCAGGACCCGAAGTCCTTAAGAGTTATCCGACCATGTTCATAAATCCCGGTTATCGAAGGCTAATGAGTTTTCAGCCAGAGTATGCCGCGAACATTCACGGACTGGTGTACCTGCTGACCCGAGACAAAATACCCGTTTCCGCATCGGCAGCAGCCGTTATCGTTCTTTCCCTCGCTCTTCTTTGGTTCACCGCGGGGAAATGGAATGACAGCCAGTTCGAACTGTATTTTTCAGCGGCGGTGGTGGCAACCGTCCTTACCGGATTTCACGCCTTCGTCTACGATCTGACTCTGCTGCTACTTCCGATCGCTATCGCGTGCGGCGAACTAGCGAAACAGAGAGAATTGTTTAGGAGTTCCAGTTTTAACGCCGCTTTGCTGATCCTGTTCTTACCCCCGGCCCATAATCTCCTCGCGACCTATCACATATATGCCCTCATGGGTCTCGTATTGTTGGTGCTATTTTTCACGATCATTAGAGCGATCTCGAGAAAATCCAGTAGCCAAGTCCTCAGCGTAAATGCCTGACCCAGCAATCAAGGATTGGAAACTCTTCGCATACCAGTACCACGAGGCCCACGACAAACTACTCCAGAAATAGATACCGGTAGCGAATGGAATTTTGGCTCTCAATAGCAGCAGAAGCAACCCATTGAGAGAAGCAAACACAAAAATTATGAGCTGCGATCTCAGCTTCAGCTTATCTTTTGCCGCATAGACCCATATGACGCCTTGCAGGATTGCGGGAAGCAAGATGGCCTCGTCGGTTATCCACGCATAGGGTGCGGTCAAGACCGAGATCACCAGGAGTGCAGGTCCATGATAACGCCAATTCCACGTGAACCGGTTGCGCCAGTAAAAGTGAAGACTCCATCCGACGGCTGCCGCCATCGGCAAAAATTGTACGCAGAAGAATCGGCGGAAGAAGATCAGTCGAACGACACCGCTCAATGCGGGGATGAACTCGTATTGAATGGCAGCCGTTCGGACCATTTCCCGATATTGCGCGAAAATCGCGGGATCTAAGAGGAGCGCAATCATGATCGCCAGGGAAACAGCAGTCGCGAAGCCGCTCAGAATTCTCCATTTTTTGTGCGAGATGATCCACACTGCAAGAACAAACCACCATAACGAGAATAGATGCGGTTTTGCGAATGGGATCAGCAGGGCCATTCCCGCTAGAAACGGCCGGCGATCCTCAAGCGCTAGAAACAAGATGACTCCCAACAGCAGGGCGATTCCTAACTGTCCCGCAACTAAACACGCTGGAATTGGAGCGAACAGATAACCGGTCACGAGAAAGGCGGCAGAGGGCCTTTCCTCACTGCTATACATCCGCCAAGTCACTCGCATCGCGATGAGCAGCGATGCCAGCAAAATCGCCACCCATGCAATCCACGCCCAGAAAGGATCAAGTAATCCCAGAAACAGCACCATCCACAAGGACCATGGAGGAGTACGCAAGACAAGGGGCTTTTCCAAGCTGTATCCATGAGCCCGCTGGAGAGAAAGTACCGCGCTCGCGGAGTAGGGATTTTGATGAGAGCGGAGCAGATTGCCCGCCGCCCAATATGCAATCGAGTCGCGCTCGTTTACGCCGGCGCGAATTGTCTGCTGATGGGAAACGAATAGCCAGGCCATCGCTGCAATGAGGATCAGGCCGGAGATGATTTTGACTGCCTTCATGTCTTTTAGAGCAGACTGCGTTAAGTTGATCCTCTTTCAATCACGAGCTGCTAAGTGCAAGGCGTATCTTTTCTCACCATGTAAAGAAAGCGCCATTGCAAGGGCGAGGTGAGAGCCTGGCACATTCGATAATTTCTGACGATATAGTCACCGACTGGGTCTTGCGTCAGCGCATTCACACTTGTTGCCGGCCACGAATGGGGAATCTTTTGCGAAAACCCACTTTCAAACAAAACCACGCGCGTGCGCTGCCTCTCCAGGTCTGCAATCATCGAGTTCGCCTGTTCGTTCGTATGCATTCCGGGCTGAAGATAATCGAAACGGCTGGGACTGAATGTACCAGTCGCGTAGTAATAGAGCGGCAGATATGGATACACAAGAATCTGCTCACCCACCGGCACACGCGCCTGTACGTAATTGATAACTGTATCTTCAGATGTGGTTGCAATCGCACCGTGACGCGTGTTCACACGGTTCTTCGCGGAAAGGGCGGCCAAGAATGGGACCAGAGCAAACAGCATCAGAGCGGTGACCGAATAGGGATTCCAAACACGCCGTATGCGTCCAAGCAGTTCACCCGGAATATCCCTGCCATCACAGATCCAGGCAAGTACCAGACAGTTCAGAGGTTGCAGATACATCAAATGAATAATGTCCGCACGCGCTACAACTGTCGCCACGAGCAGTCCTGAGATGCACGTGGTAACGAGGATGTAATAGGCCGACCTCTGGTCGCATTGGCGCGCGCGCCACGATTTCATTACCGAGCAAATCATGATTCCTGTCGCGAGCAATGGCAGGACGGGTATCCAGAAACATGGGCTGATTACAAAGCCGGTGATTAGCCTTTGTGCAAACGACCCAGTTCCAAACAGCAAATGACGTGTTTCGTCAGACCAGTTCTGATACCCATATGGAACCCGATTCGCACCTGAGTAGTGCTGGAGCGGCCATAACCAGTCGGCAATCATGCTGGCAAAGGCATGCTGTCGGATGAAGTACGCAATTGTGATCGTAAGCGGCAGAGCGAATCCGAGCATGGCCGCATACACATGCCAGCGATTGAACAGGGGTCGAAGTTTCAGGGCATAAATCAAAGCGAATCCCCCGAGCAAACCAATGCAGAGGCCTGCGCCCTTCGACTGTTCGAACAACGTGGTGATCGACACAAAGAAACCAAGCAAGAAAGCCCATTTCGTCTGACCTTGCTCCACCACGCGAATTGCAGAATAGAGAGCCAGGCACGCCCACAGCGTGCTATCCCAATTGTGGAGAACAAGGAACCGATACGGCAGCGTGGTTAAGGTTGTAAGCACGGCGAACGTCAGAGCGACTCTGCGCGAGCACACCCGCCGCGCTAGCAGATAGGTCAGCAGCGATAACAATGCGCCGGCAAGAGCCAAGAAACTTCTGGCAACGATGATCGAGCTGCCAAAAACGCGGAACAATAAAGTTAAAAAGTAATAGGAACCTGGCGTGTAAAACGAGAAAAAGTCTCGGTATAGGACTTGGCCAACAAGGATTCGCTGCGCGCCTTGCAGCAGGATTCCTTCATCCGGCTCCATGGAGGTGACGTGGCGAAAGAGGCTGAGGTACGCAAAGGAAAATATGAATAGGAAGATTACGAGGTAGCGTTCGCGGCTTCGTACAGTATCGCCTATTCGCCCGGCGTAAGTCGGTTGTCCCGCCACCGACTCAATTGCGGTATCCGCTACTTCAGCGATAGGCGGCATGCGCAATCCCTCTGTCCATGGTTCTCCAACAACTTGGTCTGCGCTTGTAGTGCCAAACATCGCGTTTACCTAGAATTTGATCCCAGGCTGGACCGCTGCAGGGCACGTGGACCGCTTTTAGCAGATTGAGTGTGTCGAGATGATATCGGTTTGCACGAGTAACTGTATCGCTTTGTAAACACCGGTGATAATTTCTCAATTGCCTGAGAACAGTCATTATGAATCCCGTAACTTACTTAATCCACAGGCACTTGCCGCCGGTAGTCTGAATTGCAGCCACTCTTTCCAGCACGCTGGTGCCAAAACTGCTTGCCTCAGAATGAGGGCTCTTGGAGCCCCGTGGGGAATGGGTGAACTCGATTGCGCAGGTCGAACTTGAAATCGGGTCATCCCAGCAGACCGTCTGTCCTCACCCGCCAGCGGACGTTCGCCCCGAGATATCAGTCGTAATTCCGTGTCTCAACGAAGAGCGTTCCATTGCCGATTGCGTGGACGCGGCTATGGCAGCATTCGCACGTTCCGGAATTGCCGGTGAGGTTGTGGTCGCCGACAACGGCTCGACTGACGAATCCGCACAATTGGCGGAGCGGCACGGAGCGCGCGTTGTGACAGCAGCAATCAAGGGATATGGCAGCGCTCTCAGAAAAGGTATCGAGGTAGCGCGTGGCGAATTCATCATCCTGGGCGACGCTGATGGAAGCCATGACTTTTCCGAGATCCCGCGCTTTGTCGATAAGTGGCACGACGGCTATGAATTCGTTGTGGGAAATCGCTTTCGTGGCGAAGTCAAAGGCGGAGCGATGCCTTGGCACCATAAATATCTGGGCACGCCGTTTTTATCGGCTCTGCTGCATCTCTTTTTCCGGGCAGGCGTGCGAGACATAAACTGCGGCATGCGCGGCATTACCCGAGAGTTATCTCAGCAGCTGGACTTTCGTACAACCGGCATGGAATTCGCGTCCGAGTCATTGATTAAAGCGGCCAAAGCCGGAGCCCGCATCTCGGAGGTACCCATAACAATGTGGCCGGATCGCCGCAACCGGCCGCCGCATCTGAGACCATTTCGTGACGGTTGGCGTCATCTGCGTTTCATACTTCTTTCGGCTCCGAACTGGCTCTTCTTGATGCCGGGCTTATTTTTGGTATGCCTTGGGTTTGGGCTCGTTCTATGGCTGCTCCCGGGTCTCCGTTTTGCTGGGAAAGTCGGGCTGGATATTCACACGATGGCGTTAGGGATCATGCTGACCCTGCTGGGTATTCACATAATCTCAATTGGCCTATTCGTAAAAGTGTTTTCGTTTACAGAAAAGCTGTCACGCAATCAACGGTGCCTAGAAAAATGGCTGAAGCGTGTCAAATTGGAGCATGGCCTATTGTTGGGAACAAGCTTAGCGTTAGTGGGATCCTGCGGTGACTTGGCGGTATTTTTGCAATGGGCCGCGCAAGGCTTTGGTCAGTTGTGTCCCGTACGAACGGTGTTCTTCTGCTCGGTCTGCTTCTTTGTCGGTGTGGAAGTAATCTTTTCCTCCGTCTTCCTAAGTATGTTGGGGATCAGTCGCGCAACTTACATTGGAGATCATTGTTAATTTGCTTTGCCCTGATCTTTCAACCAATCAATAAATTACGGCTTCTTCTGGATTGGGTACTTGCTAACCCGCACAGGCTTTTCATCAGGCTCTATAAGCCAGGCGATGCGGTCGTGAAAGTATCGGATTAATTCCTGATTTTGTGCGGGACTCAATTCTCGTGCCCAGACGACCTTTTCGTGATCGATATCGGATTGGTTGTAAACCCATTCTTCAAAAGGTATTCGATCCGCCCGGTATCGCACGATCGCTAGCTGCTGCCCTGGTTTCTTTTCAAGTTCTTCTACAATCGCGGACCGTCCTGCGTGCTTGGGGCCATCCTCATGCCACGCAGGTGCATATGAATCAACTAAAGAAATATGCGTCAACCCAGCGGTCGCTCGTAGCGCGAACATGATTATGCAGATCACCGGAAGAGCGCGTACAAGAAACAGTCCGCTCCTCTGCCCACGGAAACGCCACCGGCTCATTTGCCGCATGGCCAGCAATAATAGAGCGAGGAGCACGCCGGTCAGGGGCGATGCATAATGAGGCTCAAAGAAAGTCTCGCCCGCCACACCGGCCAACATAATCACGAGAACCAGTAAAAGGTCTCGGGTTCTCTTGTGTATTTGACTCCAGGAGAACCCATACGGCAGCGCCACTGGGAGCGCCAGTAAAGGAAGGGTCAGGACGGGCCATAAATAAAAACTCCACGAGCGATATAGCTTGATCACCAGTCCGAGCGGCGAGCGGGAGAGCCTATACATCTGCGGCAAGCGGTTCACGTACAGATCCTGCATTTGGGCATTGTGAAAGACCGGGGGCGTGGTTATTTTTTGCCAGATGAAGTACGGCGCAACCCCATAAGTCTGACTCTCTGCCTGGTAAGGCATGCGGAAGGGATTACCGGTCACCCGCCAACAGTAATAAGCAATTCCAGCTATCGTTAACCCAAGTACCAAAGACACAGGTATCACAACACGGCGCAGGAAGACAGCAAGCGGTAAGCTCTTTTTGCTTCCCATCCAAACAAACAGGAAAATTGCGACGGGAAGGCTGAAGACAAGCCCTTCGTAGGGCCGGCTGTTCGCTAATACTGCAAGACCTAAACCCATTAAGAGTGAATCGCGTACTCGCTGCCGGTTCTTTATTCGGGGCAGCGCTCCTATAACCAGTGCGCCACCGATCGCGCCAGCGAGTCCTCCCCAATAACTGTTGGCCCAATATCCGAAGACACCGAAACGAAGGGTGCACAGTAATCCGCCTAATAATGCCCATCTGGAAGGCACCCAACCTTGCAGCATCCAGCAGATCGCGGCACACATCAACCCGGCGGCAAGGCACGTTCCCCAATAGGGATCGTGAAACAGTGTCTGCCCAACCGCCAGGATCATCCCCTGCGCGGGCTGGGCGATACACTGATACGAGGGCTTTTGGATTACACCAATGGTTTCGAAGTGGATCCACAAAAGGTGTGTGGGATTGGTCAGTCTCCCATGAGCGTAGGTATCCGCGGCGAGGAGATAAGCGAATTCGTCATGAATAACCGGTTCAGGGACTGGAAGCACTGGCAAAAGCCCAATTCGCAAAGTCCACGTCAGTAAGGCAATGACAACCAGCGACAGTCCATGTCGACGCGCGAGCCGATTGAACTGGGACTCGACTTGCTGAAACCATCCTGCTCCAAGGGATGGAACGAGCAGAGCCATTCCCACGGCTGCCAAGACTAACGCGAATTCGATCTGGAGCATGTTCACGTTCTTGAGTTGGAGAAATCAGCCGATGCAGAGTTAAGGATTGCGCTCTGCTGAAGCCGCCAGATGAGACGACTCTGGACCGGCGTCACGGACAGCATACGGCACGATATGGACATAGGAAGCATCTGCGTCGAGCAACCAGCATTGTCGGTCCTTGAAAAAGCGCAATAGTTCTTCGTTTTTTTCCGGTCCCATGTCGCGGGCCCACGCTATTTTTGCGTGCTCTATATCGGCTCCGTTGTAGACCCATTCCATCTGTGCATCATGGTCTGGACTATAGCGCACCAGGATGATGTGTTCACCGGGCCGCGATTCAAGCTGCTCCTCAATAGCCGCGCGCTGAACTCCGAGTGCAGCCACTGTTCCGGGTTTGGGAGCAGCCGACAAAATGTGGACCTGTAAGGGGATCATCAGAACGCATCCAGCGATGGTCGCACGCGAGAGAAATAGTCCCGTCGGATCACCTTCGAGAGACCAGCTTCGAAGGCGTCGCAAACCCTGAACAAGAAAAATCAGGAACAGCGACACGGCCGGCGCTAAGTAGTGAATGTTAAAGAACACGACGATTACACAACCGATCAGGCTTACGGCACCTGCTATCAATGGAAAGCGCATTCGCGGGTCGCGCAACATCCAAGGCAGCATGAAGAGCGGAATCGTAAGAAGGGGGGAGACGTAAAACGTCCAGCCTAATCCGACTTTTTTTACGATCTGCAGAAGTGCACCCGTTAATGTGCGAGCCTGGTGAAATTCCCGGCTCTCCAAGCCATAAAAGTCTCGAATTTCCTTGTGGTCGTACTTGGGCTCTGGATGTGCTGTCTGCCAGTAGAAATAAGGTGCCACTGCATAGGTATCCCGGTTGACCTGTTGCGGCATGCGCAGCGGATTTCCGGTTACTTCCCAGCAATAGAAGATGGTCGCCGCTCCTGCTACTGCGAGAACCAATGTCACTGGGAGAATTACGCGGCGCAGGAGAAGGTGGATAGGCGGCTTGTTCTTGAGAATCCAGAATAGCAGCCCGCCAAATGTGGCTGCGCAAACGACAGAGCCCTCATAAGGGCGAGTGTTAGCGAGAATCGCAATACCAAGCGCGAATACGAGAGAATCGCGCACTGCCTGACGGTGTATGATTCGCGGCATCGCCCCCAGCACTAGAGCACCGCCAGTCGCTGCCAGGGCGCCTCCCCAATAGCTGTTGCCCCAGTAACTGAGCACGCCGAATCGCATTACCGGCAGCATGGCGCCAAGGAAAGCCCATGTCGGCGGAAACCAGGCTTGCAGCATCCAGCAGATCGCGGCACACATCATGCCTACGCTCAGCCAGACGCCCCAGAACGGGTGTGCAAACACAACTTGACCGAGAGCCAGGACGAAACCTTGTAGTGGAGGATACATCGACGCATAGGTTGGGTGATAGATCACATGAAACGTTTCGAAGTGCATCCACAGGGGAGGAATCGGATTGGTGAGACGACCATGCGCGAAAGTATCGCTCGCCAGCAGGAAACTGAATTCGTCATTGATAGAGGGGTGAGGTATGGGCAGCCAGGGAAGAACTGCGATCCGCATGAGCAAAGCTGAAATGCCGCAAACCAGCACGCTTACGCCGCGATTGCGAGCCACCTTTGCCAAAGCGCGCTCGGCGCTGGTAAACCATGTTGCCCCAAGTTGTGGCCGAACCAGCGCCAAAAGCAGAGCCAGCGAAACCAGCAATGCCTCCGGTCCTATGTGTGCGAACATGAATCAGCGCTCAACAATCTGCCAGCAATCTCATCTCGGGGGATCGGTTTTGGTCTACGAGTATCCGAGAATGGCACGCATACGCTGCTCAAGCCATGCTCCGGCAGCTCTCAAAGAATTAGTAAGCGAGATCGTATTCCACTCGTAATGTTTTTCCCATACTGACGCAACGGCCCAAATTCCGCGCAACTTTTGCCAGTAGTATAGGCGCACTGCAGGGTCACCGCCATGCCCATGATTCGTCGTGACAGAAAATTCGGCTGGCACCTCTTCGGGAAGCCTATGGGCATAGCCGTACTTCCACTGAATCTCCGTCACCGCACATCTCCAATAGGCTTTCGCTATGGATTCTTCCACCGCTCTCTTTTTTGGTGGGATACCGGAGGCATCGAAGAACTCCACTGGCATCTTTTCACGGAGACGAAATTCGCTGCGGAAGGAGGCGTAAATAGCGATGGCTAGTACCAACGCAACGATCACCGGAATGTCATATCTGCGCCGAACATCCATTTTGGCCTCACCTCCTCACCTTCAAGGTGATACAGGACTAATAGCAGCAATTGGTGCTTGGTTGCCTTGCGAGTGCCCTACCTGAGCTGTCAAAGGTCCGGTTGTCCTGCCTGCTCGTTCCAGCAACACGCTGATGCTGTCGCTATAGACAACTCTCCAGCCGGCATCATGTTTAAGAACGTAGGTAAGAGCCTCATCCGGCGGAAACAACACATATCGAATTCTGTATTTGTCGAGGATTGTCGTAGGCTCCTTCAGCGCCAATAGATCCAGATAATCTTTGAGCACGCCGGAGTACTCAAAAATATCCACCCGGCTGTCAACAAACACCTTCAGGCGAGGATCACGCCAGTTCAGATAACCGCCCCAGAGATAAAAGTTCAGAATGGCGCCGTCCGGCGGATGAGTCTCTAGATAAGATACAACCTGCGCCGGATACTCCCCC
>Ga0209577_10002911_pt1 | contig 16224 bp, 4 predicted proteins | sample GraSoiAngelo_109_FD_185874 | JGI IMG/M metagenome (GOLD analysis project Ga0209577, IMG submission 185874) | Grasslands soil microbial communities from the Angelo Coastal Reserve, California, USA - 14_0903_12_20cm (SPAdes) (version 2) | ecosystem: Environmental > Terrestrial > Soil > Grasslands ...
GAGTGCCATCCGCTGCACACGTCGCACGCGTTCCACTCGGCGATGGTCGAGCCCGTCATCCGGCCCTTCGTCGAACTCGTCAAGCAGGTCGAACTGAAGGCCCCGAAGGTGCCTTACGTCTCAAACCTGACGGGCGCGTGGATCAAGGTCTCGCAGGCGATTGACCCGAACTACTGGGGCGACCACCTGCGCCGCGCCGTCAGGTTCTCTGACGGGCTCAGAGAACTGCTGGCCGACCCGCGCGCGGCCGTCCTCGAAGTCGGCCCGGGCATGGGCCTGAGCGGGCTGGTGAAAAAGCATCCGGCCAGGGCCGAGGGCCAGGACGTGTTCGCCTCGATGCGTCATCCGAAAGACCGGCAGACAGACCAGGAGTTTCTGCTGCGGTCGCTCGGTGCGCTATGGCTCTCGGGCGTGCGCATCGACTGGCCCGGTCTCCACGCCGGCGCGCGTCAGCGCAAGGTCCGTCTGCCGACCTACCCGTTCGAGCGCCGGCGCTACTGGGTTGACCCGCCCCGCGCGAGGGCCGGAGAGATGCGGCCGGTCGCGGAAGCGAGCAGCAACGGGCACGCACCGCCGCCCGAAGCGCTCGCGGACGGGCAGGCCGCAGCCGCCCGCGCGCCCGAGCGCCCGACGGAGGCGCTTGTCCGTGTAGAGCAGCCGCCAGTCGCGTCGCGTCGGCAGCCGCACGCGGCCGCCGGGGTGTCACAGGCGCGCGCGCCGGAGTCGCCTGCCGCCCCGCCCGCCGACGGGCACCGGGCGGCCCCGACTCCGACGCAACAAATCATCGCGCAGCAACTGAAAATTAGCTCGGAGCAGTTAAGGCTCATGACGCTGCAACTCGAACTACTGCGTCACGGCCGGCCCGAAGGTTGAGAGCCACGCGGCGGAGGTTCGCCGGAGTGGGCCGGGGGAAGGAAGAGAGCGGAATGTCAGCACCGAAGCTTGACCAAACGTTGGCAGGCGCGCGCCGCGCCCGAATCCTGTCGAAACTGTTGGAGGTGTTCGGTCGCCTGTTTGGCAAGGGCGGCGAGGAGATAAAGGCCGATGTCCCGCTCATCGAGCTCGGCGTTGACTCACTCTTCCTCCTCCAGGCGAGTCAGGTGATTCGAGACGAGTTCGGCGTGAAGATTCCCTTCCGCCTTCTGCTCGAAGAGCTATCTACTGCCGAGGCAATCAGCGAGCACCTCGACGCGCGCCTCCCGGCCGACTTCGGCCAAGATGCACAGCCCGGCCCGGCCGCGCCGCCATCGCCGCGAGAAGAGACGGCGCCTCAGCCCTCCGCCGCGAGCGCACAACCCGCCGCGCCGGCTGAACGCCTCCCCGCGCCCGCGGCGCATAAGCCGCCGGACGCCCGACCGCTCTTAATTCCAACGCCGGCCGAAGTGAGCGCGGCCGCGGCACCCGTCGAAGCGGCCGTCGCCGCGCCCCCTCCGTCCACTGCGGCGCGCATCAACTACGAGTCGGGCGCGTCGTTTTCGCCTCCGCTGGCGGCCTTCACGCGCCCGCCCGCCGCCGACGGCACAGCCGCCGACGGCGCACACGCGACGGCTGTGCAGCACATCATCGCGCAGCAGTTGAGAATCGGCGAGGAACAACTGAGGCTCATGTCTCTACAGTTGGAACTGCTGCGAGGCAGCGACTACCAGACGCCGGACGACGTGGCCGCGCACGCATACGCGCATGCACCGGCCGACGCAAACGTGCCGTACGTGCCGGATACTCTCAGCCTGCCGTCTCAGGCGCCGTCCGGCGTCGGCGAGGCGGGGCCGTCCGGCCCGGCCCCGCCTGACGCGTCGGCGGCGACGGCCGACGGCGCGTCGGCGGAAACGTCCGCGCCGACGCCAGCGCCCGCACCGGCCACGCGCAAGATTGAGCCCGAGACTTTCGTCGCCTACAAGCCCATCAATAAGTCGGCCCGGGCGCTCGGCGAGCAACAACGCCGACACCTGGACGCGCTCATCGCACGCCTCAACGCGCGCACTGGCGAGTCGAAGCGGCTCACAGCGCGTTACCGCCCGCACCTTGCTAACAAGAGGGCCACGGCCGGCTACAGGCAACTCTGGAAGGAGCTCGTCTACCCGCTCATCATCGAGCGCGGCGAGGGCTCGCGCGTCTGGGACGTTGACGGCAACGAGTACATAGACCTGACCTTGGGTTTCGGCGCGCTCCTCTTCGGCCACACGCCCGACTTCATCACTCAGGCCCTCCGGGAACAACTCGACAAGGGGCTGCAAATCGGCGGGCACACGGCCCTCGCCGGCGAGGTCGCCGAGCTCATCTGCGAATTGACGGGCGCCGAGCGGGTCGCCTTCTGCAACTCCGGCACGGAGGCCGTGATGGGCGCGCTCAGGCTGGCGCGCGCCGTGACGGGCCGCACCAAAATCGCCCTCTTCGAGGGCTGCTATCACGGCACCTTCGACGGCATCATGGTTCGCGGCGAGGGCGCGCCAGACGGCGGCCTGCGCGCGCTGCCGATGGCCCCCGGCGTGCCGCAGAAGATGATCGACGACGTGTTGCTGCTCAAGTACAACAGCCCTGAGTCGCTCGAAATCCTCAGGCGGCAGGCGCGCGAACTCGCCGCCGTCCTCATCGAGCCGCCGCGCAGCCGCCGCCCCGATGTGCAGCCCCAGGAGTTCCTGCGCGGGCTGCGGGCTATCACTGAAGAAGCCGGCGCGGCCCTCATCTTCGACGAAGTGGTGACCGGCTTCCGCTTCCACTCGGGCGGCGCGCAGGCCATGTTCGGCATCCGGGCCGACCTCGTCACCTACGGCAAGGCCGTCGGCGGCGGCGTCCCCGTCGCCGTCATCGCCGGCAAGGCCGAGTACATGGACGCCGTCGACGGCGGGATGTGGAACTACGGCGACGCCTCCTTCCCCGAGGCCGACATCACCTTCATGACGGGCACCTACTTCCAACACCCCGTCATCATGGCCGCGCTGCGGGCCGCGCTCATCCACATCAAGGAGCAGGGGCCGCGCCTCCAGGAGCGCCTCGCCGAGATGACGGCGCACATCGCCGAGACTCTCAACGCCTACTTCGACCAGAGGCGCGTGCCGCTGCACATCGCCTTCATGGGTTCGCTCTTCCGCCTTCTTCACCCGCCCGACCTCAGAGACGTAGACCTCTTCTACTACCACCTCCTTGAGAAGGGCGTCTTCGTCTGCGAGACGCGCAACTGTCTGCTCTCGACGGCGCACACCGACGAGGACATCGAGCACGTCATCCGCGCCTTAAAGGAGAGCGTCGATGAGATGGTGAGGGGCGGCTTCCTGCCCTGCCTGGCGCCGGAGCCGCCCAACGGCGGTGAGCGCGCGGCGGCCGGCGCCGCGACGCTGCCGCCGCCAGAGGTTCGGCGCGCGGGCGTCGCGCTGGCCTCGCCCGGTGCGAGCGGCGCGACGGCCGCGCGCGCGCCGCTCACCGAGGGACAGAAACAGATCTGGGCGCTGGCTACTCTCGACGAAGAGGGCGGGCGGGCCTACAACCAGTCCGTGGCCATCCACCTGCGCGGGCCGCTCAGCCACGAGGCGCTGGCCGCATCCCTGCAAAAGGTCGTCGCGCGTCATGAGGCGCTGCGCGCGACCTTTAGCCCCGACGGCGACTATCAGGAGATTGCGCCCGCCGTCGAAATACCCGTCCCCGTCTTAGATCTCACACGGCAGCGCGACAGCGAACGCGAGGCCGAAGCGGCGCGGCTGCTCGGAGAGCTGGGCCGCGAGGCGTTCGACTGCGCGCACGGCCCTCTGCTGCGCGCGCGGCTGCTCAGGCTCGCGTCCGACCACCACGTCTTCGCCCTCACGATGCACCACATCGTGAGCGATGGCTGGTCGATGGGAATCATTCTCCGCGAACTTGAAGAGTTCTACGCCGCGGAGCGCACGGGCCGACCCGTCAGCCTGCGGCCACCCGACAGCTTCGTCGAGTACGCACTGTCGGAGGCCGCCCGCCGCAGCGGACCTGAGGCGGAGGAGGCCGAGCGCTACTGGCTCGGTCAGTTCGCGCCGCCGCTGCCGCCCACGCTTGGCCTCCCGACCGACCGGCCGCGTTCGGCCGTGCAGACCTACGTCGGCGCGCAGCAGCACATGGCGCTCGACGATGAACTCTACCTGGCGCTCAAGCGCCTGAGCGCGTCGCTCGGCTGCACGCTGTTTATGACGCTGCTCGCCGGCTTCAAGGTGCTGCTTCACCACCTGACCGGCGAGCAGGACATCGTCGTCGGCACCCCCTCGGCCGGGCAGCTCGCGGCCGAATCCTTCAACCTCGTCGGTTATTGCGTCAACCTTCTACCGCTGCGCAGCCGCATTATGGGCCAGATGACGTTCGCCGAATACCTCGGCTCGCTGAAGAGGATTCTGTCCGGGGCCTACGACCACCAGAGCTATCCCTATGGCGTGCTCCTCAAGCGGCTTAACCTGCCGCGCGTGCCGGGTCGCTCGCCGCTCGTCGAGGCCATCTTCAACCTCGACCACGGCCTGCCGCCGCAGAAATTCTTCGACCTGGAGATGGAGTTCGACGGCCGATTCACCCTCGACTGCGAATACAACACGAGCCTCTTCAGCGGCGAGAGGGCGCGCCGCTGGATGGGCCATTACGAGGCGGTGCTGCGCGCCACGGCGGCCGACCCCGGCGTGCGCATCGATGACGTGCGGGAAGTCCTTCGCAAGACCGAGAGCCGGAGCCAGGCGGCGCGCGGCCGGCAATTGCGGCAGGCGCAGCTCACGAAGTTCCAAACGGCGAGGCGCAAGGCCGTCCGCGCCTCTTGAGGCCGGCGCGCCGGGGGGCTACACATGGGAAGCACGAGCGAAGCGAGACGGGCGCCCTTCGGCGGCGTTACGCGCAGGGCCATCAAGGACGCGCAACAGGCGTCGTGGGTCAGGGCGGAACCGCTCGAAGAGGGCAGCCGCCGCGGCCCGGTCGTGCTGTCGCCGGCCGTCGAAGGCGTTGACCTCGTCGCCTGGGCACGGGCGAATCGCGGGCTTATCGACGGACACCTGCTCCGGAGCGGGGCCATCCTCTTCCGCGGCTTCGGGGCAGGCACGGCAGAGGAGTTCGAGCAGTTGATTCGCGCCGTCTCCGGCGAGCCGCTCGACTACCGCGAGCGCTCCTCGCCGCGCCATCGGGTGCACGGCCGCATCTACACCTCGACCGACTATCCGGCGCACCAATCCATCTTCCCTCACAACGAGAACTCGTACCAGCAGGACTGGCCGATGAAGATTTTCTTCTATTGCCAGACGCCGGCCGAGCGCGGCGGCGAGACGCCGACGGCCGACACGCGCGAAGTCCTCGGCAGGCTCAGCCCCCACGCGGCCGCGCGCTTCGCCGAGCGGGGTTGCATGTACGTGCGCAACTTCGACCGGCAGTTCGGGCTTCCGTGGCAGACCGTCTTCCAGACTGAGGAGCGGGCCGCGGTCGAGGCCTATTGCCGCGCCGCCGGCATCGCCTTCGAGTGGCGGGGGGGCGGCCGCCTGCGCACGCGCGCCGTACGCCCGGCCGTCGCCGCGCACCCGCGCACGCGCGAGCGCGTCTGGTTCAACCACGTCGCCTTCTTCCATGTCTCGACGTTCGACGCGTCGATCCGCGAAGGGTTGTTGGCCTCGATGGCCGAGGAGGACCTGCCAGCGAACACTTACTACGGCGACGGCTCACCCATCGAGCCCGAGGTGCTCGACGAGATACGCGACGCCTACGGCAGCGCGACCGTCTCCTCGGCCTGGCGGCGCGGCGACATCCTGCTACTCGACAACATGCTGACGGCGCACTCGCGCACGCCCTACGTCGGCGAGAGGAAGATTCTGGTCGGGATGTCAGAGCCGCACAGCGACGAATCGCCCGCGGCGCAACTGCCTTGAGCGGGCCGCGCGCACGCCGTCCGCGAGCGGCCACGCAGGCTGACACGCTCGGCCAGAGCGACGGCGGATTCTTATGAACAGGTGTGACGAGCAGAACATCGAACTGGCGCTCTCGCCCGATGCGGTCGATGAGATGAACGCGCGCTTCTACGGGGCGTTCACCTTCCCCTGGCGGCCGCTGAAGTTCGACCGCGCGCTCGACCCCTACTTCGAAGCCGACATGCTCAACCAAAGCATCGGCTGTTGGGACGGCGGCGTGGTGCCGAGGTGTCCGCGCGTCTGGGTGGCGGGCTGCGGCGCGAACCAGGCGCTCATCACGGCGCTGAAGTTCCTGCGGGGTTTCGTCGTCGGCTCCGACCTGTCGGCCGAATCGCTCGCCTTTTGCGGCGACACGGCGCGCAAGCTCGGCGTGTCGAACCTCGAACTCAGGCGCGAGACCATCAACCGCGTCTCCTACCGCGAAGAGTTCGATTACGTCATCTGCACCGGCGTCATCCATCACAACGCCGAATCGCAGGTCGCGCTCGCCCGGCTGGCCGAGGCGCTCAAGCCGACGGGCGTGTTGGAGCTGATGGTTTATAACCGCTACCACCGCATTGCCACCTCGGCCACCCAGAAGGCGCTCAGGCTGCTGCTCGGCCGCGGCGGCTCTGGCGGCGCGGGCGCGGCCGAGCTCGCCTCGCAGCTATCGTTCGCCCGCAAACTCGTCTGCGCCTTCCGCGCCGGCAACTCCGTCTCGCGGCTGCTCGAAGAGTGTGAGGCGCTGCCAGACTCGGCCGTGGCCGACACGCTGCTTCAGCCCGTCGAGTTCAGCTACACGGTCGAGTCGCTCGCCGAGATGGCCGAAGGCTGCGGCCTAGAGTTGATGCTGCCCTGCGTCAACGTCTTCGACCGCGCGTGGAAGACAATCTCGTGGGACGTGGAGTTCGGCGACGAGGAATTGCAGCGCGTCTACGATGCGCTCGAAGACCGCGAGCGGTGGCAGGTGACGAACCTGCTGATGGCCGAGAGGACACCAATGCTCTGGTTCTATCTCCAGCGGAAGGACAGCGGCCGGGGCCGCAAGACGGAGCGCCAGGTCTGCGACGAATTCCTCAGCACGAAGTTCGTCAGGACGGGCGCGCGGCAGTTGAGCTACCTTCTTGCCGACGACGGCGAGTATCGGGTCGCGCCCACCCCGCACGCGCACCCGCTGGCGGCGGCCGAGTCCTCCGTGAGGCGCATCGCCGAACTCTGCGACGGCGCGCGGGCCGTGGGCGAAATCCTCCGCGAGCTGGAAGTGGAGGCCACGTTCCGCGTCGTCAACCACGCGCGGTTGCGGCTCACCACATCGGCCTTCCCGTACCTCAAGGCGGCCACAGCCGATGGGGCTGGCGGGCGGCCCGGCCCCGCGACGGAGCCCTCGCGGCGGCCCGTTCGCGCGGGGCCGACAAGGGGGATGCGCAGGTCGCTCGGCCGGGTCGAATCGCCGGCCGACGGCCCGCCGAACAAGACGTAGCGTAAAGGGGATTCGAGCGTATGCAGACGGAGACTGCCGAAGGTTTCAGGCTCTCGCCGCAACAGAGGCGGTTGTGGTCGCTGATGTGCAGCGGGGGCACACCCTACCGCGTGCAATGTGCCGCGCTCATCGACGGCCCGCTCGACACGCCGGCCCTGGTGTCGGCGCTCGAAGGGGTGGTGGCGCGGCACGAAATCTTGCGCACGACCTTCCGGCGCCTGCCCGGAATGAACGTGCCCGTGCAAGTCATCGACGAGGGCGGCGTCGAGTGGGGGCCGAAAGTTGACCTCTCGGCCGCGCCCGAGCGCGAGCGCCACGCGGCCTTCGAGGAGCTTTTCGAGGAGATGAAGGGGGTGCCCTTTTCACTCGACCGCGGGCCGCTGGTACGCGCCGCGCTGCTCGGCCTCGCGCCGGGCAAGAGAATCCTGCTGCTCGGGCTGTCGGCCCTCTGCACCGACGCGGCCGCCGCGAAGAACCTTGTCGGCGAGGTCGCGCGCGCCGCGGCCGCGCCGGACGGCGACAGCGCGCCGGCCGACGACAGCGCGCTACTACAGTACGCCGACATCTCCGAGTATCTCTCGCAACTGCTCGAAGAGGAGAGCGCCGGGGCCGAGTACTGGGGAGGCTACGACCTCTCCGAGTTGTCCGCGCGCCGAACACACCTCCAGCGCCGGCCGCCCGACGCCGAGAGCTTCGACCCGCAGTTCGTCGGCGCGCGGTTCGGCTCTGATTCCGCGGCGCACGTAGAGCGCGCGGCGCGCGCCTGCGGCGCGACTCCCGAGTTGTTCCTGCTCGCCTGCTGGCACGCGCTCCTTCATCGCATCACGGGCTGGCGAGAGGTCGTCACGGGCGTCGCCTTCGGCGGCCGCCGACTCGAAGGGCTCGAGGCGCTGCCCGGCACCTTCGTCAAGTACCTGCCGGTCGAGGCGAGGCTCGAAGCGGGCATGACCTTCGCGCAACTCCTCGCACAACTCGGCGCGCGCGCCGCCGTCCACGCCGAGTGGCAGGACTTCTTCAGTTGGGAGAACCACGCCGGCCCGGCACCCGACGCGAGGGCGTCTTACTTGCCGCTGTGCTTCGACTATGAAGACCTCGGCTCGCCGCGGCGCATGGGCCGCGCAGAGGTCTCGTTCCTCCAACTCTACTCTTGCAGCGAGCGCTCCGACCTGAGACTGTCCTGCGTCAGGCGCGGCGATGAGCTGCGCGCCGAATTGCACTTCGACGCGCGGCAGTTCGACCGACGCGACATCGAGTGCCTGGCCGAAGAGTTCGTCGCGCTCGCCGGGAGCGCCGCGACCAACCCCGACGCGGCCGTCATAGACCTGGACATGATTGATGACGAGGCCCGCCGCCGCCTGCTCTATGAGTTCAACCGCACGGCAGTCGATTACCGGGACGCCCAGCCGGTTCACCGGGCGGTCGAGGAGCACGCGCGGCAGAGCCCGGCGGTGGCCGCCGTCATAAGCGACGGCGCGCGGTTGAGCTACCGCGAGTTGAACGCGCGCGCGAACCGACTGGCGCACTATCTCGCTGCGCGCGGCGTCGGGCCGGACGTGCTCGTCGGCCTCTGTCTGGAGCGTTCGTTCGAGATGATGGTAGCAATCCTGGGCGTCCTCAAGGCCGGGGGCGCCTACCTGCCGCTCGACCCGAGCTACCCGCGCGAGCGCCTAGCCTTCTTTATCGACGACGCCCGGCCTAAGCTGCTGCTCACCGAGCGGCGCCTGTCCGAGCGGCTCAGGCCGGGCGCGGCGACGTTCGTGTTCCTCGACGAGGAGCGCGCAGCCTTCGGCCAGCAGAGCGAGGAGAACCCCGCGCGCGAGGCTCCCGTTGAGAGCCTCGCTTATGTCATCTACACGTCGGGTTCGACGGGGAGGCCGAAGGGCGTCATGGTCACGCGTGGCGGGCTCCTCAACTACCTGAACTGGTGCGTCCGGGCCTACCGCGTCGCCGACGGGAGCGGCGCGCCGGTACACTCGCCGCTCTCCTTCGACCTGACAGTGACAAGCCTCTTCCCGCCGCTCGTGGCCGGCCGCAGCGTCCGCCTGCTCGGCGACGACGAGGCCGCCGGCGAACTGCTGGCCGAGGCTCTGCGCGGCCGGCCCGACTTCAGCCTCATCAAAATCACCCCGGCGCACCTCGAAATGCTCGGCCTCCTGATGAAGCCCGACGAGATTGAGGGCGCGGCGCGTGCGCTCGTCGTCGGCGGAGAAGTGCTCCACGCCGAGAGCCTCTCCTTCTGGCGCGCGCATGCCCCCGCGACGAGGCTCATCAACGAGTACGGCCCGACCGAGACGGTCGTCGGCTGCTGCGTCTACGAGGCACAGGCCGCGATGCCGAGCGGCCCCGTCCCCATCGGTCTCCCCATCGCCAACACGCAAGTCTACGTGCTCGACGAGCGAATGAACCCGACGCCCTTCTTCGCGGCGGGTGAGATTTACATCGGCGGGGCCGGGGTCGCGCGCGGCTACCTGAACCGGCCCGACGCGACGGCCGCCCGGTTCGTTCCCGACCCGTTCTCAGGCGCGGCGGGCGCGCGTCTCTACCGGACGGGCGACCTCGGCAGGCGGCGCGCCGACGGAACGCTGGAGTTCCTCGGGCGCAACGACTATCAGGTGAAGATTAAGGGTTACCGCATCGAGTTGGGCGAAGTCGAGGCCGCGCTGCGGGAGTTGCCGGAGGTGCGCGAAGCCGTCGTCGCCGCGCGCGCGGAGTCGGGCGAGAAGCGTCTGGTCGCTTACGTGGCACTACGCGACAGCGCGGAGCCGAGCGGCGGCGCGTTGCAGCGCGGCATGCAAGAGAAGCTGCCCGACTACATGATTCCTTCGGCTTTGGTCTTCCTCAGTCGGCTGCCGCTCACGCGCAACGGGAAGGTAGACCGCGACGCGCTGCCCGCGCCTGATCCCTCAAGGCCCGACCTCGACAAGAGCTACGCGCCGCCGCGGACGCCGGCCGAGAAAACCCTGGCCGAGTTGTGGGCCAAAGCGCTCGGTCTCGAACGCGTCGGCATCCACGACAACTTCTTTGAACTCGGCGGCGACTCCATCCTCAGCATTCAAATCGCCAACCGCGCCAACGCGGCCGGGCTGCGGCTCACTCCGCGCCAAATCTTCCAGAACCACACCATCGCCGAACTCGCCGCCCTCGCGGGGCCGGCCAGGGAGGCGGGTGACGATGAGGCGGCGGAGGTCGGGCCGGTGCCGCTGACGCCGATTCAGCAATGGTTCTTCGAGCAGAACCTGCCGGAGCCGCACCACTGGAATCAGTCGCTCATGCTGGAGGTGCGTCGCCCGCTCGACCCGTCGGTCGTTGAAATGGCGCTCCGACGCCTCGTCGCCCATCACGACGCGCTGCGGCTGCGCTTCGCGCCCTCGCCCGGCGGCTGGCGGCAGCACCGGCTGTCGCCGGGCGAGGGCGACGCGGGGCTGTTAGTGGTTGAATCTTTAGCCTCCGTACCCGAGGGCGAGCGGGACGCGGCGCTCCACTCGTTGGCCGCTTCGTTCCAGAAGACTCTGAGCCTGACGGAAGGGCCGGTAGCGCGCGCCGCGCTCATCGACCTCGGGGGCGGCCGGCCGCCGCACCTGCTGCTCGCCGTCCACCATCTCTGCGTGGACATCGTCTCGTGGGGCGTGCTGCTCGACGGGCTGTGCGACGCCTGCTCACAGGCGTCGCGCGGCGAGGAGGTGCGCCTAGCGTCGAAGACGACCGCGTTCGGCGCATGGGCCGGGCGGCTGGCCGAGTACGCGAAGTCCGACCGGCTGCGCGGCGAATTGCCCTACTGGGCGGCTGACGAACGCCGCTGGGCGCCCGCCGTCCCGGTCGATTACCCCGCGGGGGCGAACACCGAGCAGTCGGCGCGGACGGTGTGGGCGTCGCTCGACGAGGAGAGGACGCAGGCGCTCGTGCAGGAAGTCCCGAAGGCTTACCGCACGATGATTAACGACGTGCTGCTGACGGCGCTCGCGCAGTCCTTTGCGGCCTGGACGCGCTCGCGCTCGCTGCTCGTCGATCTCGAAAACCACGGGCGCGAGGACATCTTCGACGACGTGGACTTGTCGCGCACCGTCGGCTGGTTCACCTGCATCTTTCCGCTCCTGCTCGACCTCAGCGACGCCGTGCGGCCGGCGGAGGCTTTGAAGTCGGTCAAAGAACAGATTCGCCGCGTGCCGGCCGGCGGCATCGGTTATGGGCTGCTGCGCTACATGAGCGGCGACGCCGAGGTGGCCGCGCGGCTGCGGTCGCTGCCACAGGCCCAGGTCTGCTTCAACTACGTGGGGCGCGGCGGGCACGTCGTCTCGGAATCGGGCCTCTTCGCGCCCGCGTCCGGGGAGGTCGGGCCGACTAAAAGCCAGCGCGGCGCGCGGCGCTACCTCATCGAGATTAACGGCGGAATCACCGGCGGGCGGCTCCGCACGGCCTGGACCTACAGCGAGAATGTTCACGCGCGCTCGACCGTCGAGGGCTTCGCCGAGGGCTTCATCGAAGCCCTCCGTGCGCTCATCGACCACTGTCTTGCGCCCGACGCCGGCGGCTACACGCCCTCCGACTTCTCGCTCCCTGACCTGAGCCAGAGGGAACTCGACAGGCTGATCGCAGAAATGGGCAGGTACGACGAGTAGGTATGAGCAGAAATAACTTCGAAGACATCTACCACCTCTCGCCGCTCCAGGAGGGGCTGCTGTTCCACACCCTCTACACGCCTGAGTCGGGGAGCTACTTCCAGCAGTTGAGATTCCGCTTCGACGGCACGCTCGACGCGGCGGCGTGGCAGCGCGCCTGGCAGAAGGTCGTCGAGCGCCACCCAGTCCTGCGCACGGCCTTTGTCTGGCGGGGGCGCGAGCGGCCGCTTCAGGTCGTGCTCAGGAAGGTCAAAGTCCCGTGGCAGGAGTTCGACTGGCGCGGCTTGGCGGAGCAGGAGCAGAGCGCGCGCCTCGAAGCCTTCCTCGACGAAGACCGCCGGCGGGGCCTCGATCTTACGCGCGCGCCGCTACTGCACATGACGCTCGTCCGTCTCGCGGAGGACGCCAACGAGTTCATTTGCAGCCACCACCATCTGCTGCTCGACGGCTGGTCAACTGCAAACGTCCTCAAGGAGGTCTTCGCCTTCTACAAACCGGACGCCGCACCGGCGCCGGGCGCGTCCCCTCGTCCTTACAAAGATTACATCACGTGGTTGCAGCAGCAAGACGTGGCGAAGGCCGAGCGGTTCTGGCGCAGGCACCTCGAAGGATTCGCCGCGCCGACGCCACTACCGGTGGCCCCCGGCAACGCCGGTCAGCCCCCGGATGGCGGGCGGCAGGCGAGCCTTCAGACCTACCTCGATGAGGAGACGACCGCGCGCCTTCAGTTGCTCGCGCGGAGCAACGACGTGACGCTCAACACGCTCGTAACCGGCGCCTGGGCGCTTCTGCTCGGCCGCTACAGCGGCGAAGAGGATGTCGTCTTCGGCGTCACCGTCTCGGGCCGCCCGGCCGCGCTAGACGGCGTCGAGGCAATGGTCGGACTCTTCATCAACACGCTGCCCCTGCGCGTGCTGCTGCCGCCGGAGGCACAGTTCCTTGCGCTACAAGTCCGTCTGCTCGACCTGCGTGAGTACGAGTACAGTCCGCTCGTCGAAGTGCAGGGCTGGAGCGAGGTGCCGCGCGGCGTGCCGCTCTTCGAGAGCATGATGGTCTTCGAGAACTACCCCGTCGACCTGACGCGGCGCGACCTCAACACACGGCTCGGCGTCCGCGACATCCACTCCGTCGAGCGGAGCAGCTTTCCCCTCGGGCTGGTGGCGGCGCCGGGGCCGCGCCTCTTCCTCCAGCTCGGCTACGACGCGACCCGGCTCGACGCGCCCGCCGTCGAGCGAATGATGGGCCACCTGCGTGCGCTGCTCGAAGGCGCCGCCGCAAGCCCGCACCGCCGCCTCTCCGACATCTCCATCCTGACGGCCGACGAGCAGCGTCAACTGCTGGCTGCCTGGAACGAGACCGAAAGGGATTACCCGACCGAAGTTACCATCCAGCAACTCTTCGAAGAGCAGGCCGCCGCCGCGCCCGAGCGCACCGCCCTCGCCTTCGAGGGCGGACGGCTGACCTACGGCGAACTCGACACGCGCGCCGACCGACTCGCGCGCCGCCTGAAGGCGTCAGGCATCGGGCCGGAGGCACGCGTCGGCGTCTGCGCCGAGCGCTCGCCGGAGATGATCGTCGGGCTGCTCGGCGTCCTCAAGGCCGGCGCGGCCTACGTCCCGCTCGACCCACGCCACCCGGCAGACCGCCTCCGCTTCGTCCTCGAAGACGCGGGCGTGTCGGTGTTGCTGACGCAGGAGAACCTCGCGGCGCGGCTGCCCGAGCACGCGGCCGAGCTTCTGCTGCTCGACGCAGGCCGACCGCCCTCCGCGGAGCACCGTGCGGGCAGCATCGGGCACGCGGCGGCGCCGCCGCCCGCGTCGCCCGAGAACCTGGCCTACGTCATCTACACGTCGGGCTCGACGGGGCGGCCGAAGGGCGTGATGGTTCACCATCGTGCAATCTGCAACACGCTCCTCTGGCGGCGTGAGCGCTTCGCGCTCGGCCCCGACGACCGCGTACTGCTCACGCTCTCCTTCTCCTTCGACGCCTCGGTCTGGCAAATCTTCGGCGCCCTCATCAGCGGCGCGACGCTCGTCCTGACGAGGCCGGAGAGTTATCTTGACAGCTCCTACCTTGTCGAAAGAATCGTCGCCGAGGAAGTCACCGTGACGGACTTCGTGCCGTCGTCGCTGCAAGTCTTCCTCGACGAGCCAGAGGTCGGCCGCTGCCGCAGCCTGAAGCACGTCTTTTGCGGCGGCGAGGCGCTCGGCGCCGAGACGCGCGATAGGTTCTTTGCCCGCCTCGCCGCCGACCTCCATAACGTCTACGGGCCGACCGAGGCCGCGGTGGACGCGGCCTGCGGGACTTGCGCGCGCGACGGCGACCGGCGAGTCGTCCCCATCGGCCGACCTATCGCCAACAAGCGCCTCTACCTGCTCGACGCGCGTCTCCGGCCCGTCCCCATCGGCGTGCCCGGCGAGGTCTACATCGGCGGCGAGGGGCTGGCGCGCGGCTACCTCAACCGGCCCGCTCTCACGGCCGAGAGGTTCGTGCCCGACCCGTTCTCCGCGAGGCCGGGCGCGCGCCTCTACCGGACGGGCGACCTGGCGCGCTACCTGCCGGATGGCAATGTCGAGTACGTCGGCCGCGCCGACAGTCAGGTCAAGATACGCGGCTTCCGCATCGAGCTCGGGGAGATTGAGGCGGCCCTGGCCGCACACGCCTCGGTGCGTGAGTGCGTCGTCGTGGCGCGTGAGGACGCGCCGGGCGAGAAGCGTCTGGTCGCTTACGTCGTCGCGGGCGACGACTTCTCGTCGCCCGCCTTGCGCAGATTCCTCCAGACGAGGCTGCCCGGCTACATGGTGCCGGCGGAAATCCTCCGGCTCGACCGGCTGCCGCTCACGCACAGCGGGAAGGTTGACCGCCAGCGCCTGCCCGCGCCCGCGCGCGACAGGGAGGGGGCGGACGCGGACTTCGCCATGCCGCGCGGGCAGGTCGAAGAACTGCTCGCGGAGATGTGGGCACAGGTCATCAGCGTCGGGCGGGTCGGCATTCACGACAACTTCTTCGCGCTCGGCGGCCACTCGCTGACGGCCGCGCGCGTCGTCTCGCGTGTGCGCGAAGCCTTCAAGGTTGAGCTGCCGCTGCGCGCCTTCTTCGAGCGGCCGACCGTGGCGGGCTTGGCCGAAGTCGTCGAGGCGGCGATGAGGGACGGACAGGGCCTGCGTCTCCCGCCCATCGTTCCCGTCGGGCGCGAACGACACCTCCTCATGTCGTTCGCGCAGCAGCGGCTCTGGTTCATCGACCGCCTCGTCCCCGGCAACGCCTTCTACAACATGTCGGCCGCGTTCCGGCTTGAAGGGCCGCTCTGCCGGGACGCGCTCGAACACGCCCTCAACGAGATCGCCCGGCGGCACGAAATCCTGCGGACGACCTTCGCCGAAATCGAGGGGCAGCTCGTCCAGCTCATCGCGCCCGAGGCGCGGCTGCCGCTGTCCCTCATCGATCTCGGCGTGCTGCCCGAGGCCGAGCGCGAGGGCGAGGCGCAGCGGCTCGCCTCCGAGGAGGCGCAACGCCCCTTCGACCTCGTCGCCGGCCCGCTCGCCCGCGCGACGCTCGTGCGCCTCGACGGCGAAGACCACCGGCTCCTGCTGACGATGCACCACATCGTCTCCGACGGGTGGTCGCTCGGCGTACTGCTCGACGAACTGGCAGCCCTCTATAAGGCGTACGTCGCGGGCGACGACGCGCAACTACCGGAGCTGCCGATTCAATATGCCGACTACGCCGAGTGGCAGCAGCGCCTCTTGCAGAGCGAGGTGCTGGAGGCCGAGCTTGGCTACTGGCGGCGGCAGCTTCGCTCGGCACCGACCATCCTCGAACTGCCGGCGGATCGCCCGCGGCCGCCCGCGCAAAGCTTCCGCGGCGCAACCCATGCCTTCGTCGTGCCCGAAGACCTGACGCAGTCGCTCCGCGCGCTCTGCCGGCAGGAGGCGGTGACGATGTTCATGCTGACGCTGGCCGTCTTCAAAGTCATGCTCGCGCGTTATACGGGGCAGGAGGACATCGTCGTCGGCACGCCCGTCGCAGGCCGCAGCCGCGACGAGGTCGAGTGCCTCATCGGCTTCTTCATTAACACGCTCGTGCTGCGCACGGATTTGTCGGTGAATCCGACTTTCCGCGAACTCGTCGCCCGCGTGCGCGAGGTGTCGCTCGGGGCCTACGCGCACCAGGACGTACCCTTCGAGAAGATCGTCGAGGAGTTGCACCCGCAGCGCGACATGAGCCGCACGCCGCTCTTCCAGCTCATGTTCGGGCTGCA
>Ga0209577_10002912_pt1 | contig 16222 bp, 13 predicted proteins | sample GraSoiAngelo_109_FD_185874 | JGI IMG/M metagenome (GOLD analysis project Ga0209577, IMG submission 185874) | Grasslands soil microbial communities from the Angelo Coastal Reserve, California, USA - 14_0903_12_20cm (SPAdes) (version 2) | ecosystem: Environmental > Terrestrial > Soil > Grasslands...
CTCACAGAGGATGTGCTCCATCAAATCGATGAGATACTCGGTGACGAGGTGAAGTACAGCCGATAGAGGTGTGTGCAAAAATTAGCTATCCGGCTTGAGCTCCCCTGAAAAGAAGGATGGGATAATCGTTTTCATGGGTTCTGGTGCGTGGAGAGTGCATGAATTACTGTTGGCGAATGACAGAAAGAGTGCAACGCAACTACATTGCCTGAACAGGACGACCGCAAGGGATCGTCCCTACTATATAAGAACTGGCTTGAGCAGAGCCTTCGAGGTATAGTAGGGACGATCCCTTGCGGTCGTCCTGGGGTGGGGCTACATCACGGGGGCGGTTTCGTACACCGAAATCTGGGCACCACCCTGCAAAACTGGGCAGCGCCTGGCCATCTCGACTGCCTCATCCAGCGAATCCGCCTTAATAACGGAGTAACCACTGGCCAAACTTCCCACTGCGCCGTCACTGACTGTTCCGTCGCTCGCGATGCGTTTTGCCTTCGGGGTAAACGGATTGCCCGCGTCGACAAGGGCGCTCCCGAGTCCACCGAACCAGGCCTCCCACGCTTTCATGACTGCTGCCTGTTCGGCTTGAGTCTCGGGCATGCTGCCACCGCTATAGAGTAGTACAAAATTCGCCATTGTTGTTCCTCTTTCTTCTCACTGATTTTTTAAAGGCTTCAACTTTGCCCTTCTAGTAAAACGACGAATGGCACCTGGCTAAATCGACATCATTATGAAGTTTAACTAGTAAATCTGGATAGCAGAACGTCTAAAGCCAGTGAGGTCCGGCAGTTCGTAACAGGGTCGTAACGCTTTCGAGACGATTGCACCATAATATGGTAATATGCGTAATGCAGAATCCTTCTTTCGCTTTTGAAAGCTTAACACATCGACTCAACAGGAGCAGCTACATGCACTCTCCATTCAGATTGGCGGAGAACACGGCAAGTGCGGGCACGGCGCACCGGTTGGCCTGGGTGGTCTGGGGCATCTGCGCGTCCTTAATTCTCTCAGCGACTGTGATCGGGTGCCTGGAGGTAAGAAACCTGTTGCGGGACGTCAATATCATCTGCACGGGCATCGCTTTCGTCCTTTTTGGCACGGTTGGCGCTCTGATTGCCTGGCACCGCCCCCGGAACACTATTGGCTGGATCTTTTGTACTATCGGCATAGGAACAGGGATTACCGATTTTAGCGCGGCTTATATGGCGTATGGTACAGTAAAAGGGCACTTGCCGCTGCCAGGAACTGATGTATTCAACTGGCTGGGAAATACCATCTGGCCGCTCAACTGGGTCTTGTTCCTTGTATTTCTGCCACTCCTCTTCCCCGATGGTCGCCCGCTCACGCGACGCTGGCGCATTGTCGGCTGGCTAGCAGCAGTTCTAGCGTTCCTCTCCATAGTGGTGAGCTGGCTGTCCGATTTGAATGTGGAAATGTTCGAGAAGGTCATTCCCGCCAGTTTCTGGAGTTCTCTGAGCGACAATATCAATCTCCTGGTGTTACCTCTTAGCATTGCAGCGCTTGTTTCACTGGTCCTGCGCTTCATCCGTGCGAAGGGACGCGAGCGCCAGCAGATCAAGTGGTTAACCTATGGTACTGCCATCATGGCTGTGCTGATATTCGGCGGTTTTTTTGTGTGGAATGATACAACCAATATAACTTTTGATCTCGCCATCATGTTCCTCCCACTCAGCATTGGAATTTCCATCCTCCGTAATCAGCTCTACGATATCGACCGCCTGATCAGTCGCACATTGATCTACCTGCTGCTCTCGGCTCTGCTGGTGCTGACCTACCTGGCGCTGGTCTTCGGCCTCCAGTTTGTCCTCCAGGGGATCACCCGGAACTCGCCGGTGCCAATTGTCGTCTCGACGCTGGTCGTCGCGGCGCTCTTCCAACCCCTGCGCAAGCGCATCCAGGCCATTATTGATCGTCGCTTCTATCGCCGCAAATATAACGCGGAACGAGTGCTGACCAGCTTCGGTGCGACCCTGCAAAACGAGCTCGACCTGACGCAGTTGAGTGAACAGTTGCTCGCAGTGGTACAGGAGAAGATGCAGCCAACACATATCTCTTTGTGGTTACGCGAGTCCGATCTCAAGAACAAACGCCATCCCAACGTGTAACGAAGAGAGCGAAAATCTCACACACCATTCACTGGTAGCCAGACAGGATGAATCAGCCACAGAAGTGCCAATAGCAGCAATACGACCCCTATTTTTGCAACCAGATACCGGCATATGGGCTCAGGGTAATCTCACCTTCTCCATATTCAATTTTATGAAAACTAAGCATCTCTTCGTAATCTTTGTGCAGTGCAATAGTAATCTTAACACATTGGGGTTTATCTGTTATATTCACTAAAACAAGGAGTTCGGATATGCCAAAATGGTACGTTGCTGCAAATACACCGGCGGGGGATGTCAATCTCTGCGGCCAGACGTTCAAAAACTCCCTTAAAGCTTGTCGCTTAACAATTATTTTGGAAAGCTTCTCCATAATCCGTTTGCCTTTGGCCGAGTTAAGCTCCTCTGCTGTAATCTTGCCACGATTGATATTCCTGGTATCTTTTCTCAGTTGCGGTGGAAGTTTATCAAGTGGAATATTGGTCTTTCCTATTTCATCTCCATATGGAATGAGCACACCACCTGGAAGGGACGCAACTAAGAAGTATGCGTTTAAGAACCTTGTTTCATCTCTTCCAAGCAATGAGTATGTTCTCCCGGAAATGCCATATCCTTCTCGAAACGGCTCTCCATACTTCATAAGTGCGTTTTTTACATCACTGAGCAGCGGGTCCTGCAGATAAGCAAGGCTTAATTCGTCATGATTGCGCAGAAAATTAATCCAATCAGCATGCACAGGAATCTCATCTAATTCATCTAGCTTTTGCCAGATAAAGGTTGCATCTTGTTCTACCAGGGCGACCCAAAGGTACGTGCACAGGTGAAAGTTGTATGCTAAATGTGTCTGTTTGAAATGTGTATAACCAAGGTAACGAGTAATTACTTGTATCCTTTCATATGTCTCAACAATAAAAACGCATTCAGGATTGATAGATTCCGCAACAGATCTAAATGCAGCTGTCAATTGATGCGTAAATTCGTTGTCTTCATCAGTTTGTTTATACGCGCCTTTGCCGACAAAAGGGATTGCATCAAGACGAAAATTAAATCCCAGGCTGGCCCAAAACACAATAATCTTTGCGAACTCAAGAAAAACATCCGGATTATGCCAATTGAGATCGAGTTGCTGCGGATAATACGTGTGATAATACCAATACCCGTCTTTCCCTTCTCGCCAATGCGGGATCTCCCCTGCCATCTCAGGAAAGGCAATATTCACATCTCGCACTTTACCATTGACTATGTATCGAGCCCATACAGCACTTTCTTTATGAAACTTTTCGACAAAGTGAGGCTTTGTCTTCTGTACAATGAAATACCTTCTATATTTTTCGTCCCCGGCTTGCGCTTTTTGAAACCACTCATGTTCTTCTGAAACGTGATTTGCCACAAGATCCATAAACAGACGAATACCAAGTTTTTGTGCCTCGTGTACTACGTTCCTCATATCATCCATTGTGCCTAAGTCGTCGCGTACCCTCATGTAGTCACTGACATCAAAACCTGCGTCAACGAGCGGGGAAGCAAGAAATGGCAGGATATGCAGGGCATTACTACCAAGCCTTTTGATGTGAGCAAGATGCGGTATCAACCGGGCAAGGGGCGCAGCGTTTCCATTTTCAACACCATCCGGATAGACAGCATAGAGATTGAGAAATTTATGCCACAGTAAATTGGGGTAGGGATTTTCATTGCGCGGAAAGTCTTTTGCGTAGGAGATTATTTCGCTACAAAGCCGTTCGGTGTTGTGTTTATAAAGCGGCTTTAGATACTGTTTCAGTTCATTCACCTCTTGCATGTTTTGTTCCCTTTCCTAATTCTAGATATAGCCAACCGGATGTCTCATGTTACTCACTTTTTTGGCGCAGTTGTGGCAATACATCATGTGCGTATCTTTCGAGGAAGGCACGCTGATCGGGATGAGCCGAGTGGAAGAAGAGCTGGTTGAAGCCTAAATCGATATATTGGGTAGCAAACTTGATATGATCTTCGGCGTTGGCCGAGTCACAGGCTATTTTGTTCTTAATCGTATCGAGGCCGACCACTTCTCCATTCTGCGCAGCCATGGCGGGAGTGTAAATCTTCTGGTTATAGAGGGCGGGCACATAGGCACCAGCCCAATATTTGCGCTGGTACTCAATGGCCGTTTCAAGGTCGTTGGTGTATTCAACGTTGAGTTCCACGAGCCTGGGCATATTGGCCGGGTCCTTACTGGCCTGGCGGGCTCCCTCCTCAAAGCTCTTGATGATCTGCTTGAAGGGGTCAGTCTGCCTGTTACCAGCGGTGATGATGCCATCGCCATATTTACCGGCCATCCTGGCGCTGCGAGGAGCAAAGGCGGAGTAGTAGATAGGAATAGGCGAAGCCGGAGGCGTATAGAGCCTGGCTTTTTTGGTCCGGTAGTACTTCCCTTCAAAGGTGACCTCTTTACCACTCCAAAGTTGGCGTATGAGGTCAATAGCTTCTATCAGGCGCGCCTCGCGTTCCTCATATTCAGGCCACGTAGCTGTGGATGAATATTCGTTCAGTGCTTCGCCTGTGCCAACTCCCAGGTAGGTTCTGCCTGGTGCAAAGTAGGAAAGGGTCGCCGCTGCCTGCGCAATAATTGAGGGGTGGTAACGCAGGATGGGACAGGTGATGCCGGTCCCCATGTGCATACGGCTCGTATGTGTGGCCAGAGCGCCAAGCCATGTCCATGTGAATGCAGCCTGGCCTTCTTCGCTCCATGGATGGAAGTGGTCGCTGACGTCAAGTGAATCGAAGCCAGCTTTCTCAGCATCGATGGCGTTCTGGAGCAGTGCTGTAGGTGGAAACTGCTCGGTGCCTGCCTTATATCCTAATTGTAATTGCAACATCAATCTCCTCCAATCTCGAGATGAACCGCGATACGAGAAAACACACAACTGGCTCGGACGGAGCCATCAAGGGTAAAACCCTGAGAAGCCTCGCGCCTTTAGGCAGGGTTCATGACTTGGATCCACTCGTTGGTGTAGGTACCCGCTGTTCCTGTTCTTCCCAGTAGTGCTCGATCTCTTCCAGGCTCTTGCCCTTTGTCTCTGGTACCAATCTCTGACAGAAGACGAAAGCCAACACGCCCATGGTCGCGTAGAGCCAGAACGCTCCCGACTGTCCTAGCGCATTGACCAGCGAGAGAAAGGTAATGCTCACGAGCAGATTGGCGACCCAATTAGCGAACGTTGCGATGGATGACCCGATGGCCCGCACCCGCGTCGGGAAGATCTCTGCGCTCATTAGCCCGAAGAGGGGGCCAAAACTGAGCGCGAAAGCAGCAATGTAAAGGGACAACACCAGCAAGATGAAATAGCCTGCTTTGTTGGGACCGATGGCAAAGATAGTTCCTAATGCAACGAGAGATATGGTCATGACAGCTGCGCCCCACAGCAATAAGGGGCGACGACCAAACTTATCAACGATGAGGCTTGCTACCACTGTAAAAATGACATTTACAACTCCTACAAGGCTCGTCGCCAGGATCGCTGTATTCGCCGAGGAGACGCCGGCGTTCTGAAAAATGATCGGGGCGTAGTAGATGACAGCATTGATGCCGATGAATTGTTGAAAGAAGGCTAATCCTACTGCCACAACAAGCGCTAGACGCAGGCCAGGGCGTAACAGTTCCCGCCATGCCCTTTTTTCTTTGAGTTCACCGGCCCGGCGGATGCTGTTCAGCTCCTGCTCAATCTCTACCGGTTTTCTTCCGAGCCGTTGGAGTGCGTGGCGAGCCGCATCCCATCTTCCATGACTTGCAAGCCAGGCTGGCGATTCCGGGGTGATGAACATGCCAAGAAACAGGATCGCGCTGGGAATGACGGCCACCGCGAACATCGGACGCCACCCCTTTCCTGTGGCCGCAAATGCCAGATTCACCCAGTAAGAGAGAGCAATGCCAAAGTTAATAGCAATTTGATTGAAGGTGACGATCCTTCCTCGCAGGTTGGCCGGTGCGACTTCTGAGAGGTAGACCGGCACCACGCTGCCGGTTGCTCCAAAGCCAAAGCCGACGATAATGCGACAGGACAGGAAGAAACCGTAGGTAGGTGCAACGGCTGTCGCCAGTGACCCGGCGATGAAAATAACCGCCAGGATCTTCAGCATCCTTTTCCGCCCGAGCGCTTCGTTCATTGGCCCGACACAGAGCGCGCCGATGATGGCCCCCATCAACCCGGCGCTGACGGCGATCTCCTCTTGCGTCGGGTTGAGATGGAAGTCCTTCTGGATAAAGAGAACGGCTCCCGCGATCACTCCGGTATTGTAGCCAACGAGCAATCCACCAAGGGCGGCGATCCCTGCTACAAGGTAAATCGAGGCATTACGAGTACCTGGTGGTGGAGCGATTGCCGGGTTGTCTGATGGATTGTGCGAATCACTTCCCGGTATCATATGGATGCGTGTTCTCTAGTTTCAGTCCCCTCAAGCGGGTCGTGAAAGGACATGGCTCCTGCCGCCCCCGAAGGGCAAGGATACACACCAAACCTGAAAAGGTCAAGTGCAAATGCACTAGGGAGAACCTTTTGATCCACCGTCAATCTCACCAATGGCCTTGCTGACGCCTGCTGGTCCTTCGAACGTCTTATCAGGTAGCTGCTTGAGAGTCTCAAGCACCTGCTGGTCAGCTCCTTGCTGCTGAGCATGCCTGATCAGATCTTCTTTCGTCGCAGGATAATCAACTCCTTTGAGGAATTTCTCCACCTGTACCGGATTTACTGTCATTGTACTTTCCTCCTTTTTAACATAGAACTTTTCGCTTTATCCAATATAGTCGAACTTCACCATTTCAATTGGTACCCCAGCTTTGCTCGTCTTTCCCTCATCAAGTATATGTCGTAGGTGATGTGCTGTCAAGTATTTATATTATCTCATCAACTATTTATATGATACAAAATATATTTTCCATGGAAAATATGTTACGCGAGAAGTGCGGGCCGCTCTCACAAGAAGCCCCTTTGCCGCGTTACCAGCCGAATATTGTTACTAATACGACAACCAGGATGCCGGCGAGAACAATTGGTGCAGTAAGCAGCAGGAGGCGCAGGCTTGGACCAGGCATACGGGTGACGATCCAGAAGATGACTACATTCTCCAGCAACCCCACCAGTGTAGCCAGGAACATAGCAATAGCAGCCGGTGAGCCTGCAACATACCCCCTACTTAACTGCTGGCCTACTAGCACAGAGGAAGATGCTGCGCTCGCCACCGCGCCTACTACCACTATGACCAGAAAACCAATGGTTCCAAACAAGCGATTGGCCAGCCCGCTAATCACAGTTAACGAGAGAAACAGCATGCTAAAACCAAGCACCGAACGCAACTCAAGGGGAGACTCGAGCCGTCGCTTCTGCGGAGCTTCTTGCTCAAACTGCTGGGGGGCCTCCTGTTCAAGATGGTGAGACGGCTTTTGCTTTGACCTCCTGCCACCCAGGATGTCAAATAGTGCCACTATTCCGGCTGCCAGCATCATGGGTACCAACACTATCACGGTGCTCATGCTTGCTCGAATGCCTTGTGGGAAGGAGAAGATGACGACCAGTGCGCAGTTGCGTAGAATCATTGCCAGGTCGGAGAGCACTACATCCGTTGGCGCTTCGGCGACAGCAGTTGCGTCATCTCGCACCTCTTGTCCCAGGAGTGCTACCGTCGCCGCACTATTCACTAATCCACCCAGGATTGCACTATAGCGTATTCCGCGCGTGCCAAATTGCCGCAGCAGCACATAGTTGACAAAGCTTAAACCCGACACGATCACGACGGTAAGCCAGACCGAGCGCGGATTAAGCACTTGCCAGGGATCGATAAACCGGTTTGGAAGCAGCGGATAGATGACCCCTGCAATAAAACCGAAGAGTATCGTGCTGCGAATCTCGGCCACCGTCAATTTGCTGATAAATGTGATTAACTCCGTTTTCCAGGCGAGCAATGCGGTAACCACGAGTGCGCTGGTGAATGCGAGAAAAAAATTTCCCATCCCGATCACTATGCCCAGCACATTCGCTGCCGCCAGGGCGAGGGAGGTCGTGATCTCCGGGGGCTGCTCGTTCCTCATGGCATATACATTGACCAGAATCAGTACCACCAGCACTATCCCGACTTGCACATACGCCAATGTCGGGGAGACCAGCCAGGAGAGCGTACCAAGCAATGTGGCGATGGCGAAACTTCTCACACCGGCTTCTTTATGTGCCCATGAACGTTCCAGTCCGATGAGCATGCCAATACATGCTGACGCTGCAACTTTCGCTGCCAGCAGTAAAAGTGCATCCATTCCTATTCCATCAATATAACCTTTATACTTTGTTCCAACGAGGTCTTCTTTTCTTCATCCTCGAAGTATACATCGTCACGTAGTGATATATCAAGTATTTGTATTAACTCATCAACTATTGATACGGACCGAAAATATATTTTCTATAGAAGAGTGGTCCGTGAGGGAGGCAATTCTCGCACAGGAAATCCCATTGTCGACAGGTGGTACAGGGAAAATGCTCGCATAACGCTTCTCAATAGAAAATTTATTTTCGGTTCATCATAAAATTTATTTTCGTTCATATAAATAGTAGATGAGATAATACAAATACTTGACAGGACTACAAGAGACGATATATACTTCGAGGATAAAGAAAAGAAGATCTCGTTGGAACAGCGGAACAAAGGAAGGGCAGAATATAAGGAACACCTTTATTCCGAAATATGAGCAAACACGTGAGCATAGTCGGAGCAGCATAGAGAGCTGTAAAGGAGCCTCGGAGCTATGAAAACTATAAGTAGTAATGTAGGACCCGACGTGAAGGCGGTGAAGACGAACATTCCTACCAGGATGGATCGTCTTCCCTGGAGCCGGTGGCACTGGCTCGTGGTCATCTCGCTGGGCATCACATGGATTCTCGATGGACTTGAGGTCACTATCGTCGGTTCTATCTCTGCTGTGCTCAAGGAGCCGCAAACGCTGCATCTCTCTGATGTGCAGGTCGCGTCCGCTGGCACCGCTTACCTGTTTGGCGCCGTCCTCGGCGCTTTGTTCTTTGCCCGCCTTACCGACATGTACGGGCGGAAAAAGCTCTTCATGATTACCCTGCTTGTCTACCTTGTCGCTACAGTAGCCACAGCCCTCTCCCCCAACTTCATCTGGTTCGCCGCCTGCCGCTTCCTGACGGGCACGGGAATCGGTGGAGAGTATGCGGCCATTAACTCCGCTATTGATGAGCTCATCCCGGCGCGAGTTCGTGGCCACGTGGATCTCGCGATCAATGGCAGCTGGTGGATCGGCACGGCGGTCGGCGCTGCCTTGACGGTGGTGCTGCTCAACCCACATCTCTTCCCCGTGAACGTTGGTTGGCGACTCTGCTTTGGTTTGGGCGCCGTTCTTGGACTGGCAATCCTGCTCGTGCGGCGCTATGTCCCAGAGAGCCCACGCTGGCTGATGATGCATGGACGCTTCGACGAGGCGAATCAGGTTGTCAGCATGATTGAGCACGAGGTCATGAGGGAGGAACATCTCCAATCATTGCCGGAGCCAGAAGGTTACATTGTGATTCGCCCACTGGGTACGGTAAGCTATCGCCTAATCCTTCGCGCCATGTTGAAACAGTATCCCACGCGTTCGCTCCTCGGGTTCGCGCTGATGGTGGGTCAGGCCTTTCTCTACAACGCGGTCTTCTTCACCTATGGTCTGGTGCTCACCACCTTCTATCACATCCCGGCAAGCACCATTGGGTTGTACCTGATCCCGTTCGCAATTGGCAATATCCTTGGGCCACTGACCCTTGGGCGCCTGTTTGATACAATCGGTCGTAGACAGATGATCAGTTTTACCTATATCATCTCGGGGGTCCTGCTTGCCATCACAGGCTGGCTGTTCCTGCGGGGCGTACTCAACGCGACGACGCAGACCATCTGTTGGTCGATCATCTTCTTCTTCGCCTCAGCGGGCGCGAGTTCAGCCTATCTGACGGTGAGCGAGGTGTTCCCGCTGGAGGTCCGCGCCAATGCTATCGCTCTATTCTATGCCATTGGCACAGGGGCCGCTGCGCTGTCTCCAACACTGTTTGGTGCACTGATCCAGTCAGGCAAACCGGTGGAGATCTTCTATGGTTATTTGCTTGGCGCCGCGTTAATGGCTGCTGCAGGCATTATCGAGATCTTCTTCGGCGTCAACGCGGAACAGAAATCGCTGGAGGATGTTGCCAAGCCGCTTTCGTTTGTGGAGGAGGCGGCTGCGAACTCAGCGTGATGTGTTACATGCCCTGGTTGATTGAGCCACGAACCACACCCTGGTTCAATCAGCCAGGATATGGCACTTCTGCTTACGCGTCTCCTCACGATAGCGTTATTGAGATATCTATCCATAAAGGGGTATATATATGTTTAAGCGAATACTTGTTCCTCTCGATGGTTCCGAGCGTGCCGAGCGGGCGCTTCCGATTGCTGCACGCCTGGCTCGGGCTTCCGGTGGAACCATAATCCTGGTGCGCGTGGTGAGTACCGAACCTGCGTCTTCGCCTTCGGCACCGGCCAAGCCCATTCTTATTCAAACCGTCGGAGAGGTAGACCTGACCATGGCCGAGAGCTACCTGGCAGGTCGGGCCGGGTCTGATCCACTGAGCGGTATCCCTGTTCAAACCCAGGTTCCTGTGGGTCTCGTCTCGTCCAGCATTCTTGCTATTGCAGCCGAAAAGCAGGTGGATATCATTGTCATGTGTAGTCATGGCTACACCGGAGTCAAACACTGGTGGTTGATGGGCTCAGTCGCCGGCAGAGTCGCCCGCTTTTCCCCGATCCCGGTGTTTATCCTGCGAGAAGGCGGTCCTATTCCGGAACCGCGACAACCTGGCGAGCGGCCCCTGCGCGTGCTTGTGCCGCTGGACGGCTCGGACTCCGCCAAAGCAGCGCTGGTGCCCGCGGCCTATGTGGTGGCTTCCCTGGCGGCTCCTGGACGGGGAGCCCTGCATCTCGTCTACGTCGTTCAGCCTGCCCGTGAGGCGAAAGCACCAACCAGGACGGCTCACAACTCTCAGAACACGCAAGCACTTCAGAACATGGCCAGGGAGTATCTGAATGCAGTGATACAACGGATCCGTGACAGGTCCGAATACCCGGCTATAGCCGATCTCAACCTCGAGTTCACCTCATCGGTGGTTGTCGATGACGATGTTGCCCGGGGCATCATTCGAGTCGCCGAGAATGGCGCGAACAGCGAAGGAGCAGAGGTGTTCGGCGGCTGTGATGCAATTGCCATGACTACCCACGGTGAAGGCGGACTGCAACACTGGGTGGGCAGTGTGACCGAACGAGTGCTCCATACCTCACGCTTGCCGCTGCTAATCGTTCGACCACAGGAGTAACGCCAGGGCTGGCAATACGAAGAAGAGGGAAATATACCTGGAGTAACCAGACGAGTTCTGTTGCAAAAATTTGAAAGGCCAAAATAATGGATGCATCAACGATCCTTTCACGTGTGCAATTTGCCTTCACGGTCTCCTATCACTACCTCTTCCCCCAGCTCACCATGGGGTTGGCCCTGCTTATCCTGATTCTTAAAACAATGTATCTGCTTCGTAAGGACGAGCGCTATAACGTAGGTGCCCGTTTCTGGGCCATAATCTTTGCCATTGCCTTTGTCATGGGCGTCGTGTCAGGTATCCCCATGGAGTTCCAGTTCGGCACCAACTGGGCACGCTTCTCGGTCTTTTCAGGCGATATCATTGCGCAGACTCTGGCAATGGAAGGCGCCTTCGCCTTCTTTCTCGAATCGGCCTTCCTCGGGATCTTCTTGTTTGGTGAAAACGTCTTCGGGCAAAAGATACACTGGTTCTCGGCCTTCATGGTATGGCTGGGAACATGGGCTTCCGGTGCCTTTATCACGGCCTCTAACGCGTGGATGCAACACCCTGTCGGCTACACGATAGCCGCTGATGGTCGCCTTCATCTCTCCAACTACTGGGCTGTACTGTTCAACCCCTGGATTCTACCGCAATACGTGCATATCATGAGTGGGGCAGTGATCACCGGATCCTTCGCCATGGCCGGCCTGGGAGCCTACTACTTGCTGGCGAATCGGCACACCGACTACGCCCGGTTGTTTGTCACCCTGGGAGTAATCGCAGGGCTCATCGCCAGCATCATCCAGCTTTATCCCAGTGGCGATGCAGAAGGGCAACAGGTCACGAACTACCAGCCTGTTAAGCTTGCCGCGATGGAGGGCCTCTTCCATACGGAAAAAGGCGCCGGCATTATCATTATCGGTCAGCCCGATACAACACACCAGCGGCTCGACAATCCTATCATTGTCCCCGGTGTGCTCAGCTTCCTGACATACCGGCGTTGGAGCGCCGAGGTGAAGGGCCTCGACGCCTTTCCTGCCAATCAGCGGCCCGACACCATCGAGCTCCTTTATTACAGCTATCACATCATGGTAGGATTAGGCACCTTTTTCATCGTCATCATGGGGCTCGCTTTTCTCTTGTGGCTCTGGGGGCGTCGCCTCTTCCTCTCGCGCTGGATGCTCTGGATACTGATGCTCGCAACGCCCTTTCCCTTTATCGCCAACACGGCAGGCTGGTTCACGACCGAACTCGGTCGCCAACCCTGGATTGCCTACGGCTTGTTGGCGACCGTCCAGGGAACTTCCCCTACCCTCTCGTCTGGGAACATACTCTTTACGCTGATCGGGTTTGTGGGCTTGTACATGCTCCTGGGCCTGCTCTATGTTGTCCTGGTGGTTTTCCAGGCGCAACGTGGCCCAGTGGTCGAAGAAAAGACTCCGCAAAAAGTAGAGGAATTCGCCGATTAGAGGACGAAACAGGAAGGAAAAAGATGTCAACACTCTGGTTTATTCTGATCGCTTTTATGCTGACGATGTACGTGCTGCTGGACGGTTTTGATCTTGGGGCCGGCGTCATTCACCTGTTTGCGGCCAAAAACAATGTTGAGCGCCGTATGATTCTCCAGGCGATTGGCCCGGTGTGGGATGGAAATGAGGTCTGGCTCATCGCAGCAGGAGGCACCCTCTTCTTCACCTTCCCCGTGCTCTACGCTTCCAGCTTCAGCGGGTTCTATCTGTCCTTGTTCATCGTGCTCTGGCTCTTAGTACTGCGTGGGATCGCCATCGAACTCCGATCGCACGTCAGCGAACCCGTGTGGATCTCCTTCTGGGATGGGGTATTCTTTATCGGCAGCGCCCTGCTCGCCATCTTCTATGGGGTTGCGATGGCCAATGTGCTTCGTGGTGTTCCGTTGGATAAAAGCCACTACTTCTTTGAACCGCTGTGGACGGACTTCAACCCCTACAGTTCCAATCCCGGCATCCTGGACTGGTACACCATTCTTGTCGGCCTGCTGGCATTCACCACGCTGACGGCTCATGGGGCCAATTACATCGCCGTCAAGACGGAGGGTATAGTCAACGAACGCTCCCGGCGTATTGCCAGGCTCTCGTGGCTTGCCACTATTGTGCTCGCGGTGCTGGTCACCATTGCGACCTTCTCTGTACAGCCGTTGATAAGCATGAGCTTCTTCAGCCGCCCCTGGGGTTTCATCTTCCCGCTCATTGCCCTTGTTGGATTGATCGGCATGGGCTACTTTAACATCAGGCAACGAGACTCGGCGGCCTTTTTCTCTTCGGGAGCCTTCATTATAGGCATGCTCGCCAGCGCGGCCTTCGGCCTGTATCCCGACGTCCTACCAGCCGTCAATCCGGCTTACAGTCTGACGATCAAGAACGCCTCTGCCTCTCTCTATGCTCAGACGGTAGGGTTGGTCTGGTGGAGCATTGGCATAGTCCTCGCCATCATCTACTTCATCATCACCTATCGTCTCTTCTGGGGCAAGGTGCGCCCGACGGAGGTGGAAGGCTACTAACCCAGTGAGTGTAAGCGGCTATTGGCTGGGATGGCTTCCTTTTATACTTGCTGCTGCATCAATCATTCCATGCAGGTGTGCTGCTGCACGTTCAATGTCGTAATATTTATATTGTCCAGCTCTGTTTTCTGCAGCAAGCACTCCACAGCGGTGAACCTTTTCAAAATCGCTGTAGGGAAATTTATATCTCTTTTTGTTGTCTTCATCCTCTTCTGTATCGATTCCTAAATACCATTTCCTATATTCACCAAAGCCATGCTCTCTAATGTATTCGTTCTCATCCTGGGCAGATGGCTGGTGCTCACTCCACATGTCTTTTTCATCAAAGACAAATTTCCCCTGCTCTACCAGGCTTTGTGCATGCTCAAATGCTTGGTTGTTCAGTTTGACTGCCATAGGTCAAATCTCCTTTTTCACTTTCAGACAAAAGGCCTACATGTCTTCGCCGTACCAAGTATACGTCGTAGATGCTGTGTTGTCAAGTATTTATATTATCTCATCTACTATTTATATGGACCGAAAATATATTTTCTATAGAGCAGGCGCTATGAAAGCATTTCGAGGTGTAAGAATTGTTTGTAGGTAATCAACCAAATGAAGCGTACTGATCGGCCCTCCTTCCCCTAGCACGCCTCCAACTTTTTCATTCCAATAGACATTTGGAGATAACGCCTGTCACCCTGAGCCCGCAGGCTGCAATTGATTGTTTGGCCGACCTGACCAGCGAGGGCTTCGACCAGATCATCATGCCCAATGTGACTGACCAGGACCTCTTCGACCTGCTGGCAACCAGGATTATCCCGGTGGTTGAGACCATCACGGTCGCCGGTCGGTAGTGCTGTAAAGCAAGAAATATGACTCCCTTACTTTTTATCTGAACCGGCGAATGCCGCAGTCACGCCAAGCACGATGTAGACACTACCCGTGACAAATCGTCCGATAGGCCGCAAGCGCGCACTCCTGCTGAGCCACCGACCTGCTGTAGAGCCAAGCAAGGCGTAGAGGCAGTCAGTACAGGAAGCCAGCAGCACGAACAGCACCCCAAGCAAGAGAATCTGCCCTGCTACCGGCCCTCTGCCAGGATTGACAAATTGGGGCAGGAAGGCGTAAAAGAAGAGTGCCGTTTTGGGGTTCAGCAGGTTCACCAGAAAACCCTGGGCAAACAGCTGCGAGAGGCTCCTTGACGCCGGCACCTGCGCCTGTTGGCTCTCTTCCCGCGCCAGGAAGGTACGCACGCCGAGATAGATCAGGTATGCTGCACCCAGGTATTTCACGACACTAAAGGCGAGGGCTGAGGTCAGCAGCAGCGCTGACAGCCCAAGGGCTGCTGCCGCAGCATGCGTAAGGCCCGCCAGCTCGACACCCAGCACAGAGGCCAGCCCGGCTCGCCTCCCCTGAGCCACACTGCGGGTGATGATATACAAGACTGACGGTCCGGGGATGAGTAATAACCCCAAAGCTGCCAGGAGAAAAAGAGCCATTGTTGTCAGGGTAGGCATCACAACCTCCTCTTTCGATTTGCCATTGTGATGGTGCTACTCCTTGATAAAAGTAATTGACTGCTTGAGCTTGCTGTCCTTGAATGGCTCTTTTATATCAACCATTGGCGGAATTCCCGTCCGGCGGATTCCAGGAAGCGCCGCCAGATTTTCTTTAGCAAGCTTGTATCGCGGGTCAATAACCAGTGCGCGTCTCAATGCTGCCTCTGCCTCGTCGTAGCGCTCCTGCATCATCAAGCTTATCCCCAGGTTGCCCCAGGGCTGTGGTAAGCAATCACCCATCGCAATGGCTGTCCGGAAAGCTTGCTCGGCCTCTTCCCACTCGCCAGCCTCCATCAATTGTAGGCCGTCCTGGAAGAGACCTTCCTGCTCAATCAGCTGGTCCAGGGTGAAGTCTGGACCGCGCAGTTTCAGTGTTTTCTCAGCTAACTCACGGGCGAACTCCAGCTCTTTCTCGAGCTTCTTTTCCAGTTCAGGTCTGATATTCAGTTCTTTCGCACGTTCATAATCACGAAACGATCTCCCAAAGCGCGAGGTGAATCGACTAGCCATACCTCGATTGAACCACAACTCCGCATTGTTAGGATCTAATGAAAGCGCCTCTGTATAAGCCGCGTAGCTTTGCGGAAAGTTCTGTAGCATGCCCTGTGCGGTTCCAAGTTGTTCCAGTGCATCTACACGCTGCGGTGCGCTCTTTGGCAGGTAGTTTAATAGGCGTTCGCAGTT
>Ga0209577_10002915_pt1 | contig 16206 bp, 16 predicted proteins | sample GraSoiAngelo_109_FD_185874 | JGI IMG/M metagenome (GOLD analysis project Ga0209577, IMG submission 185874) | Grasslands soil microbial communities from the Angelo Coastal Reserve, California, USA - 14_0903_12_20cm (SPAdes) (version 2) | ecosystem: Environmental > Terrestrial > Soil > Grasslands...
CGTCTTGACGGCCATAACCACCTCCTCCAGCGAGGTGTTGCCCGCGCGCTCGCCCAGGCCGTTGACGGTGCACTCGATCTGCCGTACGCCGCCGATCTGCACGGCGGCGAGCGAGTTGGCGACCGCGAGGCCGAGATCATTGTGGCAATGGACCGACCAGAGGGCTTTATCGGAATTGGGAATGCGCTCGCGCAGCTTGCGGATGAATTCGCCGAACTGCTGCGGCACGGCGTAGCCCACCGTGTCCGGGATGTTGATGGTGGTGGCGCCCTCCTTGATCACCGCCTCGAGCACGCGGCAAAGGAAGTCGAGCTCCGAGCGCGAGCCATCCTCTGGCGAGAACTCCACGTCCGGGCAGGCGTTCCTCGCGAAGCGCACCGACAGGCGCGCCTGCTCGTAGACCTGTTCGGGCGTCATGCGCAGCTTCTTCTCCATGTGCAGTGGGCTGGTGGCGATAAACGTATGGACGCGCCACGATTTGGCCCCTTTCAGCGCATCGATGCCGCGCTGGATGTCGCGGTCGTTCGCCCGGCACAGGCCGCAGACGGTCGAGTCCTTCACCGTATTGGCGATGGCGCGAACCGCTTCGAAGTCGCCGTTGGACGAGGCAGGGAAGCCCGCCTCGATCACGTCCACGCGCATGCGCTCGAGCGCGCGCGCGATGCGCAGCTTCTCGTCGCGCGTCATCGAGGCGCCGGGGCTTTGCTCCCCGTCGCGCATGGTGGTGTCGAATATGATCAAGCGGTCTTTGGACAAATGAGTGCTCATGTAATGAGTCCTCGGCCCTTGGGGGCCAGTCACAGCACGGATTGTAGGCAGGAGTGTTTAGCGCGCGGGGCGCAGCAGCAGGCCGCCCAGCGCGAGAAGCGCGAGCGAGGAAAGGAAGCCGATCGCCTGTTGCATGGGCGCACTATAGCATTTCGCCATGGAAAGGAAAGCCCTCGAGCGCCTGGAGCCCGGACTGCCGGCGCCCTGGTACCACGACCCGGCGCATTACGCGCGCGAGCTCGAGGTGTTCTGGTACCGCAAATGGGTCGCGGTGGCACGCGAGGAGGAACTGCGCGCGCCGGGCGATTGGCGCGTGGTGCGCATCGGCACGCAGTCGATCCTCCTTGCCAGAGGCGAAGCCGGCGAGCTGCGCGCCTTCCACAACACCTGCCGGCATCGCGGCTCGGTGCTCTGCACGGAGGAAACGGGCAACTTCGCGCGGCGGCGCATCGTGTGCCCGTATCACTCCTGGACCTACGACCTCGCCGGGCAGCTCGTCGCGACGCCACGGCGCATGGAGACGCCGGACTTCGACATGACGGCCTTCCGGCTCTACCGGGTGGCGCTCGAGACCTGGGGCGGCTTCGTGTTCGTCAACCTGGCGGGCGAGGCTGCCCCGCCGCTCGCACCGTCGCTCGGCGAGCTGCCACGGCGCTTCGCGCGCTACGGGTTTGAGCGCCTCGCCATCGGCAAGCGCATCGTGGCCGAGGTGCGCGCCAACTGGAAACTGCTGGCGGAGAACTTCTCCGAGTGCTTCCACTGCCCGCCCGTGCATCCGGAGCTCTGCCGCGTGGTCACCGCGTATCGCGACGCCGGCGCCTGGGGCCTGCGCGGCGCGGAAACGGCGCCCGAGTTCGCGCCGGGGGCGCAGACGCTGACATTGGACGGCACGGCGCGCTTACCGCCCATTGCAACGCTCGGCGCGCAAGAGCGACGCACGCTGTACGTGCCGGCAATGCTGCCGCCGAGCCTGTTCCTCAATGTGCAGCCGGACTACGTCAACGCGCACCTGATGACGCCCACCGGTCCGCAGAGCGTGCGCATCGTCTACGACTGGCTCTTCGAGCCCGAGCGCTTACCGCTCGGCGATGACGATCTCGCGCATTACGTCGCGCTGTGGGACATCACCAACCGGCAGGACGCGCGCAACTGCGAATGGCAGCAGCAGGGCATGCACGCGCGCCCATTCGAGCATGGGTATTACGTGCCGCAGGAATTTGACTGCCACCGCTTCGCGCAGTGGGTGCGGCAGGAACTCGGCTAGCGGGCGAGGAGCCAGCCGATCAGGGCAAGGGCGCCGAGGAAGGCGAGAACGCCGGCAACGGCGGCGTAGCGGCCCGCGTACCGGGTGAGCGACGATTCGGCAACCTCGCTCGCCGGCGCGATCGGGATGCGCGGGTAGCTGCGCCCGATGCGGGCGAAGGTTTCGGTGCGCGAGCCCTGTGGCATGCGAGCATCATGCGCGCGCAGCGGCGCAGCGGAAGCGATTGAAAAAACTTTGACGATTGCGAGGCCGCGCTTTGCGGCGCGGCAACGACTTATTCCTCGGGCAGCACCGGCCGCACCCGATGGCCCATCGCCCACATCACGTAGCCGGAGAGGGCGTAGCAGAAGAAAAGCAAAAAAAGTACAAGCGAGGGGCGCGAGGCGATGATGGAAATGCCGATCACGCAGGCGAGGATCACCCACAGCGGCACGCGCTTTTTCCAGTTCACTTCCTTGAAGCTCCAGAACGGCACGTTCGACACCATGGTGATGCCGGCGAACACCGCCACCGCCCAGGCGAGTGCCGCGAGCCAGACCGACTCGTCGGGATCGAAGTCAAAATCGGTGAGCATCCATACGAGCCCCGCCATCACCGCCGCCCCGGAGGGGCTCGGCAGGCCCTGGAAGTAGCGCTTGTCGAGCACCGAAATGTTGGCGTTGAAGCGCGCGAGGCGGATGCCCGCGCCGGCGCAGTAGATGAAGGCGCCGATCCAGCCGAGCGTGCCCATGTCCTTCAGCGCCCAGGTGTAGGCGACGAGCGCGGGCGCCGCGCCGAAGGCGACCATGTCGGCGATGGAATCGAACTGCGCGCCGAACTCGCTCTGGGTGTTGGTCCAGCGCGCCACGCGCCCGTCCATGCCGTCGAGCACCATGGCGACGAAGATGGCGATGGCGGCGGTGTCGAAGCGGCCGTTCATCGCCTGCACGATGGCGAAGAAGCCGCTGAAGAGCACGCCGGTGGTGAAGAGATTCGGCAGCAGGTAGATGCCGCGCCGGCGCAGGCCACCCAGCGGCGCGCCCGCCGTGGCGGGCTTCTCGGCGTCTATGTCCGGTTCGTGTTCGTAGTCGGGGGTGTCAGCCATGCGAGCACGCTCTCAGCCGCGTACACCTTGTCGCCGATCACCGCCTTCGGCTGGGCCTCGAGCGGCAGGTAGACGTCGACGCGCGAGCCGAAGCGGATGAAGCCGAAGCGCTCGCCGCGCTTGAGCTCCGCGCCGGCCCCAACATAGCACAGGATGCGCCGCGCGATCAGCCCGGCGACCTGCACGCAGGTGACGTCGCGCCCCTCGGGCGTGCGCAGCCAGAGCGCGTTGCGCTCGTTCGCCGTCGAGGCCTTATCGAGGGCGGCGTTCAGGAATGTCCCGGGGAAGTACCAGCGCTCCTTCACCGTGCCGTCGACCGGCGAGCGGTTGGAGTGCACGTTGAAGACGTTCATGAAGACGCTCACCTTGAGCGCGTCGCGCTCAAGCCAGGGGTCGCGGGAGCGGCTCACTTCGACGATGCGTCCGTCGGCGGGTGACACCACCGCGCGCGGGTCGTCGGGCACCTCGCGCGCCGGATCGCGGAAGAACTGCAGGATGAAGATCGCCGCGAGCCAGATCGGCACCGACCACCACCAGCCGATGAGGAAGCCCACCGCGAGCGCCGCCGCCACGGCGAGCGCCACGAAGAGCCAGCCCTCGCGGGCGATGAGCGGATGCGGGTACGGCGCCTTCATAGCCCCTCTAGTTCTTCGACGTGTCCACCAGCCGGTTCTTGCGGATCCAGGGCATCATCTCGCGCAGCCGCGCGCCGACTTTCTCGATCGGCAGCTCGGCGGTCATGCGCCGCTGGCTCAGCAGCCCCGGCGCGCCCGCGCGGTTCTCGAGCACGAACTCCTTGGCGTACTCACCGTTCTGGATGCGATGCAGCGCCTCCTTCATGCGCGCTCGCACGCCCGCGTCGATGATCTTCGGCCCGGTGACGTATTCGCCGTATTCGGCGTTGTTCGAGATCGAGTAGTTCATCGTGCCGATGCCGCCCTCGTACATGAGGTCGACGATGAGCTTGAGCTCGTGCAGACACTCGAAGTACGCCATCTCCGGCGCGTAGCCCGCTTCCACCAGCGTGTCGAAGCCGGCTTTCACCAGCTCGACGCAACCGCCGCAGAGCACGGTCTGCTCACCAAAAAGATCGGTCTCGGTCTCTTCCTTGAAGCTCGTCTCGATCACGCCCGCCTTGCCGCCGCCGATGGCGGCGGCGTAGGAGAGCGCGACGTCGCGCGCCTTTTTCGAGCGGTCGCGGTGCACGGCGATCAGCATCGGCACGCCGCCGCCGGCAGCGTAGGTCGAGCGCACGGTGTGCCCCGGCGCCTTCGGCGCCACCATCCACACGTCGAGATCGTCGCGCGGCTGGATCAGGCCGTAATGGATGTTGAAGCCGTGGGCGAAGGCGAGCGAGGCGCCTTTCTTGATGTGCGGCTCGACGTATTCCCGGTAGACCTGCGCGTGGTGCTCATCGGGCAGCAGGATCATGACGATGTCGGCGCCCTTGATCGCCTCGTCCACCTCGGCGACCTTTACGCCGGCCTTCTTCGCCTTGTCCCAGGAGGCGCCGCCCTTGCGCAGGCCGACGGTCACCTTCACGCCCGACTCCTGCAGGTTCTGGGCGTGGGCGTGGCCTTGCGAGCCGTAGCCGATGATCGTCACCTTCTTGCCCTTGACGAGGGAAAGGTCGGCGTCCTTGTCGTAATAGACCTTCATGGAGTGCTCCCTAGATGAGAAAAATGGGGTCCGTCCCCATTTCCTAGACCCGCAGGATGCGATTGCCCCTGCCGATGCCGCTCGTGCCGGTACGTACCGTCTCGATGATGGTGCCCTGGTCGAGCGCCTGGATGAAGGCGTCGAGCTTGCGGCCATCGCCCGTGAGCTCGATGGTGTAAGTGTTCTCGGAGACGTCGATGATGCGCCCGCGGAAGATGTCCGCCATGCGCTTCATGTCCTCGCGCTCCTTCTGCCCGGCGCGCACCTTGATGAGCATCAGCTCGCGCTCGATGTGCTCGGCTTCCGAGAGGTCGACCACCTTGACGACGTCGATCAGCTTGTTCAGCTGCTTGGTGATCTGCTCGACCACGTCGTCGGAGCCGCTGGTGACGATCGTCATGCGCGACATCGACGCATCCTCGGTCGGCGCGACGGTCAGCGACTCGATGTTGTAGCCCCGGGCGGAGAACAGTCCCGAAATCCTGGAGAGCGCGCCCGCCTCGTTCTCGACCAGGATCGAGATGATGTGGCGCATTACAGCTCTTCGGAGAGGATCATCTCCGTGATGCCCTTGCCGCCCGGGATCATCGGGTAGACGTTCTCGGTCTGGTCGGTGATGAAGTCGAGGAACACGAGCTCGTTCTTGCGCGCGAACGCATCGCGCAGCGCGGGCTCGACGTCGGCGGGCTTCTCAACCAGCACGCCGCGATGGCCGTAGCCCTCGGCGAGCTTGACGAAGTCGGGCAGCGCGTCCATGTACGACTCGGAGTAGCGGTTGCCGTGGAAGAACTGCTGCCACTGGCGCACCATGCCCATGTACTTGTTGTTGAGGTTGATCACCTTGATCGGCAGCCGGTACTGCTTGCAGGTCGAGAGCTCCTGCAGGCACATCATGATGCTCGACTCGCCGGTGACGCACGCCACCGTCGCCCCCGGATTTGCGAGCTGCACGCCCATCGCCGCCGGCAGGCCGAAGCCCATGGTGCCCAAGCCCCCGGAGTTGATCCAGCGGCGCGGCTTTTCGAACTTGTAGAACTGCGCCGCCCACATCTGGTGCTGGCCGACGTCGGAGGTGATGAACGCGTCGCCCTTGGTCACCTCGTAGAGCTTCTCCAGCACGAATTGCGGCTTGATGATCTTGGCGTTGCGGTCGTAGCGCAGGCAGTCCTTTGCGCGCCAGGCCTCGATCTGCTTCCACCACGCGCTCACGTCCGGGATGCGCCCGGCGCGCAGCAGCTTGAGCAGATCTTCGAGCACGTCGGGAATGTTGCCGACGATCGGCACGTCGACCTTGACCCGCTTGGAGATCGACGACGGGTCGATGTCGATATGGATGATCTTGCGCGGGTTCTGCGCGAAGTGCGCAGGGTTGCCGATCACCCGGTCGTCGAACCGGGCGCCGATCGCGAGCAGCACGTCGCAGTGCTGCATCGCCATGTTCGCCTCGTACGTGCCGTGCATGCCGAGCATGCCGAGGAACTGCTGGTCGGTGCCCGGATACGCGCCGAGGCCCATCAGCGTGTTGGTGCACGGGAAGCCGGTGAACTTGACCAGCTCGCGCAGCAAGTCGGCTGCATCCGAGAGGATCACGCCGCCACCGGTATAGATCATCGGCCGCTGCGCTTCCGAGAGCAGCTGCACCGCCTTGCGAATCTGCCCGGCGTGGCCTTTCTTCACCGGGTTGTACGAGCGCATGGCGATCGTTTCCGGGTACTCGAACTCGCACACCGCGGCGGTCACGTCCTTGGGGATGTCGACCACCACCGGGCCCGGGCGGCCGGTCGCGGCGATGTGGAACGCCTTCTTGATGGCGGAGGCGAGATCCTTCACGTCCTTCACCAGCATGTTGTGCTTCACGATCGGCCGCGTGATGCCGACCGTGTCGCATTCCTGGAACGCATCGAGGCCGATCGCGTGCGTCGGTACCTGGCCGGTGAGGACGACGAGCGGGATCGAGTCCATGTACGCGGTGGCGATGCCGGTGACCGCATTGGTGACACCGGGGCCGGAAGTGACGAGCGCGACGCCCACCTTTTGGGAAGAGCGCGAATAACCGTCGGCGGCATGCACCGCGCCCTGCTCGTGGCGTACGAGCACGTGCTTCACCTTGTCCTGCTTGAAGAGCTCGTCGTAGATGAACAGCACCGCGCCGCCCGGATAGCCGAAGACATACTCCACCGCCTCTTCCTGCAGGCAGCGAACAACGATCTCGGCGCCCGAAAGGGCGCTGGTCTTCACTCGATCCATGGGCGGGCGAAAAGCCTTAGAAACCATGATGGTAACATCGCGCGCACAACATCGCCCCGCAGAGGGTCAATCTGGCATCGCGTAGCGAGCTTTCGGCGTTTCTGGAGGGCGTCGAGCGGCGCGCATTCAAGCAGGCAGTGTTCGCTGTGCGTGACGAGCAGGCGGCGCTCGACCTCGTGCAGGACGCGATGCTGCGTCTTGCCGAGAAGTACGGCGCTCGTCCCGCCGACGAGTTGCCGCTGCTCTTTCATCGCATCATGCAGAACGCGATCCGCGACTATTACCGCCGCCAGAAGGTGCGCTCGCTCTGGACGACGCTGCTTTCCTCGCTGTCGCCAGGCCGCGGCGACGACGAGGAGCAGGATCCACTCGAGACCTACGAACCGCGCGAGGGCGAGGCGGCGCCCGCGCCCAGTGCTGAGCTCGAGCAAGCACAAGTGCTTGAAATCATTGAGCAAGAGCTTACGCGCCTACCGGTGCGTCAACGCGAAGCTTTCCTGATGCGTTACTGGGAGGAATTGGACGTCGCTCAGACGGCGCGCATCATGGGTTGCTCGGAGGGCAGCGTGAAAACGCACTGCTCCCGGGCGACGCATGCTTTGGCCACCGCGCTGAAAGCGCGTGGGATTACCCTATGAGGGCGTCCGGGAAGAAGCCATGAACGAACTGCAATTCGCAGCCCGCATACGGCACCTGCTGAACCAGGGGACCCAAGTCGAACCGCGCATCGCCCAGCGGCTGAAGGCCGCGCGGGAGCTCGCCCTCACGCGCCAGCGCGCCGAGGGCGCGCCGGTGTTGCTGTGGGCGGACAACGTGCTCGGCAATGACTGGGGCTGGGGCGCGCTCTCGGCGCGCGTCGTGCTGCCGGTCGTGATGCTCGCAGTCGCGGCGTTCGGCATCTACCGCTGGCAGGAGAGCCAGCGCCTGGCGGAGGTGGTGGAGATCGACACGCAGCTCCTCACCGATGAGCTGCCGATCGACGCCTACCTCGATCGCGGTTTCCAGAACTGGCTGAAGAAGCACGCGGCGGAGCAATGAGGCTGCGCTTCCTCGCCGTCCTGCTTGCCCTGACGATGGCGGCGGGCGTCGGGGCCCAGCCCAATGCCCCGCAGCCGGCGAAGAAGGACAAGCCCAAAGCGACGGCGGTAAAAAAAGGCGTGCGCCCCGCCTGGGCGGAGCTCACCGCCGAGCAGCAGGCGACCCTCGCGCCGCTCAAGAACGACTGGGACACGCTCGAGCCCGAGCGGCGTCAGAAGTGGATCCAGATCGCCAAGCGCTACCCGCGCATGAAGCCGCTCGAGCAGGAGCGCGTGCAGCGGCGCATGCAGGCGTGGGCGAACTTGAGCCCCGAGCAACGCCGCCAGGCGCGCGAAAACTATAAGCAGCTCGCCAAGGCGCGGCGCCCGGCCAACAAGGATCTGCGCCAGGCGTGGGCCGAGTACCAGGCCCTGCCGCCGCAGGAGCGCGAAAGCCTCGTCCCCTCGCCGTCCACCGCCTCGCGCCGGCCGAAGCACGCGAATTGACGCCGAGCCTGGCGCGGCGTCTCGCCGCCATGGTCTACGAGGCGCTGCTTATCTTCGCCGTATCGTTCTTCGCCGCGTGGGTCTTCTTCTTCGCGAGCGGCGGTCGCGACGCCACCCGCGGCTGGCTGCGCACCGAGCTGCAGCTTTTCGTCCTCGCCGTGCTCGCCGCCTATTTTCTCTGGTGCTGGTTGCGCGGCGGCCAGACGCTCGCCATGCGTGCCTGGCGCATCCGGCTCGTCGATGTCACGCCGGCGAAGGCGATCGCGCGCTTTGTGCTCGCGCTAGTTCTCTTACCGGTGTCAATACTTTGGGCGCTGATGGATCGCGATCGTCAGTTCCTGCACGACCGCCTGGCTGGCACACGGCTCATCGACTCTCGAATTCCGTACTAAGTACGTAATTATTCCGCTCGCGCGGTCGACGCAAATATTACGTACTTAGTACGGAATTGAACGCGCGCGGCTTAGCGGCGTTCGACCCACCACATCATGAGCATCGCCGAGGCGAGGAACGCGGCGCTCGGCAGAGCGGCGGCGGCGAGCGGCGGCCAGTTCTGCAGCAGCCCGATGTGCGAGAACAGGCTGTTCAGCAGGTGGAAGAAGATGCCGAGCATGATGCCGAGGAACACCTTGACGCCCACCATCCCGGCGCGCGCGTGCATGTAGGCGAAGGGCAGCGCGAGGGCCATCATGACGAGCGCGGCGAGGGGGTAGAAGAGTTTCTTCCATAGCGCGATTTGATAGAGCTCGGTGCGCTGGTGATTGAGCTCGAGGTGCTCGGTATACTTGTGCAGCGCCCAGGCCGACATGCGCTCGGGCTTCATGATGAGCGCGTTCAGCAGGTCCGGCGCGACGGCGGTATGCCATTCGCCCTGCGCCTCGCGCAGCGTGTGCGGCCCGTCCGGTTCGAAGCGCGTGGCGACGACGCTGTAGAGGTCCCATAACCCCTTGGCGCGGTATTCGGCGCGCTCGGCGAAGGTGATCTTGCGCAGGCGGTAGGCGGCGTCGAACTCGTAGATGCGCACGCCCTGCAGGAGCTTCGGATCGCGCGACTCGCGCACGTTGATGAACGAGCCCTCGTCCTTGAACCACAGGCCCGACTGCAGGTCCTGGCCGATCATCGAGGAGAGCGCGCGCATCTTGGTCTTTTGCGCCGCCTCGTCCGCCGCCGGCGCCATCCATTCGCCAATGACGAAGGTGAGCACGACGAACGCCATACCGATCTTGAACAGCGCCGCCGCGGCGCGCGCGGGCGACAGGCCCGAGCCGCGCATCACCGTGTACTCGGAATTGCTCGCCAGGTGCGCGAGCACGTAGAGCGTGCCGATCAGCACGACGATCGGAAAGAGCTCATAGGCGTGCGCCGGCGCCTGGAGCAGCACGAAGGTGAACACCTGGCGCAGGTCGTACGCGCCCTTACCGAGGTCGCCGAGCTCGCCGATGAGATCGAAGAAGGCAAAAAGGGCGAGGAAGCCGATGAGCACGAACCCGGTCGCGCCATAGATCTGGCGCGCGAGATAGCGCTCAATGGTGCGCGGCCGGGCCACTATTTCCCGAGCCTGAGGCGGATGAGCTGCATGCGCTGCGCGAAGAGCACGACGAGCAGCGCCACCATGCCCGCGTGCACCAGCCAGACACCGAGGCCGAAGTCCAGGCGCCCCTGCGCCACGCGGGCCTGGCTCACGGAGAGCAGGTTCGAATAGACCATGTAGGTGAGCAGCGCGAAGAGCAGGTTCGCCGAGCGGCCGGCGCGCGGGTTGACGAAGCTCATCGGAATCGCGAGCAGCACGAGGACCAGTGCCGACACCGGGATGCCGACGCGCCAGACGAGCTCGGCGAGGTTCTCCTTGGTCGGACGGGTGATGAGCGACCAGGTGGGCAGGTTCTTCTGGTTCCTTTCCGGCTCGATGTTCTCGCGCGTCTCGATGCGCGCGGCATAGCGGTCGAACTCGGTGACGCGGTACAGCTCGTCGCCGGGCGAGCCCTCGTAGCGCCGGCCCTGCTCGAGCACGATGAAGCGATCGCCGTTCGGCGCGGTCTCGGTGCGCCCGCTGCGACTCATGCTGACGCCGCCCTTGCCCTGCTGCACGGAAGAGACGAACACGTTCTGCACCTGGTTCGATTCGCCCGAGGCCGATTCGACGAAGAATACGCGCTCCTTGTTGGCGGTCTCGCCGAAGACGCCGGGCGTCACGCGCGAGACGTCGTCGCGCGACTCGAGCTTGGTGCTGTACTGCGCGCCCATCTGCGCCGCCCACGGCGAGATGAAGAGCGAGAGCGCGGCGATCACCGCGATCTGCGGCAGCGCGAACAGCATCACCGGTTTGAGCCAGGCGGTGAGCGGCAGGCCCGAGGCGAACCAGATCACCATCTCGGAGTCGCGCCAGCCGCGCGTGAGCGTGAGCAGCACCGAGATGAACATCGTGAGCGAGAGCAGCACCGGCAGCGCACCGAGCGCGAAGAAGCCGAGGAACGCGAGCACCGCGTCGGTGGGAATCGAGCCGCCCGCCGCCTTGCCGAGCAGGCGAATGAGCTGCGTGGTGAGCGCGATGGCGAACAGCGTCATGAACACCGCGCCGGCGAGGCTCGCGAATTCTCTGAGGAGCGCGCGGTGAAAGATCATGCGATACTTTCGGCTCATGGAATTTAGCATAAAGACGCTCTCGCCCGAGACGGCGGAGACGGGCTGCATTGTGCTCGGCGTCTATGCTGAAAAGGAACTGACGGCGCCGGCGCGCCGCGTCGATCAGCGCTCGAAGGGCGCGCTCGCCGCGGCGCTCGCCGACCTCTCCGGCAAAGTGGGCTCCACGCTGCTCCTGCGCGCGCTGCCGAACGTCGCCGCGGAACGCGTGCTGCTCGTGAGCCTCGGCGCGCGCGAGGAGTTCGGCGAGACGCAGTACCGCGATGCGGTGCGCGCCGCGGCCAGCGCGCTGCGCGATTTGGCGGCGAAAGACGCGGCGCTCTTCCTCGTCGACGTGAAGGCGAACAGCCAGCCGCTGAGCTGGAACGTGCGCCACGCGGTGCTCGCCGCGCGCGAGGCGTTCTACCGCTTCGATGAGCTCAAGTCGCAGAAAAAATCGCCCGCGCCCTCGCTCGGCAAGGTGACGCTGCCGCTCTCCGGGGACGCGCAGCTCGAGCAGGCGCTGAGCGAGGCCGAGGCGACCGCCGACGGCGCGGACCTCGCGCGCACGCTCGGCAACCTGCCTTCCAACATTTGCACGCCCACGTACCTCGCCGAGCAGGCGAAGAAGCTCGCGCGCGAGTTCAAGCTCGACGTCGAGGTGCTCGAGCGCCGCGATATCGAGAAGCTCGGCATGGGCGCCTTCCTCGCCGTGACCAAGGCCTCGCGCGAGCCGCCGAAGCTGATCGTGCTGCGCTATGACGGCGCGGCGAAGTCGAAGAAGCCGCTCGCGTTCGTCGGCAAGGGCATCACCTTCGACACCGGCGGCATCTCGCTCAAGCCGGCGGCGGAGATGGACGAGATGAAGTTCGACATGTCGGGCGCGGGCAGCGTGCTCGGCGCGATCCGCGCGCTCGCCGGCATGAAGGCGCCGGTGAACGTGGTCGGCATCATCCCCACCTGCGAGAACATGCCCGGCGGCGCGGCCATCAAGCCCGGCGACGTGGTGACGACACTCTCCGGGCAGACGGTGGAGATCCTCAATACCGACGCCGAGGGCCGGCTCATCCTCTGCGATGCCCTCACCTACGCCGAGCGCTTCAAGCCCGACGCGCTGGTCAACGTCGCGACGCTCACCGGCGCGTGCGTCATCGCGCTCGGCCACGTCGCCACCGGCCTCTTCGCCAACGACCAGCAGCTCGCGGATGAGCTGCGCGCGGCGGCCGAGGAAGCCTGGGACCGCGTCTGGCAGATGCCGCTGTGGGAGGAATACCAGGAGCAGCTGCGCTCCAATTTCGCGGACTTCGCCAACATCGGCGGCCGCCCGGGCGGCAGCATCACGGCGGCGTCCTTCCTCGCGCGCTTCACCCGCAAGCAACGCTGGGCGCATCTCGACATCGCCGGCACCGCCTGGAAGAGCGGCCGCGAAAAGGGCTCGACCGGCCGGCCGGTGCCGCTGCTCGTGCGCTTCGCGCTGCGCCACGCCGGGCGCAAATAGGAACGGGGGTAGAAATCGTCCCCCGTACCCCCTAACGTGACAGACGTGGAGTTCTATTTCAACGCCCCGGACCGACTCCAGGCCGCCTGCCGGCTCGCTGTGCAGGCGCTTGCCGCTGGCGAACGGCTGCTCGTATACGCGCCGGAGCCGGAGCTCGCGCAGCGTCTGGATCGGCTGATGTGGACCTGGCCCGCGACCGGCTTCGTGCCGCACTGCGCAGTCGATGACGCGCTCGCCGCGGATACGCCGGTGCTGATCGCGCGCGACGAGCGCGCGCCGGCCGATTTCCACGTGCTCCTCAACCTCGGCGCCGAGTGCCCGCCGCATTTCGCGCGCTTCGAGCGGCTGCTCGAGGTGGTGGGCACCGACGATGCCGAGCGCGAAGCGGCGCGCGGCCGCTATCGCCTCTACAAAAGCCGCGGTTACGGCATCCGCAACCACGATCTCGCGCGCGCCGATGGCTGAGCCGAGCGGCGACTCCAAGGTGCCGGTGCTCACCGAAGTGGTCGCCGAGGCGCGCGAGCTGCGCCCGGCGATAGACGCCGCGGCGCTGGAGGCGCTCGCGCGCGAGCTCGAGCGCGCGGTGCTCACGCGGCTTGCGCCCGAGATCGACCGCGTGATCGAGGAGAAGCTCGCGCGCACGCTCTCCCAGGTGCTCGGCCAGGCGCTCGAGGGCGTGCGCACCGAGCTCACGGTCAGCGTCACGCAGATGGTGCGCGAGGCAATCGCGGCGTCGGTGGCGCACGCGCTACAGCTCCCCGACACCGAGTAGTGCTCGACAAGAGCTTCGACCCCGCGGCAATCGAAGAGCGCTGCTACCAGCGCTGGGAATCGAGCGGCTACTTCCGCCACCGCGATCACGAGACGCCGGCCTACTGCATCCAGCTGCCGCCGCCGAACGTCACCGGCACGCTGCACATGGGCCACGCGTTCCAGCAGACGCTGATGGACGCGCTCATCCGCTACCACCGCATGCGCGGCTACAACACCAACTGGGTGGTCGGCACCGATCACGCCGGCATCGCCACGCAGATCGTGGTCGAGCGCCAGCTCGAGGAGCAGGGGAAGCAGCGCCACGACCTCGGCCGCGAGAAGTTCATCGAGCGTGTCTGGCAATGGAAGCAGCAGTCGGGCTCGACCATCACGCGCCAGATGCGGCGCCTCGGCGCCTCGGCCAACTGGGAATATGCCGACACCGAGGGGCAGCGCGCGGGCTACTTCACCATGGATGCGCACATGTCGCGCGCGGTGGCGGAAGTGTTCGTGCGCCTCTACGAAGAGGGTCTGATCTACCGCGGCAAGCGCCTCGTGAACTGGGACCCGGTGCTCGGCACCGCAGTCTCGGATCTCGAAGTCGACACGGAAGAAGAGGATGGACGCATCTGGGAGATCAGATACCCATTTGCAGATGGCAACGGGTCCATCTCAGTAGCGACGACCCGCCCTGAAACCATGCTCGGCGACGTCGCAGTCGCGGTAAATCCAAAGGACTCCAGATACACCGTGCTTATCGGCAAACGCGTCCGCTTGCCATTTGGAACCCAAAGGACGATTGCGATAATCGCGGATGACTATGTCGACCCACAATTTGGGACAGGTTGCGTCAAGGTAACGCCGGCTCATGACTTCAATGACTTTCAAGTCTGGTCGCGCCACGTTCGACGAAACCGCGCAATTGAGGAGCTGCCCTACGCTGGCCTATTGAGCATCCTGGATCTCAAAGGAAAGGTAATAAGCGAGTCTTGGCTAAATGAAAAGCACGCGAAGAGCGACGTAACGGCACGAAGGGATGATGAAGAGCTGCTTCGACTCGTTCCGAGTGCCTATCAAGGACTCGACAGATTTGACGCACGTAAGAAGATCGTCGATGAGGTAAGGAAGCAGAATCTTCTAGTTTCAGAGAAACCGTACAAGCTACGCGTGCCGCGCTCGGGGCGCACTAGTGAAATCGTTGAGCCAATGCTCACCGAGCAGTGGTTTGTGAAAATGGAAAGCTTGGCGCGGCCAGCTCTTGAGGCAGCGGCCACCGGTGACCTGAAGTTCTTCCCGGAGCACTGGACTACGACCTATCGCCAGTGGCTCGAGAACATCCAGGACTGGTGCATCTCGCGCCAGGTCTGGTGGGGCCACCAGATCCCGGCGTGGTACGACGAGGCGGGCAAGGTCTACGTCGCGCGCGACGAAGAAGAGCTCCGCAAAAAATTCCCGGCAAAGGCGCTGCGCCGGGATCCCGATGTGCTCGACACCTGGTTCTCGTCGGCGCTCGTGCCGTTCAGCTCGCTCGGCTGGCCGCAAAAGACGAAAGACCTGGAGGTGTTCCTGCCCTCCTCGGTGCTCGTCACGGGCTTCGACATCATCTTCTTCTGGGTGGCGCGCATGGTGATGATGTCGCTGCATTTCACCCAAAGACTCCCCTTCAGGCATGTGTACATCAACGCCATCGTGCGCGACGCCGAGGGCGAGAAGATGTCGAAGTCAAAGGGCAACACGCTCGACCCGCTGGATCTCATCGACGGCATCAGCTTTGACGCGCTGCTCAAGAAATCGACCGTCGGCCTCCTCAGGGCCGAGCACCGGCCCAAGGTAGAAGCCTACATCCGGGCGCACTTCGCGAACGGCATCCCCGCGTTCGGCGCCGATGCGCTGCGCTTCACTTTCGCCTCGCTCGCGAGCTTCTCGCGCACGCTCAACTTCGATCTCAGCCGCTGCGAGGGCTACCGCAACTTCTGCAACAAGCTTTGGAACGCGACGCGCTTCGTGCTGATGAACACCGAAGGACGCGACTGCGGGCTCGACGAGCGAGCGCCGGTGAAGCTCGGCTTCATCGACCGCTGGATCGTGAGCCAGCTGCAGCGCGTCGAGGCCGAGGTGGCCCAGGGGTACGCCGAATACCGCTTCGACAACCTCGCCGGTGCGATCTACCGCTTCGTGTGGGACGAGTACTGCGACTGGTACCTCGAGCTCGCCAAGGTGCAGCTGCAGGACGCCGACGAGGCCGTGCAGCGCGGCACGCGGCGCACGCTGGTGCGCGTGCTCGAGACGGCGCTGCGCCTCGCGCACCCGCTAATCCCGTACATCACCGAGGAGCTCTGGCAGAAGGTGGCGCCGCTCGCGGGGAAAAAGGGCGACACGATCATGCTCCAGCGTTATCCGCAGTCGCAACCCGAGAAGATCGACGAGGCCGCCGAGCGCGACATGGCGCTGCTGAAGGCCTGGACCATGGCGACCCGCAACTTGCGCGCTGAGGCGAAGCTCGCGCCGGGTGAGCGCCTGCCGCTCTATGCGAGCGCCGCGCCGCCGGTGAGCGATGCGCCGGCGATGCTTGCCGGGCTGCGCTCGCTCGCGCGGCTAAGCGAGGTGAAGATTGTCGGCACGCTGCCCGAATCGCCGTCCCCGGTGGCCGTGGTGGGCGAGGCGCGCCTCATGCTCTACAAGGATGTCGACCCGGCCGCCGAGCGCGAGCGGCTGCAGAAGGAGACGGCGCGCCTCGCCGCCGAGATCGGCAAGGCCCGCGCACAGCTTGGCAACCCGTCATTCGTGGAGC
>Ga0209577_10002916_pt1 | contig 16205 bp, 16 predicted proteins | sample GraSoiAngelo_109_FD_185874 | JGI IMG/M metagenome (GOLD analysis project Ga0209577, IMG submission 185874) | Grasslands soil microbial communities from the Angelo Coastal Reserve, California, USA - 14_0903_12_20cm (SPAdes) (version 2) | ecosystem: Environmental > Terrestrial > Soil > Grasslands...
CCCTGCTCACCAGCTCCTCGAGCGGGCTCCCGCCCGGCGACATCTTCGCGCGCTGCCGCCGTCAGGATCGCTGCCTCGTGGCCCATCCGCTCAATCCGCCGGAGCTGATTCCGCTGGTCGAGCTGGTACCCGGGCCGCGCACCACCCAGGCGGCCGTGGCGCGCGCCCAGGACTATCTGCGCTCGCTCGGCCGCATGCCGATTCTCCTCAAGAAAGCCGTCCCGGGCTACGTGGTAGGGCGGATTGCCGCTGCGGTGTGGCGACAGTGTATCGATCTTGTCCTCGAGGGCGTGATCGACGTGGACGAGTTGGACCGGGCCGTGTCGCTCGGTCCGGCGCTGGGCTGGGCGGCGGCCGGCCCTCACCTCACGTATCATCTGGCCGCGGGCGACGGCGGCGTCACGCTGTTTCTACAGCAGCTGTTGGCGACTTTCGAGAGCTGGTGGGGCCAGCTCGCTACCTGGCAGCGGCTCGAGCCCGAACAGCAGCGCGCGTTGACCAACGCGGTGCAGCGGGCGTACCAGAACAAACTCGGCACGCTGCGGGAAGCGAGAGATCGGCGCCTGGGAGCCATTTTGCGAGCTTTAGAGCAAGCACGAACTACGTAGAGACGTCGCGGGAAAGCGTCCTTCCGTGACTTCGCTATTTCTTTTCCTCCCTGACCATCAGCACGGGTACTTTGGTGATGTGTCGCAACGCTGTCGCGGTGCTGCCTCTTACGACATCCTCCAGCAGGCGATGGCCGTGCGTGGCCATGGCGATCAAGTCACAGCCTTCCCGCTCGGCGGCGGCGGCGATCTCGGTGGCTGGGTCGCCGCCAGCGAGCACGGCGTCGGCATCGAACCCCTCGGCCGTGAGGCGGGCACAGATCTGCTCCAGGTAGTCCCGGTCGTCGCGCATCTCTTCCGACTCACGCAGGTCGAGCTCGCGGATGTTGCGGGCCACCCAGCCGTCCGCCACGTGGACCAGGACGAGCGCCGAGCCCATGCCCCGGGCGAGCACGCGCACGTGCGCGAGGATGGTCTCGTCGGCGGGGGAATGCTCGAGTGGGACGAGGATGCGGCGGTACATCACCGCAGCCAGGCGCCGAACGCCTGCACCATCACCAGAGCGTTGAGGGCGGCGATCACGACCGCCACGCCATAGGCGAGCGTCTTGAGCCACCCCGGGTTCACGAACTCCCCCATCTTGGCCCGGTCGGACGTGAACCGCACCAGCGGGAATACGGCGAAGGAGAGCTGCAGGCTGAGGATCACCTGACTGAGAATGAGGAGTCGCGCGGTGCCGTTCTCCCCGAAGAAGATAGCCGTGAGCGCGGCGGGCACAATCGCGATGCCGCGCGTGATGAGGCGGCGCAGCCAGGGCCGCAGCCGGATGTTCAGGAACCCTTCCATCACGATCTGGCCCGCGAGCGTGCCCGTCAGGGTGGAGTTCTGGCCGGAGGCGAGCAGCGCGAACGCGAACACGGCGCTCGCGCCGGTCACGCCCAGGAGCGGCGTCAGCAGCTCGTAGGCCTGCTGGATCTCGGCCACGTCGGTGCGGCCGGCGCGATGGAACGTCGCCGCCGCGACGATCAGGATGGCAGCATTGATGAACAGCGCGAGGCTCAGGGCCACCGTGGAGTCCGCAACGGCGTAGCGCACTGCCATGCGCTTGCCCGCCGCCGACTCCTCGTAGCGGCGCGTCTGCACGATGGACGAGTGCAAGTAGAGGTTGTGCGGCATGACCGTGGCGCCGAGGATGCCGATCGCGATGTACAGCTTGGCCGGATCGCGTACGACCGAGAAGTGCGGCACGAAGCCGCCCAGCACGGGGCCGAGCTCGGGGCGCGCGATGGCGATCTCGAACAGGAAGCAGCCGGCGATGGTGACAATGAGCGCCACCACCAACGCCTCGAGCAGACGGAACCCCTTGTGCTGCAGGAACAGCACCAGCAATACATCGAGGGCCGTGACGACGATCCCAACCGGGAGCGGAATCCCGAACAGCAGGTTCAGCGCGATGGCGGAGCCGATCACCTCCGCCAGGTCGCACGCCGCGATGGCTACTTCACACAGGACCCACAGAGCCAGCGTCGCGGGACGGGAGTAGTGGTCGCGGCAAGCTTGCGCCAGGTCCCGTCCCGTCACGATGCCGAGCTTGGCGGCGAGACCCTGCAGCAGGATCGCCATCAGATTCGAGACGAGGATGACGCTGAGCAGGGTGTAGCCGAACGCCGACCCGCCTGCCAGGTCGGTGGCCCAGTTGCCCGGATCCATGTAGCCCACGGCCACCAGATAGCCCGGCCCCGCGAACGCGAGCGCCCGGCGCCACCAGGTGCGGGCATCCACCGGAACGCTGCGATACGCCTCGGCGAGGCTCGGGGCGAGGCGCGGACGCCGCCACCCCGCCTCGGGCTCAACCAGCGGCCGGGCCATACCCATCCACCGCCACCTCGCGGCACCACAACACCTGCGCCAGCTCGCGTCCCACCACGCGCGGATCGCCCGACGGCACCAGGGCGATCGTGGTCGGCCCGTTGAACGGCTGGCGCTCGCTCACCGTGAGCAACACTCCGGGTGTGAGACCCTGCTCCGCCAGATAGCGCAGCCGCTCGGATTCCTGCGTCCCGACCTGGCGCAGCTCGAGCTTCAAGCCGACCGGCGCCTCGGCCAGCGACACGAGCTCCGCTTCTTCGATCTCGCCCGCCGCCGTGGGGATGGGGTCGCCGTGGGGATCGTACAGCGGATGCCCCAGGGCGCTCGCCATGCGCTCGATCAGGTCGTCCGACACCGCGTGCTCCAGCTGCTCCGCTTCGGCGTGCACGCCGCCCCAGTCGTAGCCAAGGTGCTGCATCAGATAGAGCTCGAGGATGCGGTGGCGGCGGATCATCTTGAGGGCCGCGCGCCGGCCCTGGGCGGTGAGTTGCACGCCACGATACGGCACGTGCTCGATCAATCCGGTCTCCGAAAGCCGTTTCACCATGCCGCTCACCGAAGGCGGCGCCACTTCGAGCATCGCGGCGATGTCGCTGGTCGCGGCGAAGCCGCCCTGGTTCGAGAGATGATAGATGGCCTTGAGATAGTCTTCGACCGACCGCGTGAGGGGCGGGCCGGCGTCTCTGAGGAGCGCGTGCATGCCGTTTCTCCCTGCCGTAAAGGCGCGCGAAACAGCTGTGCCACTCCTCAGATATGAGGCGGCGGCACAACGCCTTAATTAATACCATTAGTCTATACTAATCTGATGATGTTGTCAAACAAATATGGAGATTCGTTGCGGCTAGACTTGATTAATCGTGTGGACAAATGGCGTGAGAATGCGCTCCGTCATGCCCCAGATGATGTCCTCGCCGAGCCGGTAGGCCGGAAGTGTCCGCACGCCGTCTTTCAGGGTGATCGTCAGCTGCGATTGCACCGCGGGCTCAGACAGCCGGGCGAGCGCCACCCAAAACGCGCGCTGCACCTCGGCGTTGGTCGTGAGAACCGGACGGCGCGGCAGAGCAAACACGAACGGCCGGACGATGACCAGGGGGAGGGTCACGCTGCGCGGCACCAGATCGTCGAGCACGCCGAGCCGCTCGGCGGCGGCGAGCTCTACCCCCGTCTCCTCGCGCGTCTCGCGCACCGCGGTCGCGAGCAGGTCGCGGTCCTCGGGATCCTGACGCCCACCGGGAAACGCAATCTGCCCCGACCACGGGTCGCCGGCGCGCTCGGCCCGCTTGATCAACAGGATCTCGGCGCCTGCGGGGCCGTCGAGCAGCACCAGGGAAACGGCCGCGGGACGCGCGCCGGCCGCTGCGGCCGGTTGCGGCTGATGACCCGCGAGCGCCCGCCGCACGGCGGCCAGCGTGATCAGACGACCTGCTCCGTCAGCCATTGCACCGCCGCGGCCGCGTCGCGCACGGTCGGGCCGGGGAATCGCGCCCCGGCTGCGACGCGCGTCAGCACCATCGCACCGTCGTCCCGGCGCTCGACCAGTCCATAGCGCGCCGCGCGGAGACCGAGCGCACCGCGCTGCAACGCCTCGAGCACCAGGTCCAAGTCTCCGGACGCCTGTGCATCGAACGTCACCGTCGCAAAGCCCGCCCGCGCCAGCCGACCGGCGAGCGTGGCGGACGCGCCCGGCAATACGACGACGGGCCGGTCACTGCCCCCGCTCGTGACCTCGACGGACACGGTGGGAAGCCGGAAGGTTTGCCGTGCGGGTGTGGCCAGGGTGTCAGCCGTTCTCGGAGCGTGGTAAATAATAGCGTGCGACTCCACGTCTCGATGGCGGTCGGGTTGATCGCGGGGCTCGCCCTGGGTCTCGCGGCCGCCGTCACCAGGTCACCGCTGCTGCTCTCGGTCTCGGGGCTGCTGCGGCCGGTGGGTACGTTGTTTCTGAACCTGCTCTCGATGGTGGTGATTCCGCTCGTCGTGACCGCGCTGTTCCTGGGCGTCGCGGGGCTGGGCGACGTGGGGCGGGTGGGCCGGCTGGGCGTCCGGACGCTCGGCTTCTTCTGCGCCACGACCATCGTCGCGATCCTCATCGGCTTCGGCGTGGCGGCGCTACTCTTACCACTCGCGCCCGTCACGCCCGACCAGCAAGCGGCGCTGCGTCAGGTGGCCGCCGCCGACTCCGGGGGCGTGCGACACGCCGCGGAGCAAGTCACGACCGGCGCCCGGTTCATTGTGGACCTGATCCCCGCGAATCCGGTGCGTGCCGCGGTGGACGGAAACCTCCTCCCCTTGATCGTATTCGTGACGATCTTCGCCGTGGCGGCCGCCGCGCTGCCCGACGAGAAACGCCGCTCACTCACCGAGCTCGCGGAGGCGGCCACGCAGGCGCTGATCCGCATCGTGCGCTGGGTGCTGCTGCTCGCCCCGCTCGGCATTTTCGCGATCGTCGCCAGTGCCGTAGCGCTGTTCGGCGTGCGCTTGATCGCGCTGATGGCAGTGTTCATTGCGAGCGTGATCGTGGGGCTCGCGCTGCTCATCACGGCGGTGTACCTGCCCGTCGTCGCGCTGGTCGCGCGGCTCGGCGCCCGGCGCTACCTGCGGGCTGTGCGCGCCTCGTTGCTGATGGCGTTCTCGACCACGTCCTCGCTCGCTACGCTCCCGGTCATGCTCGAGGCCGCGGAGAGCGACCTCAGGATCTCACGTCCGGTCGCGAGCTTCGTGCTCCCTTTGGGCGCGAGCATCGGTCGGGGTGGGAGCGCCCTGTTCCAGGCGGTGGCCGTACTGTTCGTGGCCCGGCTGTACGGCGTGTCGCTCGGGGTCGGCAGCACGTTCGCGGCGGGGGCCGCGGTGTTCCTCGCCTCGCTCACCGTCGCGAGCGTGCCGTCGGCGAGCATCGTGAGCCTGGTGCCGGCGTTCACCGCCACCGGGCTTCCACTCGCCGGCCTGCAGCTGCTGCTCGGGCTCGATCGCGTCCCCGACATGTTCCGCACCATGACCAACGTGTTCGGGACGCTCACTGCGGCGACCGTCGTAGGCGCGGTGGAAGGAGACAAACTCGAGTGACGTGGTGGATCCCCGCCGCGTACGCCCTGTTCTTCGCGCTGCTCGTCTATCGCTACGCCACGCGCCGTCCCCGTCTCGCGGACTGGCCGCCCCAGACCGGCGGTGCCCTCGTTTCGGTGATCGTGCCGGCGCGGAACGAAGCCGAGAACATCGAGGCGTGCGTCCGCTCGATCCTGGCAACGGCCTACCGGCCGCTCGAGGTGATCGTCGTGGACGACCGCTCGACCGACGACACGGCCGCGATCGTGGAGCGGCTGGCGGAGGTAACGCTGGTGCGGGGAGCGGAGCTGCCGCCCGGATGGTTCGGAAAGCAGTGGGCCCTGGTGCAGGGCTATCGAGTGGCACGAGGAGAGCTGCTGCTGTTCGTCGACGCCGACACGCGCCAGCACCCGGAGCTGATCGCGCGGGCGGTGGGCGTGCTCACGACCGAGCACGTCGCGCTCGTGAGTGTGATCTCGCGCCAGGAAATGGTGACCTTCTGGGAGCGGCTGGTACAGCCGCACGTGTTCGTCGCCCTGGCGGCACGCGTGGGAGATCTGCGACGCATCAACCGGACTCGGGTGGAATGGGACGCGATCGCGAACGGCCAGTTCATCCTGACGACTCGCGCGGCGTACGAGTCCGTGGGCACACACCAGGCCGTGAAGGAAAGCGTGGTGGACGACATGGCGCTGGCCCAAACATATGTTCGACACCATCTCGACATCTTCTTGACACACGGTGAGCAGTACATGATCACGCGCATGTACACGAGTCTCGCCGGCATCGCCGAAGGGTGGACCAAGAACCTGGCGACGGGTGTACCGCTCGCCTTCCCGCCGATCCCGCTGGTGCGGCGCCTCGCGCCTTATGTGATGTGGCTGCCGGCCCTGTTGTGGATCGTGCCGCCGCTGGCCTGGGCGATGTTCGGATGGTGGTGGTCGGCTGTCACGACGCTGATCTCACTTGCGATCTGGGTCGCCGTGTACTGGGCGCAGGGTGCGCCGCTCTGGTATGCGCTGCTCTACCCGTTCGGCGCGAGTGTCGTGGCGTGGATCATGATGCGGTCGGCGTGGCGCGGATCGAACAAGGTGCAGTGGCGGGGTCGGGTCTACACGCCGCAGGCGTGAAACACGGGCGGATGATCGCCCCGCTGCAGCAGGTCGTGCAGCATCTCGTGCTCCACCAGCTGGCGGTCGTTGCGCCACCGATAGGCGAGGTAGATCGTGTGCGGCGGCTGCCACCAGCCATCGCAGCGGCCCTCGTAGGCGGGACAGGGATAATCCACACCCGGCACCTCGTACCAGTCCAGACGATCGAAGTCAGCCCCAAGACCGGCGCACGCCTCGATGGCGGTCCACCACGTCCGATACGCAGCGGGTGGCGTGAACGGGACCGCCCCCGCAGGGGCGAAGCGGTCGAGGCAGCCGAGCAGCAGCGACAACGAGAGCCAGGTCGCCCAGCGCTTCATTGTTTTCGCGTTACAGTTCCGCGACCGTCGTGGCCGCCAGGGCGAACCCCACGGCCACGCTCGTAACGGCCGAGGCGAGGTGCAGCACGGTCGCCCAGCGCGCCGCCCGCCCGGACGCGAGCCGCACGATCGCGGCGAGCGAGAACGATACGCCCAGCATCCCGATCATGGTGCCGGCGGCGAAGGACACGAAATAGGCGAGCTGTGCCCTGCGAGTGGGCGCCGCGGCGACGAGCAGCACCAGGAGGGCGGCGCTGCCGGCGAGCCCATGCAACAGGCCGAACCCGAGGGAGCGCCCGGCGTCGCCGCGCGGGTGCGCGTGCTGGTGCGCGACGCTGTGAGCATGACTGTGGAGATGGAGGTGGGGCTCTCCGCCCTGGTCGTGGGCGTGCACGTGGAGATGCCACCGCCCGCGCGCATAGCGCCACAACACCGACCCACCGAGACCGATCAGCAGCAGGGCCACGAGAAAATCGGCCGCCGGGGCGAAGCGTGCGGGTAGGGTCAGCCCGAACAGGATGATCGCGCCCACCACCATCCCTACGCTCACGGTGTGCCCCAGGGCCCAGGCGAGGCCCAGCCGGCAGGCGTCGAGCAGCCGCCCCTGGCGGGTGGCGAGCGTCGAAACGGCCGCCAAGTGGTCCGGCTCGAAGGCGTGGCGTAGCCCGAGCACGAGGCCGAGGCCTGCGAGCGCCGGGAGGTTGGGAGGGGGAAGGGGGCTCATGGCGACTCGCAATCTAGTCGATTCTCTTTGACCATCATGGAACCCGGCCTCGACGCTGTTCACGCGCTCAGAAGTACACCGTCGCCGCGAACGCGAGCCCTTGCACCGAGCCCTGATACGCCCACTCTCGCAGGACCGCTCCACCGCTGCTCTTCGCCGTCGTTCTTTGGTACGAGAAGACCACGGTGGCGGCTCCTCCGACGACCATCGCACAGCAGAGTGCCAAGCGGGACACGAACACGAGAGCCTCCGGTGAGGGCGAGTCGCTAACTACGCATTCGTCGTCCCGACCCGCCAATCCGGTGCGCAATGGCGGCGCGCACTCTCACCTATTCTCTTTGAACATCATGGAGTCTCCCCTCGAGGCCATCCACGCACGGTACGCACCCGTCGACGCCCGCGTCGCCGATATTCTCGAGCACATCCGCCGCGACTGCCGCGAGCTCGCCCTGGAAAGGCGCAACGAGGGGAACGAGCGGCAGGTCGAAGAGTTCATCGCCCGGCTACGCGTGGAATTCGGAGAGCGCGTCGTGATCGAGCGGCAGCGCCTGTCCGCGTGGGCCGTGCGCACCACTCGCTGGAACTACCTCTTCACCGTCCCGGGAGAGAGCGACGACCGCATCGTGCTCGTCGCCCACTACGACACCTGGCGCGGGCCCGGCGCCGACGACAACACGACCGGCGAAGAGATCCTGAAGCAGTACCTCACCGCCGACCTGCGCGCCGCGCGGCGGCCGGCACTGACCCACACGTACTTCTTGGCCGGCTCCGAAGAGTGCGGCCTGATCGGGCTCACGTCGCAGCTCCTGCTGGCGCTCGGCCTCCAGGCCGCGAATCTGGCGCTCACCCAGCAGAACTGGCTCTACGCAGGCGCAGCCTTGGCCCTCGCACCGCTCGCCGGCTACCGCTTCGGCGTCTCGGGCTCCCGCGAATACGTGAAGACACTCTCTCCGGAGCAGCTGCGCCGCATCCGTGGCGTGGTCTCGGTGGACTCGGTCGGCGAAGGCCGGCTCTACATCCCCCGGGGCACGCTCGGGGCCGACTTCCTGCATGTGCTCATTCCGTTCGGGGACTACGACTCGATCAACGATCTCCTGGAGGAAGGCGCCCATCTGCACGGCATCAAGTACAACAACTTTCTCGCCGGCGGCACGACCGACCACGTCTCGTTCCTGGAAGTGAACAACGGGCTGTGGGTCCGGCTGCGGGAGGCGTTCCGTCGCCTCGCCGCCCGGATGGCTCGCCGGCCGTACACCGCACCGCTTCGCATTCCGGCGACGGCGCTGGTCGCGATGGTCCCGGGCAAGGCGTCCCCCATCGTGGTCGGCGGCAAGATCCACACGCCGCGCGATACGCCGGACCGGGTGTACGCCGAGCCGTTACGCGAGACGCTCTTGATCCTCGATTACTTCTTCCACCGGCTCGAAGGCGGCGAGCGGGTGGGTGAGCCGCGCTACCTGGACGAGTTCCACTACGCCCGGCTGTACCGCACGAACGCAGGTCACCTGCTCGCCTTGAAGGACGCCGTGGAGCCCAACCGCCGCAACGTGAACGGCGTGTATCGGGTGACGGCGACGGTCGTCGGAACGAGCGCGGTCGCGAGCGTCCAGGCGATGGTGGGATGGGGCGTGGAGACGCGGCTCCGCGATCAGGTCGCCGACACCTGCGCCCGGCTCGGCCTCACGTGGGAGCGCGAGCGCATCGACGAGCTGGAGGTGATCGGCGACGACGCGCGGCTGCATTTCGCCCGTCGGCTGACGCCGCTCGAGCGCCTGTCGAAGGCTTCGCACCGCGTGATCGCCGCGGTGCAGGGGCTGGTGCGCCGGGGCATCTTCCTCACGTTCTTCGCGCTGGCGTGGCTGCTGGCGCAGGTGTTCGGGTGGGCGCTCGACGTCGCTTTCAATCTGTCCACCCCGTTCGCCCTGTGGGTGGCGGCCCACACCGCCCTGACCATAGTGGTCGTAGTGCTGGTAGAGATTGCCATCCTCCTGTACATGATGGCGCGACGGATTCCCACGTGGATCGACAATGGGTACAGGCACGAGAATAGGGCGGACAATCTGGGGAGTCTCAGGAGAGTCAGAGGGTAAACGGGCAGGCAGACGCCTATACGCCCAGACGTCTAGCGGGTTGTAGGGGGGAGTTACCAGGTCGACTTCCTACCCACTCGCCCCCGACAGCCGCTAGGCGTCTCGGCGTCTAGGCGTCGCCTTTCCTCCTGTCCTACAACCTTTTAGCTACATGCCCTATCGGATAGGGCACATGGAGCTCACCACTCCCGGGGTGGCGACACTGCGCAGGGATCTCGACCAGACGGGGCGGGACGCGGAAACAGCCGACGTGGCGCTCGCCGCCTCCGGGGACGGGCGGGCGTTCGAGCGGCTGTACCGTACGCACGTCGCGCGCATTCACAGCCTGGCCCGGCGGATGACCGGGGAGGACCACGCGGACGATCTCACGCAGGACGTGTTCGTGCGGGCGTGGAGCAAGCTGTCGACGTTTCGCGCGGAGGCGGCGTTCGGGACATGGCTGCACCGCCTCGCGGTGAACGTCATCCTGGCCCGGCGGACCACGATCGGCACGGAGCGCGGCCGCTACGACGACTCGGAGGGCGCATTGGACGGCGTGGCGGGCCGAGCACACCCGGCGGGGCTGTCGCTCGATTTCGAGGCGGCGCTCGAGCAGCTGCCCGACGGAGCCCGGCAGGTGTTCGTGCTGCACGACATCGAGGGATACCGTCACGAGGAGATCGCCGAGCTGCTGGGGATCGTGCCGGGGACGTCGAAATCGCAGCTGCATCATGCGCGCATGGCGTTGCGCCGGCATTTGGAATAACAAGGGAGCACCGATGAGCGATACCTGGACGAACCGACTCTCGGAGTACCTGGACGGCGATCTTCCCGACAAGGAGCGCCCGGCGCTCGAGGCGCACTTGCCGAGCTGCGCCGACTGCCGCGCGACGCTGGAGCAGCTGCGCCGGGTCGTGGCCCGGGCGCAGGCGCTGGACGACCGGCCTCCCGCGGCGGACCTCTGGCCCGCGATCGCGCGACACGTGGGTGTGGTGAGTCTCAACGCCCGCCGGGCACGCCGGCGGGTGTCGTTCACCGTGCCGCAGCTCGCTGCCGCCGCGGTCGCCCTGACCCTGCTGTCGGCGGGCTCGGCGTGGCTGCTCGAGCGCCGGCAGCCCGCGCAGCGGGCGGCGCAGTCGAACACGACCCCGAGTCCCATTTTGACGAACGCCGGCACGTACGAGGCGAATCCCCGGTACGCGGCGGCAGTGGCGGACCTGGAGCGCGTACTGGCGCAGGGTCGCAGCCGGCTCGATACGGCCACGGTGCGCGTGATCGAGAAGAATCTCGGGATCATCGACCGGGCGATCCGCGACGCGCAGAGTGCGCTGGCGGCGGACCCGGCGAATTCATATTTGAACCTGCACCTCGCCCAAGAGATGCGGCGCAAACTGGAGCTCCTGCGGCAGGCGGCGGTACTCGCGGGCGCGCGGACCTAGAGGAGGACGGACGAGATGCTCACGACTCTGGCGGCGCTGGCAGGCCTCGCGCTCGCGCAACAAACCGACACGACCGTCCCGGTGCGGGCGGGCGCCCGGCTCGAGGTGAACAACTTCGGCGGGGAGATCGCCGTCAAGACGTGGAGCAAGAGTGCGGTGCGGATCGCCGCCAGTCACTCGAGTCGCGACCGCATCACGGTCGACGCGTCCGACCAGCTGGTACGCGTGAAATCGGAGAGCCGGCGCGGGCCGTCCCAGGTCGTGGACTACGAGATCACCGTCCCCGCCGCGATGGCGCTCGCCCTGTCGGGCGTCTACACCGACATCTCGGTCGATGGAAGCCAGGGGGAGATCACGGCCGAGACGGTCCAGGGCGCGGTGAAGGTCTCGGGCGGCGCGGGCAACGTCTCCCTCAAGTCGGTGCAGGGGGACGTGACACTCGAGAAGGCACGCGGCCGTATCGACCTGAGCAGCGTGAACGAGACGATCAAGGCGAGCCAGATCTCGGGCGACGTTTCGGCGGAGACCGTGAACGGCGACATCTCGCTCGTGCAGATCGAGTCCGCCAACGTCGAAGCGAATACGGTCAACGGCGACATCGTGTACGACGGGACCATCAAGGACGGCGGGCGCTACCGCTTCTCGACCCATGACGGCGACTTGCGAGTGTCGGTGCCGGAGAAGTCCAACGTCTCGATCTCGGTCTCGACGTTCGACGGGGACTTCAGCGCGTGCTACCCAGTGCAGCTCGTCGGTCCGAAGACGAAGCACCGGTTCAGTTTCACGATCGGCTCGGGCAGCGCCCGGCTCGAGCTCGAGTCGTTCAACGGCGACATCCGGCTGTGTCGTCCAGGGCAGCTGGCCAAAGATCGGAACGAGGACAAGGACCACGACCAGGACCACGACCAGGACCAAGAGGAGGAATGATCATGCGCTTCACCACGCTCGGGCCGCTCGTCGTCGCGGCCGCCCTGTTCGCTCGCCCCGCGGTGGCCCAGGGTGAGTTCCACTGGAAGGGCCAGGTTGCCGCGGGCAAGACGATCGAGATCAAGGGCGTGAATGGCGACATCGACGCCGTCGCCGGCTCGGGCGAAGTCGAGGTGACGGCGGTGAAACATGCGCACCGCAGCGACCCGGACGAGGTGAAGATCCAGGTCGTGCAGCATGACGATGGGGTCACCATCTGCGCGGTGTACCCGAGCGACGGCGACCGCGAGAACACCTGCGAGACGGGCGAGCACGGTCGCATGAGCACGCACGACAACGACGTGAGGGTGAACTTCACCGTCCGCGTGCCCGCGGGCGTGCGCTTCGCGGGCCATACAGTCAACGGCGAGGTGGAAGCGGCCAACCTATCGGGCGATGTGGAAGCGCACAGCGTGAACGGCAGCATTCGGGTGTCCACGTCCGGCAGCGCCGAGGCCTCGACGGTGAACGGCTCGATCACGGCGTCGATGGGCCGCGCGCAGTGGACCGACGCGCTCGAATTCCATACGGTGAACGGCGGGATCACCCTCAACCTGCCCCCCAACGTCTCGACAGAGGTGCGCGCCAGCACGGTGAATGGCGACATCGAGACCGACTTCCCGCTCATGGTCACCGGTCGCCTGGGACCGCGCCGCGTGACGGGCACGATCGGCAGCGGCGGCCGGCGGTTGGCGCTCGAGACCGTGAACGGGAGCATTCGGCTTAGAAAGTCCAGTTAGAGGCCTGTTTAGAAAAGCCAGTTAGAGGCCTGTTTACAGGCCCGTGAACGGCCGGGGAAAGGTTGGGCTACGGGCGAGCCACCAGGCTGCGGATCAGACCGATGATGAGGCCAATCAAGCGCTCACATCGCTGCAGCGCCTCCGCGACCAGCTTGGGCTGGGCAGACAGTTCCAGCTCCTGAACCAGCTCGAGGTGCGTCCGAAGCTCCATAGCTGAGCCGAGGGCGATGCGGAGACAACGAACGAACTGCGGCCTGGTGGCTAGGCCGTAACCCTCGGCAACATTCGCTGGAACTGAGGGAGCCGCTCGACGTATCTGGTCCACCAAAGGGAAATGGCGACTCAGCGGGGGCTCGAGCGTGACTCGATATGCGAGCGCGGCCAGTTGACGCGCGGCCCTAAGAGCTTCGAGCGACTCCAGCCTTCTCACGCGCCTAACCTAGGAATCCGAGAAATCGCCCCGTCATCCGTTCTATGCGCGCGACATCCTGACATTGCCTTACCCTTCCCCGGCCGTTTCACGGGCCTCATCCCCGGCCTCTCGTGACCGCGTGTTTTTGATCGGCGTCGCAATTCCCTGGTACCGACTTGAGGAAGGACCTGACGTAGCGTAGTCGCGTCCGAACCAGGGGTCCCGTGGTGCTGCGGGAGCTTCTCAGCCGTACCGAGCAGATCGATGATCTTCGCCACCTCTTTGGGGCGCTCGGGTTTCAAGCGGCGTGGGAGCACGTGCCGCCCGGGCCCTGGCTCGGCACCGGGCCGGTGGAGGCCGCCGGCGTCGTGCGGGCGGCGCTGGTGGCGCGCCACGATGCGTTCCGCGTCTTCGCGCTCGAGGCGCGTGATCCCGAGCGCGCGGTGCGGGCGGCGGCGCAGCGGCTCGCGGGACACGCCGAGCGGGGGCTCGCGTGCGCCCTGGGCGTCACCCCGCGGCGGCTCGTGTGCGCCGGGTGGCGCGCCGCGGCGCGCGGGCCCGTCATTCGCGTCGCCGCCATCCCGCTGGAACAACCGCCCGGCAGCTCGCTCGCGACGCTGGAGCGCTTAACCCCGCGACCACGCGAGACGGCGCTGGCGCTCAGCCTGCGGGTGGGTGAGGCGCTCGCGAGCGAAGCCGTCACACCACGCTTCTTTCGCGCGTTCCGCGCCACGCTCGAGCGCCTCACTGATCGGCTGACGGCCCCGCGCAGCCGGTCGGAGCGGCACGCGCTCGCGTTGACCGCGTTCACACGGGTGCTGTTCCTCTACTTCGTCCAGGGAAAAGGGTGGCTGGACGGGGACCGCCGCTACCTGATCCGCCGATTCGACGACTGCGTCGCCGCCCGGCGGCCGTTTCACCGCCGGGTCCTCGACCCGCTGTGCTTCGGGGCCCTTAATCGCCCCGCCGCCGACCGCTCGAGCGCGGCTCGGGCGCTCGGCCGGCTGCCGTTCCTGAACGGCGGCCTGTTCGAGCCCACCGCCTTGGAGCGGCGCCACGGCGCCGCGCGGTGGAGCAACGCCGAGTGGCGCGACGCGTTCGACGACCTGCTGGAGCGATTCCATTTTTCGGCGCGCGAGACCGAAGACGGCGACGTGGTCGCCCCCGACATGCTGGGCCGCGTGTTCGAGGGCGTGATGGATCCCACCGAGCGGCGCGCCAGCGGCAGCTACTACACGCCCGCCGCACTGGTGCGGGAGATCGTACGCGCCGGGCTCGAGGCCGCGCTGGTCCACCGCCTCGGTCTCGCCCCGCCCGCCGCCGAGCGCTGGATCCATCGCGGCGAGCCGCCGGAGCAATCGCCCGACCTGCGGCGCCTGACCATGCTCGACCCGGCGGTGGGGTCGGGAGCGTTTCTGCTGGGCGCGCTCGACGAGCTGACGCGGTTGCGTTGCGCTGCGGGCGAGGGGCCGGCGTGCGCGGTGCGGCGCGACGTGATGGCGCACTCGCTGTTCGGCGTGGACCTGAGCCTCACCGCGGTGCGGCTCGCCGAGCTGCGGCTGTGGCTCGCGCTGATCGCGGACGTGAGCGCCGAGGCGAACGACCGGGAGCTCACCTGCATCGCGCCGCTGCCGAACCTGGACGGGCACGTGCGCCAGGGAGACGCGCTGGTCGACCCACTCACGCTCGCCCGGGCGCTCGGCGGCGGGCCCGCCCCCGCGGCTCCCACGCCCGAGCTCGAGCGACTGAGCAGCGCCCGCCGCACGCTGTTCGGCCTGACCGGGCCGGCGAAGCGGCACGCGCTCGCCGGCCTCGCCCGCGCCGAGGCGGCGCTCGCCCGGGACCTGTTCCGGACGGCGGTGGCGGCGCTGGAGCGGCGCGCAGCCGAGCTGATCGCGGCGGCGAAGGACCGCGACCTGTTCGGTCGGCGGCGGGGGCTCACGCCCGACGAGCGGGCGCTGCTGCGTCGGCTGCGCGGCAGCCGGCGAGAGCTGCGAGCCGCGGCGGGGCGGCTCGAGCGCGAGGGCGGCGCACCGTTCTTCGCCTTCGAGTCGCACTTCGGCGATGTGCTGGCGCAGGGCGGATTCGACCTCGTAGCGGGGAATCCGCCGTGGGTGCGCGGGGAGCGGGTGCCGGTGCGGGTGCGGGAAGCGCTGGCGACGCGGTACGCGACGTGGCGGCCGGCGCGGGGCCGGGGGTTCGCCCATCTGCCGGATCTGGCGGTCGCGTTCGTGGAGCGCGCACTCGAGCTGGCCGCGCCGGGCGGCGCGGCCGCGCTGCTCGTTCCCGCCAAACTGGCGTCGAGCGGCTACGCGGAGCCGCTACGCCGGCGGCTCGCGGAGGGCGCGCGCATCGAGCGCGTGGCGCCGCTGCCGGCGGCGGGGAGTGCGTTCGCGGCGGCGGTGTACCCGATGGTGCTCGTCACCACGCGGGCCGAGCCGACCGGGCGCGAGCAGGTCGCCACGGCGCTCGGGGCGAAAAGCGCGACGCCCCTGATCCCACAGCGCGCCCTCGCGGGCGATGGCCCGTGGATCCTGGTGCGCGACGCGATGCGCGTCGCCCGCCACCTCGGGGCGCGGTGCGCGCGCGTGGGCGAGCGCTGGAGGCCGCAGCTCGGCGTGAAGACCGGCGCGGACGAAGTCTTCCTGCGCCCCCAACCGGGTCCGGCGACCCGCCCCGCCGTCCGGGGCCGCGATCTCGGGCCGTGGCGCGCCACTCCGCGCATCCACCTGCTCTGGACCCACGCGCCCGACGGGCGGCCGCTCGCCCGCCTGCCGCCCGAGCTCGCCGCGCTGCTCGTACCCCACCTCGAGCGGTTGGGCCGCCGCAGCGACTGCCGCAACGGACCGGCCTGGCAGCTGTTCCGCACCGCTCTCGCCTACGCGCCGTGCCGCGTCATCTGGCCCGATCTCGCGCGCCGCCTCG
>Ga0209577_10002917_pt1 | contig 16204 bp, 17 predicted proteins | sample GraSoiAngelo_109_FD_185874 | JGI IMG/M metagenome (GOLD analysis project Ga0209577, IMG submission 185874) | Grasslands soil microbial communities from the Angelo Coastal Reserve, California, USA - 14_0903_12_20cm (SPAdes) (version 2) | ecosystem: Environmental > Terrestrial > Soil > Grasslands...
ACGGCGGGGTCACGCCCACCGCCTCGGCGATGCGCCGGATGGACACCGCCTCTTCGCTGCCTGTCTCGATCAGCAGGCGCTCGGCGGCGTCGAGGATCTGGGTGTGCAGCAGCTCGCCTTCGCCCCTACGGGCGCGGGTGCGACCGGCGGGTGCGGTTGAGCTCACGCCTTGCCGTTCCCGTCGTGACGCACGTCGAGGCGGTCGCCGACGAACTCGTCGGTGAGGGTCACCGTCGGTCCCTCGCTCAGGCCGGCGGCCTGGCCGTGAGCGCGCACCGACTTGGCCAGGTTGTGCTCGGGGCGCACGACCCAGATGGTGCCGTCTTTCTTGACGTGGTCAGCCAAGTCGGTGAGCCGGGCCAGGTCGCTCGCCCGCTGGGCGGCGAGCACGATGACGTCGGCGTCGGGCTCGGTCGACGGGGCGATGCGGCCCGCCGCACGTTCGAGGGCTTTCGTCAGCTGACCGTCGAGCGCGCCCACCACCTCGACGCGAGCCCCGCGGCGTACGCCCAGGGCGGCGGCCAGCCCGTCGTCGCCGGCGCCGGCCGCGCCATCGGGAGCCTCCTTGAGTCCGATGCGGTCGTAAACGCGGCGCAGGGGGGCGGGTGCCCACCAGTTCGCCTCGCCGGCCAGCCGCATGAAGGCGGGCACGAGCGTGGCGCGGATGAGGGTGGCGTCCATGACCACAGCCAGGGCCAAGCCGATGCCGAACAGCTTGATGAACGTGATCTCGGACGTGCCGAAGGCGAGGAACACGACGGCGAGGAGGGCCGCCGCCGCGGTGACGATGCGGCCAGTCTGCTCGAGGCCGACGGCGACGGAGTGCACGTTGTCGTGGGTGCGGTCGTGCTCTTCTTTGATACGCGAGAGCAGGAAGACCTCGTAGTCCATCGACAGCCCGAAGGCGATGCAGAACATGAGGATCGGCGTCGACGTGTCCAGCGTCCCCACCGGGGTGAACCCCAGCAGCCCCGAGAGGTGGCCCTCCTGGAAGATCCACACCATGGCGCCGAACGTCGCCGTGAGGCTCAGCAGGTTCAGCACCAGCGCCTTCAGCGGCATGACGACGCTGCCGGTGAAGAGGAACAGGACGACGAACGTGATGATGCCGATGAGACCGAGCGCCAGTGGCAGGTGCGACGCCACCGAATGCTTCGAGTCGACCAGCTCGGCCGACCGCCCAGACACGAGCACCTGGAAGGGCGCCGGCGAGGTGCGCACTTCGTGGACGAGGTGCTCGCCGGGCGCCGAAAGGGGCTCGACGCTCGCTACGACCGAGAGCCACGTCCCCTGCTGGCCGGCGAAGCGGAGCGATCCCGGGTTGGGACCGATGAGGCGCTGACCTCCGATGTAGGAGCCGGTCAGGCTGTCCACGCGTGCGACGCCCGGTAGGTGGGAGAGCCGGGCCGAGTACTGGTCGATAGTGGCGTCGCGGGCCGGTGTGGCCGGCGCATTCGGAGCGACGACCTCGATGGGCGCCGATTCGTTCGACGAGAAGTGGTGCCGCATGTCGTCCTGGATTTGGCGGCTGCTAGCCGACGTGGGCAGTACTCGGTCGTCGGGGAGTCCGAACTTCACGTGCAGGAACGGCAGTCCGAGGGCCACGAGGACCACGACGACCCCGACGCCGAAGGCGACCGGCCGGCGCATGACGGCCATCGCCACCCGGTGCCAGCCGCCCTCGCCGACGGGCTTGGGTTCGTGGTGCCAAAGCACCCAGCGGTCGACGCGCGGCCCGAGTGCGGCGAGCACGGCGGGAAGGACGACCACGGCGCCGCCGGCCGCCAGGCCGACGACGGGGATTCCCGCGTAGGCGAACGAGCGGAGGAAGTACAGGGGGAAGACGAGCAGGGCGCAGAGCGACGCGGCGACAGTCAGGGCGCTGAACAGCACGGTGCGTCCCGCCGTCTCGACGGTGCGCACGACTGCGGCGTCCGTGTCCCGCCCGGCGCGCAACTCCTCTCGGTAACGGGAGACGACGAACAAGCTGTAGTCGATGGCGAGACCGAGCCCCATCGCCGTTGTGAGGTTCAGCGAGTAGATCGACACGTGGGTGATGGCAGCCAGGCCGCGCAGCACGAGGAACGTCCCCAGCACGGCCAGCACCCCGACGCCGAGGGGCAGGGAGGCGGCGACGACGCTGCCGAAGACGATGACCAGCAGGAGGATGACGATGGGAAGGGTGATGGCCTCGGAGCGCTCGAGATCGCTGCGGATCTGCGTACCGACCTGGTTGAAGACCTGGGCGAAGCCGCCGACGCGCACGTTGACCACGCCGTCGTCCCGGGTGAACCGCGGGGCGAGATCCTTCACCCGCTTGATCACCTGATCGTCGTTGCCAGTGATGCGCGCCAGCACGAGGGCGCCGCGGCTGTCATCGCTGTGCAACGGCGGCGGCGAGCCGAGTGACCAGTAGGAGACGGTCTGGCTCACGAAGGGCTGGGACGCCAGATCCTGGGTGAGGCGGAGACCGTCGGCCGCGACCGCCGGGCTGTCGACCGTGCCGGCCTTCGCCGTCACGAGCAGCACCAGGTTGGGCTGGCCCGAGTGGAACTCGGTACGGATGACGTCGGAGGCGCGGCTGTACTCGGAGTGGGGATCGTCGAAGCCGCCGTTCGACAGCCGCTTGGCCACGCTGCCGCCGATGGCGCCGGCCACGACCAGCAGGAGGAGACCGGCGACGATCACCAGCCGCCGGCGCCGAACCGCGAGCTCTCCGAGTCGAGTCATTGGAACCCCCAAAGTGACTACCGCCGCTAACCTAACGCCGTTATCCTGAGCGGCTCCAGCCCTGCCGTCAACGAGACATCAGGCACATCCCGGCGCGCTGTCGCCTAGAACGTAGAGGCGATGAACAAGAGCCGCGTCGAGGCGTTCAGCGACGGCGTGTTCGCCATCGCCATCACCCTGCTCGTCCTCACCATCGCCGAGCCCTCCTCTAACTACCGAAATCTGGGCCACGAGCTGTGGGACCGGTGGCCGGGGCTGGCTGCGTACGTCGTCAGCTTCGTGATCATCGGGATCATGTGGCTGAATCACCACTCGATCTTCAACTACTTCGCCCACATCGATCGCCCCTTCGTCTATCTGAACCAACTCCTGCTGCTCACCGTGGTCTTCATCCCCTATCCCACTGGTGTCCTCGGCGAGGCATTGCGGCGCGGGGAAGGTGCGAAGGTGGCGGCCGTCGTGTACACGGCGACGATGGCCGTGAATTCCTACTGCTGGACCGCCCTGTGGCTCTACGCGTCGTCGCGCCGGCGGCTCCTGCATGCGGACTTTCCCGAGGGGCGGCGACGCAGCGCCACGGTCGCCTTCACCGCCGGCAGCGTGGTGTACACCCTCGCCCTGATCATCGCCGTCATCAACGCCTACGCGTGCCTCGCCTTCCACGCGTTGATGGCCGTGTATTACGCCGTCGACCCGCTCTCCCGACGGGCGTCGATGAGCTGAAGCACTCAGACGCGGCGGCGGGCGACGATGCGGACCAGGGCCTGGGCGATGATCACGACGGCTCCGATCACAGTCGCCAAGATGACCGCGATCACGGCGCCACCCACGGTGACCGGCTTCCGCATCATCTGTCCATGGTCTCACCGAACCGCTGAAGAGGGACAGACTGGCGGGCGTGGGTGACGTAGCTCGGCGACCGAGACTGCTGATCATCGATGACGGGCCGGACATGGTCCGCCTGCTCGAAGCGATCGCCTCGCCCACCTGGGAGGTCCACTCGGCGACCAACCTGACTGAGGCCGTCGAGGCGGCGTCCTCCCGTCACGTTGACGCTGCCATCGTCGACTTCATGCTCCCCGGGGGCGGGGGGTTCTCGGTCGCACGCCGTCTGAAGGAGATACACCCTTCCTGCACGGTCGTGATGTTCTCGGCCGCCCCTGTCGGTCACCAGGCGGCCGACAGCCCCGACGTCGACGAGTTCGTGATGAAGGGCGACGTCCGCGTGATACGCCGAACCCTCGACAACCTCGCTCGCCGCCTGGAACCCGACGACTAAGGCCAACACCACGAGCGACGGGCGTGATTGTCGCCCAGGCACCGCGGGTACGAATCGATTAGTGCGGATCATTCTCGCCCTATCGCTGCCGCGTGACGAGCGGACCATCCCCGTCAGCCGTCACATTGCGGTCAACGCCATGGTCGAGGTCGGAGTGATCGAGGATTGCGTCCAGGACATCGCGGTAGCCCTCACCGAGGCCTGCACCAACGTGCTGAAGCACTCCGGGCCGGGCGACGAGTTCGAGGTCAGCCTCGAGCTCGACGATGACCAGTGCGTCATCCGGGTCGTGGACACCGGTCGCGGCTTCGACTCCGATGCCGTGGGCGCCGGCCACGCCGACACGTCAGCCGAGCAGGGCCGCGGCGTCGAGCTGATGCGCGCGTTCGTCGACTCCGTGAGGCTCATCTCCAAGCCCGAGGCGGGCACGATCGTCCACTTGGAGAAGGCACTGGACTTCGAGGACGGGTCGTTCGTGCACCGGCGCCATCCCGCGCCCAGCGCTTAGGAGCGGCGAACCCGGAGCCGGCGGCCGAGGCCGCCGGCGGCCAGCAGCCCGATACCCGGCAGGAGGAGATCGGGTCCGCCCGTGCGGGCGGTGGTTCCGCCCGTCGCGACCTGGCCGGCGCCCGGCGTGGCCAGGCCACTGGACGGCGCCGTCGTCGGCGTGGTGCCCGAGGGCGTGGTCGTAGGCGGTGTGGTGGTCACCGGGGCGGCGGTGGTCGGGGCGGCCGTCGTCGGCGTCTGCGCCGCGGTCGTCGGCGCGGCCGAAGTGGCTGGGGTCTGCCCGCCGATCGGCGGCTGGGTGAGCGGCACGTTGGCTGCCGTCGTCGGCGCCGCCGCGCTCGTCGTCGAGCCGCCCACCGTGGGCGCCTCGGTGGTGGACGGCGTGGCCGTGGTCGTCTTGCTGGTCTCCTCGCCGTTGCGGACGACGACCGTGGCGATGCCCGCGCCGAGGCCACCCAGGATCAGCAGGATCAGCGCGATGGTGAGATCGCGTCTCAGAGAGTTCCTCCGAAGGTGGTTGCGGTGCCGGCTTCCGCCCGAACGACTATGCCGCGTCGGTCACCCGCAGACGTGGACCCTACGATGGCCATCCACACCACGCGGGTGTAGCTCAACGGTAGAGCCTCGCCCTTCCAAGGCGATTACGCGGGTTCGACTCCCGTCACCCGCTCTCTGAGCGCCTGACGTGCGCGGACCCGGTCGGGGAGGGGGGATTTGAACCCCCGACCGCCTGCCCCCAAAGCAGGTGCGCTACCACTGCGCCACTCCCCGGTCTTCGCACGAAAGAGTACCGGCAAGCTTGGCGGCACCCCCCGGTAGGGTGGTCCGCCGATGCGCTCGAGCGTTGAGTCCCTGGAGGGCAACAAAGTAAAGGTGTCGGTCGAGGTCGACGAGGCCGAGTTCGACCGGGCCATCGACGCTGCCTTCCGCAAGATCGCCCGTGACACGCGCATTCCCGGCTTCCGCCCGGGCAAGGCGCCGCGGCGCATCCTCGAGACCCGCCTTGGCACCGACGTGGCCCGGGAGGAGGCGCTCCGAGATTCCCTCCCCGACTACTACGTCCAGGCCCTCGAGGAGCAGGATGTCGACGCCATCGCCGCCCCCGAAATCGAGATCACGGGGGGCCGCGAGGGCGGCCCCGTTCAGTTCGAGGCGGTCGTCGAGGTCCGGCCCCAGGTCTCGGTGGCCGGCTACCAGGGGCTCCGGGTCACGGTTCCGAGCCCGGACGTCACCGACACCGAGGTCGACCGCCAGCTCGACCGCCTGCGTGAGCAGTTCGGCGAGCTGCAGACCGTCTCCCGGCCGGGGCGCGACGGCGACCACGTACTGATCGACCTGAGCGGTTACCGGCACTCCGAGCAGATCGAAGGGCTCACGGCCGACGACTTCCTCTACGAGCTGGGCAGCGGCTCGGTCGTCCCCGAGCTCGACGAGCAGCTGCGCGGCTCCAAGGCCGGCGACATCCTCAAGTTCACGGCGGCCGTTCCCGGCCAGGAAGAAGACGTGGGATTCCAGGTCCTGGTCAAAGAGGTGAAGGAGAAGCTGCTCCCCGAGGTCACCGACGAGTGGGCCAGCGACGCGTCCGAGTTCGACACCGTCGACGCGCTGCGCGACGACATCCGTACGCGCGTCGGCGCGGTCAAGAAGATGCAGACCCAGCTGAGCGTGCGCAGTCAGGCTGTCGACGCCGTCGTCGAACTGGTCAGCGAGGAGATCCCCGAGCCGCTGGTCAACGAGGAGATGGAGCGCCGGCTCCATGAGCTGTCGCATCGTCTCGGTGCCCAGGGCGCCGACCTGGGCCAGTACCTCCAGGCCAGCGGCCAGTCCACCGAGGAGTTCCAGGCCAACCTGCGCGAAGCCGCGGTCACCGCGGTCAAGGCCGACCTCGCCCTGCGGGCCGTGGCGGACGCGGAGGACCTCGAAGCGACCGACGAAGAGGTCGACGCCGAGATCGAACGCATCGCGCAAGCCGCAGGTCAGAAGCCTGCTGCCGTCCGCAAGCAGCTCGACCGCAATGATCAGCTACCCGCGGTACGCTCGGACATCAGGAAGGGAAAGGCCTTGACGTGGCTCACCGAGCACGTCGAGATCGCCGATGAGGAAGGCAAGATCATCGATCGTGCGGAGCTCATGAATCCCACACCCGACACCCCCGCAGAGGAAGTATGAACGCTCGCAACTACTCGATGCCGTATGTGGTCGAGCAGACCAACAGGGGCGAGCGCACCTACGACATCTTCTCCCGGCTGCTCAAGGAGAGGATCATCTTCCTCGGCACGCCGATCGACGACACTATTGCCAACCTCATCATGGCCCAGCTGCTTCACCTGGAGTCAGAGGATCCCGACAAGGACATCAACCTGTACATCAACTCGCCCGGCGGCGACATCACAGGGCTGTTCGCGATCTACGACACCATGCAGTACATCAAGCCCGACGTCATGACGATCTGCATGGGGCAGGCCGCGTCCGCAGCCGCCGTGCTGCTCGGCGCCGGCACGAAGGGCAAGCGCTTCTCGTTGCCGCACGCCCGCATCCTCCTGCACCAGCCCTACGGCGGCGCCGGCGGACAGGCGGCCGACATCGAGATCCAGGCCAAGGAGATCATGCGGCTGCGGGAGCTGCTCGATCGCATCCTGGCCCACCACACCGGGCAGTCCATGGAGAAGGTCAGCAAGGACACCGACCGGGACTTCATCATGAGCGCCGACGAGGCCAGGGACTACGGCCTCATCGACGAGGTCATCGTCAGCCGCGAACTGGCCCAGGTGCCACAGGTCGCGGGTGTGAGCTAGGAGGGGACAGGCGGGTGGCGAAGTTCGGAGACGGCGGTGATCTTCTCAAGTGCTCCTTCTGCGGGAAGTCGCAGAAGCAGGTCAAGAAGCTGATCGCCGGCCCCGGCGTCTACATCTGCGACGAGTGCATCGACCTCTGCAACGAGATCATCGAGGAAGAGCTCTCCGAGACCTCCGAGCTGCGCTTCGACGAGCTGCCCAAGCCCCGTGAGATCTACTCCTTCCTGAACGACTACGTCATCGGCCAGGAGCAGGCCAAGAAGATCCTGTCGGTCGCCGTCTACAACCACTACAAGCGCGTGCAGGTCGGCGCCTACACCGACGGCGAGGTCGAGCTGGCCAAGTCCAACATCTTGCTGCTCGGTCCGACCGGGTGCGGCAAGACGCTGCTGGCCCAGACGCTGGCGCGCATGCTCAACGTGCCGTTCGCCATCGCCGACGCCACGGCGTTGACCGAGGCCGGCTATGTCGGCGAGGACGTCGAGAACATCCTTCTGAAGCTCATCCAGGCCGCCGACTACGACGTCAAGAAGGCCGAGACCGGCATCATCTACATCGACGAGATCGACAAGATCGCCCGCAAGAGCGAGAACCCGTCGATCACCCGTGACGTCTCCGGTGAGGGCGTGCAGCAGGCGCTTCTCAAGATCCTCGAGGGCACCACTGCTTCGGTGCCCCCGCAGGGCGGGCGCAAGCACCCGCACCAAGAGTTCATCCAGATCGACACCACCAACATTCTGTTCATCTGCGGTGGTGCGTTCGCCGGCATCGAGAAGATCATCGAGAGCCGCATCGGCCACAAGGGCGTGGGCTTCGGCGCCGACATCCGCCGCTCCGACGAGAAAGACCTGGGCATGATCCTGGGTCAGGTCCTGCCCGAAGACCTGCTGAAGTTCGGGCTCATTCCCGAGTTCGTCGGCCGCCTGCCGGTCATCGGCGCCGTGTCGAACCTCGACCAGGAGGCGCTCGTGCGCATCCTCGTCGAGCCCAAGAACGCGCTGGTCAAGCAGTACCGCAAGTTCTTCGAGTTCGACGGCGTCGAGCTGGAGTTCGCGGCCGACGCCCTCGAGGCCGTGGCCGAGCAGGCCCTGCTCCGGGGCACCGGTGCCCGCGGCCTCCGGGCCATCCTCGAAGAGGTGCTGCTGAACGTGATGTACGACCTGCCCAGCCGCACCGACGTGGGCAAGTGCGTCATCGACCGCACCGTCGTGCTCGAGAAGGTGAACCCCACCCTCGTGCCTCGCTCGGACAAGCCCGAGCAGACCCGCCCCCGCCGGGCTGCGTCTTAGTTTCAGCAACACCGTCCGTGGTTAGGCTTTGAAGGACGCGCGCGTGAGGAGAGGCCTATGGGCAAGGTCGTCAAAGGGATTCTGATTGGTGGCGTCATCGGCGCTGCCGTCGCCGGCATGAAGTCGCTCCAGTCCGACCAGCCGTCCGAGGAAGCCGGCGGCGAGGTGGCCAAGACGGCGATGACCGGCGCAGCTGTGGGCGGCGGGCTCGCCCTTTTGCTCAAGCGCCGGCAGAAGAAGAAGCAGGCCAAGAAGCGCCTCAAGCTGGGGGCAGCCCTGACCGCGGGCGGCCTCGCTGAAGCGGCCCGCGCCGCTCGTCCCGTGATCGAGCAGGCGGCCGAGGTCGCCCGCGAGCGGGCGTCGAGGGCGGCCGAGGCGGCGCGCCCGGCCCTGGAGTCGGCAGCCGATGTCGCTCGGGATCGCGCATCGAGGGCCGCGGCGGCGGCGCAGGCCAAGCTCGAGGATGTCGCCAGCAATGGCGACCGTCCGATCCTGGTGCGCCTGGGCTGACCAGCGAACGAAGGAGTGCGGCGCCCGGCCCTCAGGGGCCGGGCGTTTCCGCGTTGATCCCGAGCGAGCCGGAGCGCAGCGGAGGCGAGACCAGGGGTCTTAGCGTGACCACCGATGGACCTGGCCGGCGCCCTCGCCTATCTCGACGACCACGTCAACCTCGAGACCGACGCGTCGGCGCGGGCCGCATCCAAGCGTCTCGACCGCGTCGGCCGGCTGGTCGAACTGATGGGCGAGCCCCAGCGCGCCTACCCGGTTGTGCACCTGACCGGCACCAACGGCAAGGGGTCGACGGCGCGGATGCTGACGTCGTTGCTGGTGACCAAGGGCCTGTCGGCCGGTACCTACACCAGCCCCCACCTGGAGCGCTTCAACGAACGCATCGCCTGGAACGGCGAGCCCATCTCCGACGCCGCCTTCGTCGAGATCGTCGAGGCGGTGGCGTCAGTCGAACGCGTGATGGACGACGCACCGACAGTCTTCGAGATCCTGACGGCCGCTGCCTTCCGGTGGTTTGCCGACATCGCCATCGATGTCGGCGTCATCGAGGTGGGCCTCGGCGGCCGGTGGGACGCCACCAACGTGGCCGACGGTCAAGTCGCAGTGGTCACCAACGTCAGCCTCGACCACGCCGAGACGATCGGCCCGACGCTCACCGACATCGCCACCGAGAAGGCGGGGATCGTGAAGCCTGACAGCACGCTCGTGCTGGGCGAGACCGAACCGCGGTTGGCTGAGATCTTCCGTGCTGCGGGCGCGGCGGAAGTCTGGGAGCGCGACCATGACTTCGGGTGCGTTGCCAACGGCCTGGCTCACGGTGGGCGCCTGCTCGACCTCCGGACGCCCGGCGCTGCCTACGACGACGTCTACCTCCCGCTGCACGGCGCCCACCAAGGTGACAACGCTGCCGTTGCCCTCGCCGCCGCCGAGGCCTTCTTCGGTGCGCCCCTCGATCCCGAGGTTGTGGGCGACGCGTTCGCCGCCGTGCGCGTCCCCGGCCGTCTCGAGGTCGTCGACCGCCAACCGCTCGTCGTGCTCGACGGCGCCCACAACCCGGCCGGAGCGGCGGCGGCAGCCGATGCCATCGCCGAGGCCTTCGGGGATGCCGCGGGCAAGCTGCTCATCGTCGGGCTCCTGCAGGGCAAGGATCCCATGGAGATGCTCGAAGCCCTCGAAGCCAGGGGCGCACGGCTCCTCGTCGCGTGCCCGGCGCCGTCGCCCCGCACGCTCCCGCCGCAGGACGTCGCGGCGGCGGCCCAGTCGATGGGCATCGAGGCGGAGGCCGCCAGTTCGGTACCCGAGGCGTTGGCCCGGGCGCTCGCGGTGGCCTCGCCCGACGACCTGGTCCTGGTGAGCGGGTCGCTGTACGTCGTCGGCGCGGCGCGAGCGGCCCTCGGCGGTGCCCGTTAGCCTTTCCTTCGATCACTCGAGAAGGGGGTTCAGCCATGGCAGGTGGCAGCAAGGCAGTTGGCAAGGACGAGGTTCGCGAGTTCCCGAAGGGGAAGCTCGAGATGTCGACCGTCGGAAAGACGATGGTCGGGCGGGCCACGTTTCAGCCGGGTTGGCGGTGGTCAGAGTCGGTGAAGCCCATCGTCGGCACCGACAGCTGTCAGGTGCCGCACAACGGCTACGTGGTGTCCGGTCGCATCGGTATCAAGATGGACGACGGCACCGAGTTCGAAGCGGGCCCGGGCGACGCCTACGACATCCCGGCCGGCCACGACGGCTGGGTCATCGGTGACGAGCCGTACGTCGGCGTCGACTTCAGCCCGGCCATGACCGAGTACGCCAAGAAATAGGTGATCGCTAGGGTGCGGTCCTCAATGGACCGCACCCTCGTCATCTGCAAGCCGGACGCTGTCGAGCGCGGCCTCGTCGGGGAGATCGTCTCCCGGCTCGAGCGCAAAGGGCTGCGGATCGTGGCCATGGAGCTGCGCCAGATCGACGAGGAGATCGCCGGCCGCCACTACGCCGAGCACGAAGGCAAGCCCTTCTTCGCCGACCTGGTGGCGTTCATCACCCGGAGTCCCGCCATGTTCATGGTCGTCGAGGGCCCCGAGGACACCTACAAGGTGGTCCGCACCGTGATGGGCGTCACCAACCCGAGGGACGCGGCGCCGGGCACGATCCGGGGCGACCTGGCCGTCGAGCTCACCGAGAACCTGGTCCACGGCAGCGACAGCCCCGAGTCGGCCAAGCGGGAAATCGACCTCTTCTTCCCGAATCTCTGACCAGGGCCCTTGTGCCCTTGTGACTTGACTCTGGGCAACGGCTTGTCCGATTCGCCCGCCGGGCCATAGCCTCTACCGGATACCTCCCTAGAGCGGGGGCCTTTTCGCATGTCCGACAGCTTCTTCTCCTCCCTGCTCGGCCGGGACATGGCGGTCGACCTGGGTACGGCGAACACACTCGTCTATGTCCGGGGCCGCGGCATCGTCCTGAACGAGCCCTCTGTTGTCGCCGTCAACATCAAGGACGGCCGTCCTCTCGCGGTCGGGCTCGAGGCCAAGCGCATGATCGGCCGCACGCCGGCCCACATCGTGGCCATCCGTCCCTTGAAGGACGGGGTGATCGCCGACTTCGAGATCACCGAGAAGATGCTGCGCTACTTCATCCAGCGCGTACATCAGCGCCGCTGGGCCAAGCCCCGCATGGTGATCTGCGTTCCCTCCGGCGTGACCGGTGTGGAGAAGCGGGCCGTGCAGGAGGCTGCAGAGTTCGCGGGGGCCCGCAAGGACCCCTTCATCGTCGAGGAGCCCATGGCCGCGGCCATCGGCGCCGGCCTCCCGGTCGCCGAGCCCACCGGCAACATGGTTGTCGACATCGGCGGCGGCACGACCGAGGTCGCCGTGATCTCGCTGGGAGGCATCGTCACCAGCCAGTCGATCCGCATCGGCGGCGACGAGCTCGACGACGCCATCATTCAGCACATCAAGAAGGAGTACAGCCTTGCGCTCGGTGAGCGCACGTCTGAGGAGATCAAGATCGCGCTCGGATCGGCGTGGCCCCTCGAAGAGGAGCTGCATGCCGAGATCCGGGGGCGGGACCTGGTCACCGGCCTGCCCAAGACGATCGTGACCTCCACCGAGGAGATCAGGCGCGCCATCGAGGAACCGGTCTCTGCCATCGTCGATGCCGTCAAGGTCACACTCGACAAGACGCCGCCCGAACTGGCGGCGGACATCATGGAGCAGGGCATCGTGCTCACGGGAGGCGGCGCCCTCCTGCACGGCATCGACGCTCGACTCTCCGCTGAGACCGGCATGCCCATCGTCATCGCCAAGAACCCACTCCACTCGGTGGTGATGGGGTCCGGTCAATGCCTGGAGGAGTTCGACGTCCTGCGCCATGTGCTGTTCTCTTCATCTGACCGCTAGCGGGGTTCGAACCTGAGCCGTGGCCGTCTATCGGCGTTCGACCCGGCATCGCTTCCTTCTCGTTCTCCTCGTCCTCACCTCCATCACCGTCATCACCGTCGACGTACGCGGTGGCGGCGGCGGCGCCATGGAGTCGATCCGGCGGGGGGCGCGGGATGCCTTCGCGCCCGTGCAGTCGGCGGCCAACGACGTCATCAACCCCGTCAGCGACTTCTTCGGCGGGCTCTTCCGCTACGGCCACCTCAAGGCTGAGAACACCCGGCTGCGGCGCCAACTGGCCGACGCACGAGGCAAGGTCAACGCCTCGTCCAACGACGAGCGCGAGCGGCAGGAGCTGCTCGCCCTCCAGAAGCTGAGCTTCGCCGACAACGCCCCGACGGTCGCCGCGCGCGTCGTGGCCACCAGCCCGTCGAACTTCCAGTTGACCGTGGAGATCGACAGGGGACTCCCAGCCGGGATTCAGAAAGGCATGCCCGTCGTGACAGGCGCCGGTTTGGTCGGCAAGGTGGTCGCCGTGTCCCAGGAGCGGGCGACCGTCCTCTTGCTCACCGATCCATCGTTCAACGTCGGCATCCGGTTCTCTGGCTCGGGCGACGTGGGCGTCGTGCGCGGCAACGGCACCCGCCAGCCCCTTCCTGTCGACCTGGTCGACCTGGGCACCAAGGTGGCGGGCGGCGAGATCGTCGTGACGAGCGGCTTGCAGGGGAGCGTGTTCCCGCCCGGCGTGCCCGTCGGCAAGGTGCGGGCGGCCAAGGTTCCACCGGGCTCGCTGCAGCAAGAGGTGTCGATCGACCCCCTCGTGGACCTCACGCGCCTCGACTTCGTGAAGGTGCTGATCTGGACGCCGAAGGCGGCCACGCCGTGAACAACGTGCGCGCCAAGGTGCCGCTGGTGTTGCTGGTCTTCCTCGTCGTCGAGTTGACCGTGCTCGACCGGCTGCGCGTCTTCGGCGCCGGTCCTGACATCATGCTGCTGCTCGCGGTGATGGCCGGCATCGTCGGTGGGCCGCGCGTGGGTGCCCTCTTCGGGTTCGCGGCCGGTATCGTCCTCGACCTCTTTCTCCAGACGCCGATGGGGCTGTCCGCCCTCGTGTTCTGCCTGGTCGGCTACGCCGTGGGGAACATCCAAGGCGGGGTGCTGCGCGCCGCCTGGTGGATCCCGATCGTCACGACGCTGGTGGCGTCGGTTGCCGGCGTGCTCTTCTACGCCTTGGTCGCCACGGTCGTGGGCCAGCCCCATCTCGTCACCACCCACTTGCTGGTCGTGGCCGCCGTCGTCGGGATCTTCAACGCCCTGGCGGCGCCGTTCGCCCTTCGCATGGTGCGCTGGTCGATCGCCGGCCCCGAGAGGGCATACATCTAGATGGCGCTCGAGTCGCCCCGGCTGCGGCTGGGGATCGTGGCGATCGTCGTCGTGTCGCTGTTCGCCGCGCTCCTCGCCCGCCTGTGGTACCTGCAGGTGCTGGCCGCGCCGCAGTACCGCACCCAGGCCAACGTCAACCGCGTGCGCACGATCTACACCGAGGCGCCTCGTGGTCGCATCCTCGACCGGCAGGGACGCGTGCTCGTCGACAACCGGGTCTCTGATGCCGTCGTCGTCAACCGCGGGGAGCTCAGCAACCGCCGGGCCGAGGTGGTCCCGCGCTTGGCGCAGGTGCTCACGATGCAGGCGTCGGATGTGGAGAAGCGTCTCGACGACAAGCGCTACAGCCCGTTCAAACCCATCCCGGTCGCAACCGACGTCCCCAAGGAGACGATCATCTACCTCCGGGAGCACCAGAGCGACTTCCCGGGCGTGGGCGGCGTGCAGCTGACCGAGCGCTACTACCCCTACGGCTCGCTGGCCGCCCACCTGCTCGGCTGGGTGGGCGAGGTCAACGGCGGCGAGCTCGCCACCTTCAAGAAGAAGGGCTACAAGGAAGGCGACAGCATCGGCAAGTCCGGCATCGAGAAGGTCTACGAGGACGACCTCCGAGGCAAGCCCCAGGTCGAGCGTCTCGAGGTCGACTCCAAGGGGCGGGTTCTCGGATCGCTGGGGACGACACCCGCCGTTCAAGGCCACGACGTCCAGCTGACGCTCGACCTCGACGTCCAGAAGCTGGCGGAGGACTCGCTGCAACAGGGCCTCGCCGCCGCTCGGGGCAGCTACGACAAGCAGCAGGCCAAGCACTTCATCGCTCCTGCCGGGTCCGCCGTCGTGCTCGACCCACGCGACGGATCGGTGGTGGCCCTCGCCTCCAATCCGACCTACGACCCGTCGATCTTCGTCAACGGCATCAAGCCCGAGCTCTTCGCCCAGCTCAACGACCCGGCGAGCGGATTCCCGTTGAACGACCGCGCCATCCAGGGCCAGTACGCGCCGGGGTCGACGTTCAAGCTGGTCACCTCACTGGCCGCGTTGGGCCACGGGATGATCGACACCAAGTACACCGTCGACGACGGCGGTCGCATCAAGATCGGGAATCGGATCTTCAAGAACGCCGGGGGCGAGGCCAACGGACGAGTCAACATCGTGCGCGCCATCACGGTGTCGAGCGACGTGTTCTTCTACACGCTGGGCAACCAGTTCTGGCTGCAGCGCTCTCAGTTCGGCGACGCCATGCAGGACGAGGCCCGCCAGCTCGGGCTCGGGAAGAAGACTGGGGTCGCCTTGCCGTTCGAGGCCGCGGGCCGCATCCCCGACCCCGACGCTCGCAAGAAGCTCCATGACCAGAACCCCAAGGCGTTCCCCAACGGCCAGTGGTTCGCTGGTGACAATGTGAACCTGGCGATCGGCCAGGGAGAGATGGTCGTGACCCCCCTCCAGCTGGTGAACGCGTACGCGACCTTCGCCAATGGTGGGACGGTGTGGGCGCCGCGGGTGGGGGAGAGCGTGCAGGACCAGGTCGGCACCAAGCTGCGCGACATCCCGCCGCAGTCGGTGCGGAAGCTCGACATCCCTCCGGAGGTGCGTGACCCGATCATGCAGGGCCTGCAGGGCGTGACCACCGACCCCCGCGGCACCGCCGCCGGCGCTTTTGCCGGCTTCCCGTTCAGTACCTTCCCCGCCGCCGGCAAGACAGGGACGGCGCAGGCCGGCAACAAGCAGGACACGTCGTTGTTCGTCGCCTTCGGACCCACCTTCGATCCCCAGTACGCCGTCGGCGTGGTGATGGAGGAGGCCGGCTTCGGCGCATCGGCGGCCGCCCCCGTCGCCCGACGTATCCTCGAGTCCCTCGCCGGCAAGCCGACCCATCCCGTGAGCTACGCCGGCGGGGCGTCCCCTGATTGATGGCTCCTTCACTCTAAATGGCTACGGCAAGCGCGACCTCCGTCTTCCCCCTCCGTAGGGGCGCAACCGCGGCCTGGCGGCACATCGACCTCGCTCTGCTGTTCTCCAGCGTCGCCATCGCCGGCATGGGTGTGCTCATGGTGTTCTCGGCCAGCGAGAGCAAGCTCCGCGACCAGGGCCTCGATCCGCACATGTATCTCAAGCGCCAGTCGGTGTGGGTGCTGCTCGGCCTGGCGGTGATGGCGGTGATGATCACCGTCGACTACCGGGTGCTGCGCGACATCGCCCCGGTCATCTTCATCGGTGCCTTCCTCTTACTGGTCCTCGTCCTGTCGCCGATCGGGACGAGCACGCGCGGCGCACAGGCCTGGTTCCAGTTCGGGAGCTTCCAGCTGGAGCCGTCAGAGTGGGCGAAGCTGGCGCTGATCATCTGTGTGTCCGCCTATT
>Ga0209577_10002919_pt1 | contig 16196 bp, 14 predicted proteins | sample GraSoiAngelo_109_FD_185874 | JGI IMG/M metagenome (GOLD analysis project Ga0209577, IMG submission 185874) | Grasslands soil microbial communities from the Angelo Coastal Reserve, California, USA - 14_0903_12_20cm (SPAdes) (version 2) | ecosystem: Environmental > Terrestrial > Soil > Grasslands...
GAGCCGTTCCCGCGTGAGAACGGTGTCCGTGGGATCGGCGGCGGGATCGGCGATGCCCTCATCGAGCTGTTCGGCCTGGCGCCGGCCGCGGAACAGAGTGACCGCCTCGTTGCGAGCGATCCGGTATAGCCAGGCCCGCTCACGGGCCGGCCTGTCTCCTCTTCGGAGCGCGAGCAGCACGCGCACGGCGACGTTCTGGAGCACGTCGCGGGCGTCGTGCTCGTTCCGGACGAGGGCGCGGCAATACCTCGCCAGCGCCTCGCGGTGCCTGGTGTAGAGCTCCTCGAACGCGCGGTCAGTAGACGCCAGCGCCATGGCGGGAGCCTCGACCGAGCCCGTCAGCGAGCCGTCTGATCGCCGTCGGAAAAACCTAAGAGGTCGGGTGACACCTGATCCTCGCGGGGGCGACTCGTCTAACAGCCAGGTACGGCAACGGCCGTGCCGATTCGCCAACACACCAAGGAGGATCTCGATGGACCGCAGAATCATCGGCGCGGTCGGCAGCTCCGCTGCGATCGCGCTCGCGTCGCTCGGGGCTGCCGCGCCGGCGGTCGCCGCCAAGCACAAGCACCGCTCGCACTCGCACCGTCACACCACCGCTGCCACGTCCTCGACCGGCAGCTCATCGTCCTCGAGCGGCAGCTCGTCGACGTCGAGCGGCAGCTCATCCTCGACCGGCAGCAGCTCGTCCTCGGGCGGCAACGGCGAGACGCCGCTGACCGGCTCGACGCTGTCCTCGGTCCCGGCCGCTGCGGTGGCGGCGAACCCGGGTGCGACGGTCGACAGTGCCTCGACCGAGACCGACAGCTCCCTGAGCGGGGCTGCGTACGAGGTGCACATCACGAAGTCCGATGGAACCCGAGCCGTGGTGATCGAGGACTCGAGCTTCAACGTCCTCGCGACCCAGGCCGGGAGCGGCTGCGCCTGATCCGGCCTTCGGCCACCCCTATCACGAGGCTCCCGGTTGGCCGGCCGGGGGCCTCGAGTGCGGCGGGCGTCTGCAGGAACCCCGGATAACGAGGCCGCTTGGCGAGCGCCCCGAAGCTCGACTTCAGCTCGGGTGAGCGGCGAGGTAGGCCTTGTAGCCGGCGCCGTACGACGTTGGAGTGCCGGTGTAGTCGCTGATCAGCGACGGGCCGCCGCCGCAGCTCGCCGCGTTCCACGCCCACGCCGTGAACCCGATCCGATGGCTGTCGTCCCATGGAAGCAGCGTATTCAGGAAGCTCCCGGCGCAGTCGTTCTCGCCCACCTCGGTCGCGAGCACGGGAACCTGCTGAGCGACGGGAGCGACCGTGGTGTCCCAGCAAGACGTGGTGTTGCAGCCGGAGAAGTTGTAGATGTGCCAGCCCGCAACCAGCTGTGCGAGGGGATCACTGGGCTTGTTCGCCAGCCATCCCGAGAGATCGCCGCCCCAGTTCAGGCCCTCGACGATCACAGGCTGCCTGGCGCCGGCGCCGCGGACCGCGTCGACCAGCTGCTCCTCGCCGGCGGCCTTCCAGCCGCCCGGAGTCGTGCAGCCACCCCTCCAGCACGACCACGAGATGTCGTGCGGCTCGTTGAACAGGTCGAACGCGACGCCGCTGACGCCCCGGTACTGCGAGGCGACCGATGACCAGAATGCCGGCGCGTGATCAGCATCCGGCGCCTGCTCCTGGCCGAGCGCCAGCTGGGTACCGGGCGCGCCCCAGTGGAGGTCGAGGATGACGTCGAGCCGGTGGGCGCGCAGGCGGCCCACGAACTCGCGGATCCCGGTCTGATAGTTGGCTCCGGCATATGCCGGGTTGACGCCGTTGATCCCCAGCCAGCAGTCCTCGTTGAGCGGGACCCGCACCGCATTCACGTGCCAGGCGGTTATCGCGGAGATCGAGGCGTCATCGGTAGGGCCGTCGAACAGGCCCCAGCCTTGCGCACAGGCGTACTCACTGCCGGAGCGGTTCACCCCGGCCACTCGCAGCGGCGCGCCCCAGCCCGTGACTAGACGCCCCCCGGCGACGGCGATGCCGGGCGGGGACGCGGCAGGGAACGCCTTGAACGCCTTCGAGAACGCCCACTGCGGAGCATTCACACCGCTACATGTGTTGGAGGTCGATTGCGTCGGCGTCGGGCACGGCTGGTCTCGGTTCGCCGACCAGAACGCCAGCCGCCCAAGCGCCTTGTAGTTGGCGAACGCCAGGAGCTTCGCGGCGTCGGTGGTCGTGAAGATCTCCTTGTTGTCATCGTTGATGCCGATCATCGGCGTGATACCGACCATCGCCCACAGCTGCGCGTCGGTCTTGCGCGGGTAGAGGCTCGCGAGCTGCTTGTGCGTGGAGCTGGCCGCGCGGATCGCAAGGTCGCCCATGTGGCCGGAGTAGTTCAGCGACGGATCGAAGTAGTCCATTGCCATCACGTTCACCTGACCCACGGTGACGCCGTTGGCGATTGCAGAGCGGATCACGTTGATGCCATCGGCGGTGAGACCCGTAGGCATCACCGGCAGCGTCAGCGACACGTGCACCGGCTTGCCCGCGGCGCGTCCTGCCGCCTGGAGCGCCGCCAGCGCCTGGGACCGCCGGTCGATCGAGATCTTGTCGGCGACCGCCGCCCCCTCGATGTCGAAATCGAGGTCGCGGATCCCGTACTGGTCGATCACGGACTGGTACTGGGCCGCGAGCGCGGCCGGGGTCGAGCAGGCCGATGCGAGCTCCTGGCCCGCCTCGCCTCCGAACGACACGATCGCGTCGCCGCCGGCCGCCCGCAGGTCGGCGAGCGAGCTGACGATGAACGGATCGTCGAGCGGCGTCACTCCGCCCCATTCGGCCTTGCATCCGCCGCCGCTGACGATGAACGCGAGCGTGAAGTGCTTCATGCCCGCCGACCGCGCTGCCCCGCCCAGCGAAAACTGCGGGTACAGGGTCATGTCGACGTAGGGCGCGAACTCGGCCCGCGTGGCTTCCGATCCACCGCCCGCCGCGGCCGCCTGAGCCGCGCCCGGCGCGAGGAGGAGTCCCGCGAGGACCGCTATCGGCGGGAGGGATCTCCGGATCCAGGCCATACGTGTCGTCGTCCGTGTCCTTTCGGTGCGACGGCGCCCCGGCCATTTGAACACCATTCGATGGGCTTGGTTTCGGCCGCGCGCGCTTGGGCGACGAAATTCCGGCGGCTTGACCGACGCATGTACGATCCGGTCGTGCGCCCCGCCGAAAGGATTCGCGACGCGCAGCGCAGTCGCGATGCGATCCTGGAGTCGGCACAGCGACTGTTCTCAGAGCGGGGCTTTGATGCCGCCAGCCTGGGCGATATCGCGGCCGCCGCCGGATTGTCGAGGGGAACGCCCAGCTACTTCTTCGGGTCCAAGGAGCAGCTCTACATCGAGGTCCTCAACCGGGCGTTCGCATCCCGGCAGGCGGCAACCGAGAGGGCCTTCGCGCCGGTGCGGGATTGGTGTGCGGGCGACGCCGGGCTGGACGGCCTTCGCCGCGCGCTGGCCCGGGCCGCCGATGGCTACATGAGCTTCCTGGCCGAGCAGCGGAGCTTCGTGCAGCTCGTCATGCGCGAGGAGCTGAGCGGGGGGAGCCGCATGCGGGCGCGGACGGTTCCCTCGAACGCGATGAGGGACGCCTTCGAGATGGTGCGCCGCGCCGGCCGCGACCGCGGGGTCGGGCGCTTCAGCGTGGACGACGCGCTCGTCTTGTTCGTCTCGCTGACGTTCACCCCCACATCGCTTCGAAACACGTTCATGCGTGCAGTGAGCCGAGATCTCGAGACGCCAGGGTCACGCCGCCGCCACGCCAAGCTGGCCGCCGACCAGCTGATGTGCCTGCTCACCGCCTGAAGGGCCCAGGGACAGCCGATACTCGAGCAGTCCGGAACCACTTCCGGCGTCCCGCGTCGCGCCGAGGTCGCGCAGAAGCCGGACCGCCGCCGAGTTGCCTGGCATGACGAAGGCCTGGAGCTCGTGGATCCCACCCCGGGGCGCGATCCGCACCAGCTCGTTGAGCAGAAGTGACCCGACGCCTCGGCCCTGCCAGACGTCGATGATCGCGACGGCCAGCTCGGCGGCGACCTCGCTCGTCCGGACATAGCGCGCGACCCCGATCAGATCACCAGACACCGGGTCGCAGGCGCCGAGCGCAACATGGGTGCCGGCGTCGGCATCCAATCGAGCCACCCAATCGAGCGCCGTGGCAGCCTCGATCCGACTGTGCCCGAAACGCCAGTACAGGCTGCAGGGGCTGAGGCGGTGGAAGGCTTTGTGGATGCGCTCGGTGTCGGCGGCGGTCAGTCTCCGGATCCGGATCCTCGGCGGGCCCAAGACCGTCTGCGGGTCCAAGACCACCTTCCGATCCGATCCCCTTCGCCGATCCGCGTTAGAACGCACTCGGCTACCCTACCAACTAGCTGAACGCTCGACAAGTTAGGAACCCGGAAATGCTACTTGACCGACTGAACGTTCCCATCGTCCTGGCTCCCCTCGCGGGCGGGCCTTCGACCCCCCAGCTCGCGGCGGCCGTCTCGGGCGCGGGGGGCCTGGGATTCCTGGCCGCGGGCTACCTCTCGGCAGACCAGCTGTCCGAACGTATCGCTGCTGCGCAGTCGCTCACCGAAGGACCGCTCGGGGTGAACCTGTTCGCCCCGGGCGCGGGCCCGACCGATCCGGCCGCGTATTCGGCGTTCGTCGAGCGGCTGCGCGACTGGGCGAGCGCGAACGAGCTCCCGCTCGGAGAGCCTCGGTTCTCGGACGACGACTGGGACGCCAAGCTCCGCCTGCTCTCGTCCCAGCCGGTCGACGTCGTGTCCTTCACCTTCGGCTTGCCGACGGCCGAGGCCGTCTCAGCGCTGAAGCGCGCGGGATCCGAGGTGTGGGTGACGGTCACCAGCCCGGACGAGGCGCGCCAGGCCGAGGACCGTGGTGCCGACGCGCTGGTCGTGCAGGGCGCCGAGGCAGGCGGCCATCGGGCGTCGTTCGTGGACGAGCCGGGGCTGGCGGTGTACGGCCTGCTACCCCTGCTCGCGCTGACCCGTGAGATCACCGCATTGCCGCTCGTGGCCTCGGGAGGGATCGCCACCGGCCGGTCGGTGGCGGCGGTGATCTGCGCCGGCGCGAGAGCGGCGCAGGTCGGCACGGCCTTCATGCTCTCGGAGGAGGCGGGTACGAGCGAGGCTCATCGGGCCGCACTCGCCACGGACGAGAGCACGGTCCTGACCCGCGTGTTCAGCGGACGGCTCGCCCGAGGGATCCGCAACCGCTTCATCGCCGAGCACGACCGGGACGTTCCGGTCGCCTACCCCGAGATCCACTACGTCACGGCGCCGCTGCGCGGGAAGGCGCGCGAGCAGAACGATGCCGGCCTGATCAACCTGTGGGCGGGCGAGGCGCACCGCCTTGCCCAGCCGCTCCCGGCCGCGGAGATCACGGCGCGGCTCGCCACGGAAGCCCGAGCCGCTGTTGGCGCGCTGGCTAGGATTGGTCCATGAGCGACGAGAGCATCGCCGCGCGAATCGAGAACCTCGTCTCCGAGGAGCACGAGCTGCGGGGTCGCGAGCAGGCGGACGCCAAGGACCCCGGCTCGCTCGATGAGGACCAGCGGCGGCTGCGCGAGGTCGAGGTCGAGCTCGACCGCTGCTGGGACCTGCTCCGCCAGCGGCGCGCGCTGCGCGACGCGGGGGGCGATCCCGACCAGGCGCAGGTCCGCGACGCGGACACGGTCGAGCGCTACCGGCAGTAGCCGGCGCTCGTGGCGTACGCCGAGTATCCGGGGCGGCTCCGGCACTCCGGGGCGGCGGAATGAGCGGCTCACCGATCCAGGAGCTGCTCGAGGCGTGTGACGCGCTCGACGTCGAGCGCATGGCGGAGCTCGTCGCCCCCGACGGTCGCCTGCTGATGGCCGATGGCCGCCGCGCCGAGGGCCGCGATGCGGTGCGCCAGCTGCTCGCGCGCCTCATCCGTGAGCTGCGGTCGACCTCGCACCGGATCGTCCACGAGTGGCACCAGGACGACGTGTGGATCGCGGAGGTCGAAGCCGACTACGAGCTGCGGGACTGGCTCCGGCTGAAGTCGTTCCCTCGCGCTTTCATCCTCCGCGAGGGTCCCGAGGGCATCTCGGAGCTGCACGTGTACGGCGCGCACGAGCGACCGATCACCGAGCACCGCACCGGCGAGGAGGGCATGCGCATAGGAGATCGCTGGATCCCGCCGCTGTGACGCGCTCCCGATGAGTTCCAGTGTGGAAGCCGGTCTCGACATTCGATGACCGTGAACTTCACCGAGCTCCGCGAATCGCTCAGCGGCGACGTGCTCGAGGCGTCCGACGCCGAGTACGAGCGGGCGCGGCTCTGCTTCAACCTCCTGATCGACCGCCGGCCGGCGGCGATCGCCAGATGCCTCGACGCCGGAGACATTGCGGCCGCCCTGACGTTCGCCCGCCAGCACGACCTGGAGATCGCGGTGCGGGGCGGCGGTCACAACCCGGCCGGCCACTGCGCGGTCGACGACGGGCTGGTGATCGACCTGTCCCGGATGCGGCGGGTGGAGGTGGATCCAGACGCCCGGCTCGCCCACTCCCAGGGAGGCGCGACCTGGTCTGACCTCGACGCGGCGGCTCAGGCCCACGGCCTGGTCACGCCCGGCGGAGTGGTCGGCTCCACCGGGGTCGCCGGCCTCGCTCTCGGCGGCGGTATCGGCCACCTGACGGCGCAGTACGGCTTCACCTGCGACAACCTTCTCGGCGCCGAGCTGGTCACGCCCGCGGGAGAAACAATCGAAGTCGACGGGGACGCGACGCCTGACCTGCTCTGGGGTCTGCGCGGCGGCGGTGGCAACTTCGGCGTGGCCACTCGGCTGACCTTTCGCCTGCATCCGCTCTCGACGGTCATCGGCGGTCGCTTCGACTACGCCGGGGGCGGTGTCCGAGACGCGATCCGGGTGTTTCGAGACATGGTCGCGGGAACCGACGGCGATCTGAGCTGTCAGGCCCAGCTCAAGGTCGATGAGGCCCTGACCCCGGCTCTTACCGTGGTGCCGTGCTACACGGGCTCGGAGGACGATCCGGAGGAGCATCGCGCGCTTCGCTCGGCCCCGGGGCTGGTCGGCGACGGGGTCCGCCGTCACGGCTTCCTCGACCAGCAGCGAGTGTTCGACCCTGGCTACGGCATCGACCGAAACTACTGGAAGAGCCATTTCGTCCCGGCGCTCCCCGACGACCTGATCGACGCGCTGCTCGACAGGATCGGCGCGCTCGGCCGGCCGCCCGGCGGGATCCTGATCGAGTCGCTGCGCGGCGCGCCGCAACGGATCGATTCGAGCAGCGCCGCGGTCGGCTACCGCGAAGCCGCTTTCAACATCAGCGCGATGGCGGCCTGGACCGACCCCGCGCTCGACGACGAGCACATCGCGTGGGCGCGCGAGACCGCGACGGCTATCGAGCCCTGGTCGATCAGCGGCGGCTATGCCAACTACATGCAGGCAGACGAGCCGCTGGACCGGATCCGGGCCGCCTTCGGCCCCGAGTCGTTCGACCGCCTCCGGGCCCTGAAGACCCGCTACGACCCCGGCAACCTCCTGCATCGAAACCAGAACATTCCGCCGCGCTGAGGCCGGGCGCCGCGGTTAGGCAGCACACCCGCGGGCTCGTGCGCTATCAGCTCCGCCGACGCCGCCGTGCCAGGTCGAGCGCTCCGGCGCCGACCTCGTGCCCGGCCGCGCACCTCAACTCCACCCGGACCGGCTCGCCGCAGTCCCGGTGACGGAGCTCGACGGGACCGCCTAGCTCGTCGAGCCACCGGTCCCCCCACTGCATCAGCGCGGCGAGCGCCGGGAACAGATCGGCGCCCTTGTCCGTGAGCTTGTAGTGCTGGCGGGTGCGCTGCCCGGGCTCGCGGTAGTCCTCTCGCTCGAGCAGACCCTCCTCGACGAGCTCGCGCAGCCGGGCCGCGGCGACCGGCTCGCTGATTCCCGCCCGCTCCGCGAAGTCGTCGAACCGGGTGGTGCCGTAGAAGGCCTCGCGCAGGATCAGAAACGCCGAGCGCGTGCTCAGCACGTCGAGCGCCTTGGCGATCGTGCAGCGGTCCGCGGGCCCCCACGAGCTCCGGGGATCGAGGGCGCCGGTCATTCGAAGTGCTGCTTCCATGGGCTTCATCATAGCTGACTTTTACGCAGCTAAGCCAGTGTGATATGTTCTGGCTATGCCGTCCCTAAGTCAGGTTCTGGGCCGTGCTCGCGGGGATGCGGCCCCGCGCCTGGTGCTCCTGATCGTGTGCGCGGGCGTCGTGCTCGCCAGCCTCGATCTGTTCATCGTCAACGTGGCGCTTCCGCAGATCGGCGCCGACTTCCATGTGCGGGGATCCGATCTCGCGGACCTCTCGTGGGTGCTGAATGCCTACGCGATCGTGTATGCCGCGTTCCTGGTGTTGTTCGGGCGGCTGGCCGAGCGCTATCGGCGCGAGCGTGGCTTCCTGCTCGGCGTGGCGATCTTCGTCGCGGCCTCGGCGGCGTGCGGCGCCGCCACGAGCCTGCCGGTGCTCGTCGCCTTCCGCGTGGTTCAGGCCGCCGGCGCCGCGCTGCTCACGCCCACCTCGCTCGGTCTGATCCTGGCCACGTTCGAGCCCGAGCGCCGCCACGGCGCCGTCCGGACGTGGACCGCGGTCGGAGGCCTGTCGGCGGCCGCCGGGCCCGTCGTTGGTGGCCTGCTGGTGGCGGCCAGCTGGCGCTGGGTGTTCCTGGTCAACGTGCCGGTGGGACTGCTCGCGCTCGTCGTGGGCTGGCGCCGGCTGCCGCGAGTCCCGGGTCACCCCGTGCCCGCGCCCGATCTGCTGAGCGCGTTGTTGATCACCGGAGGGGTGGGAGCGCTCGTGCTGGGACTCGTCAAGGGCAGCAGCTGGGGATGGGGCGACGCCCGAACGGTTGCCGCGCTCGCGATGGGGGTCCTGGCACTTGGCGTGTTCGCCGCCCACACGGCGTGGCATCGCAACCCGCTGATCGACCGCTCGCTGTTCCGGCTGCGGCCGTTCACAGGCGCCTCGGTGGTGGCCCTGCTCTTCATGGCCGCGTTCGGAGGGATGCTCCTCTCGCGCGTCCTCTGGGCACAGGATGTGTGGCACTGGTCCGCGCTCCAGACGGGCCTCGCGATCGCTCCCGGCCCGCTGATGGTTCCCCTGTTCTCGTTCCTCGTCGCGGGACGCCTGATCGCGCGGTTCGGGTCAGGTCCGGTGATCGCCGCCGGATCGATGATCTTCGCGGCGGGCGTGGCCTGGTGGGCGCTGGCGATGGGGCTCGAGCCGGACTACGTGGGCGACATGCTCGGCGGGATGCTTCTGACCGGCATCGGGGTGGGGCTCACGCTGCCGACGTTCATGGCGACCGGCGCGTCCGCGCTGCCCTCGCATTCGTTCGCGACCGGATCGGCGGTGATCAACATGCTCCGCCAGATCGGGCTCGCGATCGGCATCGCGCTCCTGATCGCAATGCTGGGCACGCCGCATTCGGCGGCGCAGACGCTCCACGTGTATCGGAGCGCGTCGTGGGCGATCGCGGCGCTTGCGGTGCTCGGCGGCCTCGCCGGGCTGACCCTGCTGAGGACGCGACGCGAGCGGGCGGCCGCCGCTCCCGCGGTCGCGAGCGAAACCGCCTAGACCGTCAGACGCGCGGGATCGCGGGCCGGATCACTCGCGGCCGGGCGATCAGGCCGGAAAGGCGATGGCGCAGCGTCGGGCGATCGTGCCGGGCGATGCGGCCGGCCTCGGCGCGGCGCACGAGGTCCGCGGTGTGCGATTGTGCGACTGCGTGTAGAAGCTGGGTGTTCATCTCCGTCCTCCCAAGGTCGTGTTGCAAACTGAGACTGCGGAGAACGTCGTGATTCATCGGTCCTTCGGCACACCGCACGGTTCGGCACGGGCACACCTCCAGGTCGTGGAGGGGGCGAGCGTCGCGCTCGTACTCGGGCACGGCGCCGGCGGTGGCGTTCAGGCACCGGACCTGCAGGCGGCGGCGCGAGCCGCCGGATCGCTCGGCATCAGCGCGGCGCTCGTGGAGCAGCCCTACCGCGTCGCGGGACGGCGCTCGCAACCGCCCCCGAGCCAGCTGGACGCGGCCTGGATGGCGGCGATCGAGCAGCTGCGTGAGGGGGAGCTGCGTGGCACCCGGCTCGTGACGGGCGGTCGCTCGGCCGGCGCCAGGGTGGCCTGCCGGACGGCTGCTGACGCGGAGGCGGTCGGCGTCCTGTGCCTGGCGTTCCCGGTGCATCCGCCGGGCCGGGCGGACGACCCGGCCAAGAGTAGGCTGTCCGAGCTCGAGGCCGTGCGCGTGCCGGTGCTGGTCGTCCAGGGGGAGAGCGACCCCTTCGGGATGCCGCCGGATGGACACGGGCGCACGGTCGTGCGCGTCCCCGGCAACCATTCCCTGCGGAATGCGCCTGCGGTGGAGGAGGCAGTCCTGGGCTGGCTGCCTCAGTTCACCGCGTAGGGCCGACCGCCGCGGCCATCCGCTGGTGAATGAGACTGACCGCCATCGATCCCTCGCCGACGGCCGAGGCGCACCGCTTGATCGAGCCCGAGTGCACATCGCCGACCGCGAAGATCCCGGGCTGGCTGGTCTCGAGGAATAGCGGGCGGTCGTCCTCGTCGTAGGCCCTCAGATCCTCGGCGCTGAGATCCCTGCCGGTCACCAGAAACCCATCCTGGTCTGTGGCCACGAGCTCCCGTAGCCAGTCCGTGTGCGGCGAGGCGCCGATGAACACGAACAGGCCGTTGACCGGGAGCTCCCGGCCCTCGCCCGTGTTGCGATCCCTGATGGTGACGCTTTCGAGCCTGTCCTCGCCGTGCAGCTCGGCCACCTCGCAGCACGTGATCAGCTCGACCCCAGCGTTCTGATCGAGCTCGTCGATCAGGTACCGGGACATCGACTTCTCGAGCTCCTCGCCCCTGATCATCAGGCTGCACCGGCTCGCGTGCTGGGAGAGAAACATCGCTGCCTGTCCCGCAGAGTTGCCCCCGCCGACGATCAGTACGGGGTTGCCGGCGCACAGCTGCGCCTCGGTTTGGGTGGCCGCGTAGTAGATGCCATTGCCCTCGAAGCGCTCAACATCCGGCACATCGAGCTTCCGGTAGCGCGCGCCGGTCGCGACGATCACGGTGCGGCCGTGAACGACGTCGCCGGTGTTCAGCTCGATCGCATAGTGGCTGTTCTCACGCGCGATGCCGGTCGCCTCCGCCGGAACGACGAGCCGGGCGCCGAACTTGCGCGCCTGAAGCATGGCCCGCTCGGCGAGCTCGCTGCCCGAGATGCCCGCCGGGAAGCCGAGATAGTTCTCGATCCTCGAAGACGTGCTCGCCTGGCCCCCGAACGCGACCGCGTCGATCGCCTGCGTGTCGAGGCCCTCCGAGGCTCCGTAAACGGCGGCCGCCAGGCCCGCGGGACCGCCGCCGACGATGACCAGATCGCACATCGGGGGCGGCGCGCCGCGGGCACCCAGACCGAGCGCGGCCGCCAGGTCCGCATTGCTCGGGCTGCGCAGCACCTTCCCCGCCACCATCACGATCGGCGTCTCGCAGGGCGTGATCCCGAGCGTCCGCAGGAGCTCCTCGGCTTCTGCATCCTGCTCCAGGTCGACCCATTGGTGCGGCATGCGGTTGCGGGTCAGGAACTCGCGCAGCCGGATCGAGTCGCGCGAGTAGTGCGAGCCGATGACCTTGGCGCCGGCCCCGGCCTCGATCAGGATCTCGCGCCTGGCCATGTACGCGCCGAAGACGATGTTGGCGAGCTCGTCGTCGTTGCGCAGGAACCGCCTGAACCTGCCACGCGGGACGCGGATCAGCTCTCCCGGATCTCGTACCACGGCAGTCAGGTAGACGCGTCCGCCGGTCAGCAGGTTCAGCTCGCCGAGAAAGCGCCGGGGGCCGTGGGCGGCGATAACGCGGTTCTCATGTCCGTAACCGCGGACGATCGTGACGAACCCGGATTCGATCGCGAAGAAGTCGTAGGACTCGTCCCCCTCGCGGAACAGGACGTCCCCGCGCTGGACCTTGACGATGTCGCCGACCATGCGCAGACGGGCCAGCTGCTCGTCGTCCAGGCGGGGGAAGGCGCCGTGCCGGTTGACTGGTTCCTCGATCCCGAAGCCGAGAGGCTCGCCGTTGGTCATGTACCTAGCTTAGGCAGGCGCCGACGCAACCTCGGTCATGGCGCGAAGTCCGTCTTCGGAGGAACGCAAACTCCTCCACCGCCGGCAGCCGCCCGATTAGGCTTCGTCGAGGATGACGTTCGTCGCGCCTCTCGCGCTCGCCGGCGGCTGGTGGATCTTCCTGATCTTCATCGTCGTGACCGTGTTCGTGGTCGCGTTCGGGTACTACACGGTGTGGGGTAGCGGGATCAGCCAGCGGCCGTACCGGCGCCCCGGCGAACCGCCCGAGTCGCCGAGCGAGCTCGCGCACGACATCACCCAGGAGGTCGCCAACTGGGAGCGCGGTACCGACAGCGGGCGCAACCGCCCGCCGCCGGCGATCCAGGAGCCGATCGATCCCGGTGTCGCAGAGGCGCTCAGAGAATGGAGGCGCGCTCCGGTCTCCCAGCCTCGACTCGATCCGGAGGTGGGGCCGGAGGACCACGCCCGCGGACCGACCGACGCCACGAGCGCGGTGATCTACGTGGATCTCGCCTCGGGGCCCTCGCGCAACGCGGTCCGCCTGCTGAACGGCTTCGCGGGGCAGCGGCCGCTGCGGGTGGCCGTGCGCCAGCTCCCGCTCGCGGATGTGCACGCGCTCGCGCTGACGGCGGCCGAAGCGCTCGAAGCGGCCGCGGCCCAGGGGGCGTTCTTCCAGCTCCTGGACCGCCTCGCCGAGGCGAACGTCCCCGACCAGGACGCGCTGCTGAGGACCGCGAGCGAGTGCGTCCCGGATCCTGGGCGTCTACGGGAGGAGGTCGGCGCCGGGCGCTATCGGGCCCGGGTCGTGGAACAGATCCGCCAGGCGACCTCGAGCGGTGCCCGCGGGGTCCCGGAGATCTATATCGACGGCGAGCATTACGACGGAGCGCTCAGGGTCGACCCGCTGACCCAGGCGCTGAACGCCGCGGCCTCGAGCTAGTCGGCGCGACGCCTAGGGGGTTTGATTCCGCGCGGTTGGGCGGCGTAGTTAGCGAGTGCGGGGCTGGGGCGTCCGAGTTGGTGGTTGGGGGTGATGGTTTGCGGCGTGGCAGCGGGAGCGGGCGAGGGTTCGTTCTCTTGAGGCCGGGGAGGGTGCGGGCGCCGTGGCGTTCGAGGGTGAGGAGGTCTTTGCTGGTCCGGGAGATCGGTTCGGTTCGTTGGCGGGTCGGCGCGAGGTGACGTCCGTTGCGCGGTTCGTCTTTGGGGATGGTCTGATGGTCGTGGCGTAGCGGGTGCCGTGATCAGCCACGACCATTTCGCTCACGAGCGTGGCAGCCCGCGATCGCCTAGGCGCGAAATGGTCGCCCGGGCGACCATTTCGCGTATCAGCGTGAAGGCCGGCGGCCGCTTTGGAGCGAAATGGTCGTGCCCGATCGTGGTGACGCCGGCCGAACCACCCCACCGCACACACCGTCCTCAGCCGCAGCCACCAACCCAACCCCTACCCACCGCTGCGGAATCACGCGACTACGGGGCCATGCCGGTCTTGGCCCACCGCTCGAACACCGCGACCCACTCGCCGGGCCATCCCCCGTCGCAGGGCATCGTCCCCGCCTTGACCTGCCCGAGGATCCCCGCGGCGCTGGCGCGGACGTCGTCGTAGGACCACAGGTCGAAGGCGAACCTCATCGACGTGCGGTCGCGCTCCCGGAACAGCGGCTTGACGTGCTGTTCGAAGCCGACCGTCTCCCCGGGGCCGGGGAGGATCACCTGAGCCGCGGCGCTCTCATCGTCGGTCGCGAGCGCTGAGACCCGAGACCGCGGCGTAGCGTCGCACGCCCACCACCATCTCGGCATCGGCATGTTGGGGGGCGGCTTGGCGCCCGGCTGGGAGTTCTCCAGGGCGATCCGCGAGCCCCATTCGATGTAGGAGCGGAACGCCGCCTGAAACTCCGCGTCGGCGGGCAGCCCGGCCTCCTGCGCCGAGAGGGACATCAGCTCGACCCAACGCGCGCGCCTCTCCTCGGTCAGTGCCTTGCCGAGGTGCTGGGAGATCATCCGGTTGTAGCCGCCGTAGCTCTCGCTGTAGAGCTTGGGCCCGCCGAACACCTCGCCCAGCCATCTGGCCACCCGCACCGGATGGTCCGGGGACATGTGGGCGAACAGAGGCGCGAGCAGCGGGTCCTCGGGAACGTGCTTCTCGTAGAACATCCGAGTCATCCGGGTCAGTGCCGGCACCCCACCGCACCACTCGAACAGCGTCGGCTCCCGGTCGGGATCGGGTACCGGGTCCTTGAACTCGATGAACCAGTGCATCCCGCTGCAGAACGGTTTGTTCTGGGAGTGCCCGCAGCGGCAAAGCGCGTAGTGCTCGAGCGACGACCCCTCCGCGCGCTCGACCGGCTCGCCGCGGTGGTCGGTGAGGGGGATGGCGCCGGTGATCCGGTAGGGGCCGTCCTTCGAGACCTCGATTGCCGGCTCGCGGCCGTTGTCCCAGTCGACCTGGGCGCGGGCCTCGACGCCGTCGATCCCGTAGCTGAGCGCGCCCGAGGGGCAGTCACGGACGGCTCGGATGATCTCGTCCATCCGCCCGCCGCTCGGAGTCACGAATGCCCCATCCGTGTGGAACACCGTGTTCAGCCGGTCCGTGCAGAACCCCGAGTGCTGGCAGATCCCGCGGTTGTCGTACACCGTGAGCTGGACGCCCTCGTAGGTGTCGCGCTTGTCGGCCACTCGCTTTGGATCCTTGCGCTCGGTGAAGCCGGAGCTCGCGCAGGCACCGTCGCACACCGGCTTGATCGCCGATTCGCCGCAACGGCAGAGCGCCGTCTCGGGTCTCGCCGGGATCTCCTGCCCGAGCCAGTCGCGAACGTGCTCCGCGTTCGTCACGAGGTACGGGCCGTTGTGGGCGCAACGGATCCCTTGGGGGCGGTCGGCCTCGAGCTCGCGCAGCGTCGCGAGGCGCTCCTGCTGGCGATCTGCGGGCGAGGAGGAGATCGCGAGGTCCTGAAGCGCCGCCGTCGCCTCCATCAGCAGTGTCTCCTGCTCAGGATTGCCCCGCCAGCGCGCGAGCTCGCGGGTCGCGCTGTGGGCCAGCGCCCAGAGCGGCTCCTCCAGGCCCGCCGCATCGGCGCCGCTCCCTCGCTCGAGCCTGGTGCGCGGCCGCAACCGCCTGCCGGTCACAGCCTCGGCCAGCGGCCGAAGCACGCTCTCGATCAGCCGCGCCGCGGTCGCGCCGTCCCCGGCCTGCGCCAGCGTCGCCTGCGCGGCACCGAACAGCCTCACCAGCCGCTTCGCGCGCGCGTCCGCTGGGTCGACGCTTGAAACCGCGCGGGCCAGCGACGCCGTGCGCCTCGAGAGGGCTTTTGCGGCGCTCGCGTCCGAAGGGGCCCGCTTCTGCTCCGCGCGGCTCGCGAACCTGCTCCGCGCCCCCCACTCGGCAAAGCGGGCCGCGAGCGAATCGGCTACGTCATCGAGGGCGCCCTCGATGGGGACCAGCTGCGCGGCCAGGTCCTCTGACGCGATCTCCTGGATCAGCCCGCAGAAGCTGGCGGCCTCGCGGAGGCGCTCCTCGAGCAGCGCCCACGCGGCCCCGCGGTGCGGCATCAGGTAGTCGTTCTCGTAGAAGAGCTCGAAGCTCGGTCCCGCGTTCATGCCGGGGAACTCGGCCGCGACCGGAAGCGTCGTGATCACACTTCCCAGCGGCGCCAGTACCCGCAGCATCAGTGCGACGGTGGCGTCGGCGAGCGTTCCGAGCTGCTCGTCGGTCTCCTCGGTGTGCGCGAAGAAGCGCTCGAACATCTGAAGCAAGATCTCGTAGCTGACGTTGAACAGATCGCCGCAGCGCGAAGTGACCCGCTCCGAGATCTGAGGCACGGTCTCGTCGTGTTCACAGAGACGGACGGTCGCAAACATCACCGGCCGGACCGGCTCGAACTTCGGGTTCGCCGCGGCCATCTCCCGGTACTCGTCGAGGATCTGAACGAACTGGCCGAAGTGGGCGTGCTCCCAATCCCCGCGAGCGCCCTCACCCTGCTCCAGGATCGTGTCGATCGCCTTCTGCGCGCTGGCCAGATCCCTCACAGGCACGAGCGCGGGCCAGCCGAAGCTCTGCGGGGTAGCCTGGGCACGCGGAGGCCC
>Ga0209577_10002921_pt1 | contig 16191 bp, 14 predicted proteins | sample GraSoiAngelo_109_FD_185874 | JGI IMG/M metagenome (GOLD analysis project Ga0209577, IMG submission 185874) | Grasslands soil microbial communities from the Angelo Coastal Reserve, California, USA - 14_0903_12_20cm (SPAdes) (version 2) | ecosystem: Environmental > Terrestrial > Soil > Grasslands...
TTTTCCTGTGACCTCCCAGCCTGCTGATCTGGGTAAACTTGTACTCCAGATGGGTGCGTCCGGTGAAAACCAGATGCTTATTCTTCTCAGTGCGAGTGCGGATTTGAGTAAATACCAACCCAAGACGGTGACTCCCAATACGATGTTCCAGTATGCTGGAGTGAACTGGACGATCACGAGCGCGACGAAGAGCCTGAGTGCATCGGGGAAGCAGGCGACAACAGGGAATGTCTATATCACAGTGACGTTGAAAGCCGACAATCCCTCCTCAAATGAATTTATCGGTTATGTCGGTGACTTTATGCGCCTGAAGTCGGGTGATACCACCACTTCACCGACGAGCGATTCCACGTTTCCTACATCGGTTCCTGCTTCATCCTCTGGCACCACGGGAACGGTCGTTTTCCTGATGCCACAGGGGAGTACTGCGTTTACGCTGATTATGCTAATGCAATCCAATCCACCGGTCAACCAGGTTACAGCTAACTTCCAGATATCATAGGAGTGATTGCTGGGTGAGTTCAGCAAATGCAACAAGCACAGCAGGTAACCACGTGGTTACCTGCTGTGCTTGTTGTGGTAGAGGACTTGTTATTCCAATAGAAAACTGCCCATCAGTTCGCGCCGCAGCGTCGCTTTTTCATCTTCGTCCAGTGTCGGGTGGTTAGTAATGGGACCGGACCATACCCCCATTTGTTGTGTGCTGGCGGCCGAGAACTCGTCAATCATGGCCTCTTCCAGAAAGGTTGACGACGCAGGAACTGGAAATAGTGCGTCATTTTCCGAGACTTCCTCTACCAGGAAATCGTCACTGGGGATGGGCGTTTCCGATGGAGGCGATAATGCTTCATTCGGAATAGCGGCGGTTTCCTGTTGTGCGGTCTCGGCCTGCGCTGTTAGTATTGTGGCGGGAACAGGAGCCGTATCATCTTTGACAACTTCATTGGAAACGATGGCGAGCGAGGAAACGTCCGAATTGTCTGTCAGAGGAAAGCGTTGACCCAGAATGTCAAGAAAAATACCCCGACCTGCACGTAAATCAGTGAGTTGCTGGCGTAATGATTCATTCTCTGCTTGTAAATCTTCTAAAAGTTGTTTTTGCTTGAGTATCTCATCAAAGATGGTCTCAAAACTACTGCCACTCGTGTTCATACAAAACTCCTTTAGAGCATCACTTACATTTCACCTCTGGCAGACCCTATGGATAAGCCGACGAATGCATACTCTCTCTAACTGATAAACGTAGTTTCTCCACACCTTGGTATAAAAACGTGCCAGGTTGTCTGAAGTAACTATAGAAGAGTTTTCAACTGGCTATATAGAGGGCTGCTTTTACTCTTGACCACGCTCCAATCGCTGGTTCAGCGTGAGTTATAGTCAAGTAAAATTGGTGAGCCATCTTTTCCTTGCGGTACAGCGTTATGCCTCTTGAAACGCAGGTGAGGTCACCAATTTTTCAATCCACCTGCAAAGGTGATACAATATAAACAACCACCCTGGCGTGGTCAATTGTAGCGCCTTGTCGAGGAGAAAGAGAACTAACCGATGAATGATCGCATTCGTGAAATTTTAAGCTGGTATACCAGCGAGAATGCTGGTGTGCGTACAAACCTGGCTCGTATGCTCAATCATGGCCGCCTGGGCGGCACGGGAAAGATGGTTATTTTACCTGTCGATCAGGGCTTCGAGCATGGTCCTGCGCGCAGCTTTGCTCCAAATCCTGCCGCATATGATCCGCGCTACCATTTCCAACTGGCCATCGAAGCGCGTTGTAATGCGTATGCCGCTCCCCTGGGGTTTATCGAAGCAGGTGTCTCTGATTACTGTGGGGATATTCCCTTGATCCTCAAATGTAACAACCATGATTTACTCCATGACGAGCGAGACCCTATTTCCGCCGTCACTGCCAGTGTTGGTGATGCGTTGCGCCTGGGTTGCGTGGCTGTTGGCTTCACCATTTATCCCGGATCAGCTCAAAGCACAGAAATGTACCAACAGTTGCGGGAACTTGCGGAAGAAGCCAAGGAGGCTGGCCTGGCTGTAGTGGTCTGGTCCTATCCACGCGGCAGTAGCTTGAGCAAAGAGGGCGAGACGGCTGTAGACGTAGTGACCTATGGCGCTCAAATTGCCGCCCAGCTCGGTGCGGATGTCATCAAAGTGAAATTGCCCAGCGCCAAAATTGAGTTGGCGGAAGCGCAAAAGGTCTACCAGAAATATGAGATTCCTATCTCGACCCTGGCTGACCGCGTGCGCAATGTGATCCAGAGCGCTTTCGATGGTCGCCGCATCGTCATCTTCTCTGGCGGCCCTTCAGTGGGCGATGACGAGTTCTTCGCAGAGGCACGCGCTATCCGCGATGGCGGCGGTTTCGGCTCCATTATTGGCCGCAACTCCTTCCAGCGTAAAAAGCCCGATGCCCTCAAGTTCCTCGACACGGTCATGGGCATTTATGAAGGTTCGATTCAATAATCAGGGTTCATTGAAATGCGTCTCTACCAATCGTAGGGGCGCAATTTATTGTGCCCTACAATTATTATTTCATCAGGCTCGTAGAAAGGACCTCCTCTACCATGGTATCACCGCGTAAACTCACCTTAGACGATCTCTGGATGGTGAAAGAAATTGGGACCATTGCACTCTCTCCCGATGGCAGCAGAGTAGCTTATGTTGTGCATACACTGGATAGGGCAAAGAACGAGCCGCAGAGCGCCATCTGGCTTCTCCATCTCGATGAACAAGGACATGCGGTTGGAGTGCCGCGCCGGTTAACAAGTGGCACGAAGAACGATTCCGAGCCGACCTGGTCGCCGGATAGCAGACGCCTGCTCTTCCTCTCGGACCGTGAAGAGAAAAACCAGCTCTGGCTGATCGATACCGATGGTGGTGAAGCGCGCAAGCTGACGAATATGTTACATGGGGTGAGCGAGGCAGCCTGGTCGCCGGATGGACAATGGATCGCCTTTACCGCGATGGCAGCTTTACAGGACGATGATGACCTGCTGATGGGTCGCAAGACACTGAACGCGGATGAAAAGAAGAAATACGAAGAGGAAGAGCGTATTCGCCTGCGCACTATCACCAGGATTTTTTATCGCCTGGATGGTCGCGGCATCTTCGATAGATTTGCCCAGTTGTTTGTCATGCCTGTTCCCGTTGCCGATACAGATCTAGTCGATCCCACTGCTATGCGCCGCCTCACCTCCGGAGATTTTGATCACGAGCAGCCTGCATGGACACCAGATAGTCAGGAAATCAGCGTAGTATGCAATCGTTCTGATGATCGAGATCGCTCATTTGTCACTGATCTGTGGCTTATTGCTCTCGAGACGGGTGCTGCGCGGCGTATTACCGATGGCACGTTGGAGGTTGGGAGCTATTGCGCATCGTGGGAAGCTCAAATAGCCACCTATATCTCGTTTCCCACGATGGCAGCGAGATGCGGGATATGACCCCTGGCATCGACAATCACGCCACTATCGCGGCCTATTGTGGCGTTGGCTCGGCTGGCCCATACAGACCGCAATGGAGCGCGGATGGTACTCATGTCTATTTTCTCGTCACCGAGCAGGGATGTATCCACGTCTATCATCTCGATGTTGCTGATAACAAGACGACCCGCTTGAGTTCGGATGAACAGTTAATCCACTACCTCGCGCTTTTGCCGGGTGAGCAGGGGTTACTGGTGGCCCAGGCACTTCCATTCGATTTGTGGGACCTCTATGCGCTGCCTCTTACGGCGGGAGGGACAGGCACACCTGAGAACCTGACGAATCTGAATGCTTCACTGCTATCTGCGATTACCCAGAGCAAACCTGAACGCATCTCCTATCAGGGAGCAAACGGAGATGAGATCGAGGCCTGGATCATGCTGCCTACCGGCGCGAAAGCAGGCGTGCGTTATCCACTCGCGGTGCGTATACACGGCGGCCCTCAATCAGCGTATGGCGTGGGTATGAATCCCTACCACCAGTTACTCGCAGCGCAGGGGTTTACGGTGTTCTACTGCAACCCGCACGGCAGCACCGGTCACGGACAGGAGTTCATGCGCGAAGTGGAGGGTGACTGGGGTGGTTGGGACTACCAGGATATCATGCGCGGAGTTGATGAATGTATCGTTCGCGGCATAGCCGACCCGGAGCGTCTGGTGGTCTCTGGGTACAGCTACGGCGGCTACATGTCTATGTTCATCATTGGGCAGACAGACCGCTTCAAGGCAGCTGTGCCGATGGCGGGTATATCCAATCTTGTCTCGTTTGTGGGAACCTCCGACGTGGGTTTTTGGCAAGCCACCCAGGCCGGGGGCTATCCCTGGGAGGAAGAACGCGCTGCTTATTATCGTGAACGTTCACCGCTGACCTATGCCCAAAGAGTAACCACGCCGACGCTTGTTCTTCATCCAGAGAACGACTTGCGCTGTCCCATCGAACAGAGCGAGCAATTCTACATGACGCTCAAGATGATGGGACAGGTTCCCGTGGAGTTTATTCGCGTGCCCGGCTCCTGGCATGTCGGCCAGGCCAAACCAAGCCAGTACTTATCTTACTGGGAGGTGATGGTGGACTGGTTCAAGAAGTATGTGGAGATGCGGCCCGAGGAGTACGAGTGATTAGGTTCGTGAGTCTCTCCAGTCTGAAGTGTTCACCACAAGCTAACCGACTGTACTTCGATCAGCTAATAGTCAAGTAATAGTACTGTTTGTGTTACAGAAAAACCTTTGCGTCGTCTTTTAGAACAGAAAGGTGTGTGGTGTATTAGATTAGTTTATGTTGAGTAGGCCCAACGATAGGAGCATCATAGGTAATGAACCAGGGGGGATATGGTGACAATTCCTATCGGATAAACATAGGCAAACTCCGCATGGTTGTAACAGCAGAACTACTTCGAGCCATTCGAGATACGCACCACATTGACGAACTGTTTCAATGGTTATCACCAGCCATAGTGCAATACTTCAGTGCACCAGTCGTGCAATTTTGGGTAGCCCCGGAAGGGTATCAAGGCCAGGTTCTTATGAAGCTAGTAGCTCAATCCGCCCAGGACAATTCGTTACGTCATCGTCTCACTCTCGATAAGCCTGTTGCCGACCTTGCAGAAAACATACGGAACCGGCAAACCGAACTTGCGCTCTGCCCTGTCGGGAATGTATTCTCCTCTTACCAGACGACTCTCCTACAGCGCTATGGATTATATTACTGCTTTGGTGATTACCTGAACAGTAAAGGTCGGCCTGCTTCTTCGAGTCCTACAGTCCCGGGTCAAGCAACACTCATGCCAATCGAAGCCGTAGCATTGCTCTTTTTCAGCCAACCCCCTCATCCTGAGCTTCAAAGAAGTATCAGTTATATTTTAAAATTGGCTATGCAAATTGCTGCTACTAACGGTCTGCTCTCCCTTCCCAATAATGCACAAGGCTACAAGCTCCAACTTCAGCAAGCAAGCTTATCGGCTCTATCTGAACTGGTTCCTCATCGAAAGCAAGATGCTGAACTGATGACGACGAATAATCCCTTAGCTGACCCCATCATTGCAGATAGACTGACCCGGGATCTATACAGATACATAGACGGTCGTAAAAATGTGCAAGAACTATGCGCCGTCACTCACCTTGGCTTGAAAGAGGTTGCCGTAGCCTTGCGAACTTTATTAGCCGAGCGACGTATTGAACTGTTCGATTCAAGCGGACAGCTAAAGAATGGTCTATCGCTACTTAACAACCTTTAAGTCAATGTTACGAACCGAATGCTAGAAGGAGTTCTATATCGATGAGTGCCAATACATTTGCTAACCTCCGTGCAACAGCAGTGGTAATTATCACCTTATTTATTATGCTGCGAGCCTTCCAGGTCTATTTCCAAACGCGCAGTACTCGTTTGTTCATCCTTGGATTGACCATGATCATGATTGCGCTGACTACTACAGCAGATACTATTGGTGATAATATCACTTTTCGCCTCAACTCTTATTGGTTCAACTATTTCGGTCAGACCACGAACTATGCCATTTTTTTCTTGAGCCTGGTAAGTAGTTCCGAAAAATACCTGCGTAACCTGGTACGCTGGCAAATCGCTCTCTCTGCATTGCTTTTAATGGTACTTCTGGTAGGACATGACTTACCCTCCTCATTCCCAAGCCTGGGTGTGCTGCGGGCAATTTTCAGCAGTGGTCGGGCTATACCCTGCTTTCTCATCTGTTTCTACTATATCGCCGCTTTTGTGAAGAAGGAGACGCGCTTCAGCTTGCTTATGGCAGCCGGCTTTATGATTATCGGTTTGGCCTATTATATGATTTTCCCACGGTATATTAATCCTCCTTCGTCTACACTTCAAATAATGGGCGACTTCTTTCGCATGTTTGGATTCGGTACGCTGCTAGTTGCCTTGTTATGGGGATGAGATGTCAAAAGATCGTTTCAAATTGGCCTGAAAAGGTGAGGTGCCATCAATGCAAGAACTGGAAGATACGCTTCGTTTACCTGTTGCAGGTTATCCACCCGGTCATCAGAAGAATCTTAAAAGAAATGGCAATACAGCTGGAAAGGTAGAAGGCTTTCCAGCAGAAGATCGGGGCGAAGAAACTGATTTTTTTGACTTCGACACTATTCCCAGGAGCAAGGTGGTCTTACCGATACTGGACGATGAGCTAGAGGATACGCTCCGTCGTATACCAGCAGTAGCTCGTCAAATTCCCCCTCGCGCTAAGACGGGAGCCTGGATCACCTCGGATGGCCGACTGGTCATCCTTGCTCGCATTCTTCGTATGTTCGGCTTTGGTTTTAGTAGTGTGCTCATTGGTGTATTACTGGCTACTGAAGGCCTATCACTTGTACAGGTGAGCCTGCTTCTTAGTATTGCACTCGTTGGTAGTGTGATCGAAATTATCTTTGTCACGCTCTTTGCTGATCGCCTGGGGAGGCGACTTATGCTCGTCTGCTTTGCCCTGTTGATGGCTCTAGGCGGGCTGGCTTTCGCGTTCTCGCATAATCTTATTGTATTGCTGTTAGCAGCCTTCTTCGGTACAATTAATCCTTCCAGTACATCAGAAAATACGCCGTTTATTGCTATGGAGCAGGCGATACTGCCGCAAACTTGCCTTCCGGAGCACATTACAGATGCATTTGCTCGCTATAATCTGTGGGCACAACTTGCAGGAGCTGCTGGCGGCCTGACTGTCGGCCTGCCGGATATTTTGCACCATTTTCTGGGAGTAACCACGCGTGATGGAGTGCAGGCTATGTTTGCTCTTTATGCGTTACTGGGGCTTGTCACCGCAGTTCTCTCTTTATTGATGAGCGAAAAGGTTGAATCTGCGGTTAGAAAAGGCCCGCCCTCTATAGCAAGGGTGCATAAACCTCTGCAAATAAAATCGCGGTCCAATGTCTTTCGCCTGTCCAGCCTCTTTATTTTAGACGCCTTTGCCAGTGGACTCGTAGTTCAGACGATCATCGCATTCTGGTTTCGACAACGCTTCGGCACCTCGCTAAGCACGTTAGGTCTCCTTTTTTTTGGAGCGAGTCTCGCGTCCGCTCTTTCACTGCCTATTGCAGCCCGGCTCTCCAGGCGTTTCGGTTTGCTCAAGACAATGGTTTTTACACATTTGCCATCGCAATTACTGCTCCTGCTCGTTCCGCTGATGCCGACCTTCTGGCTGGCAGCTCTCTTTTTACTCTGCCGTCAATCACTTTCAAAAATGGATGTTCCAACACGGCAGGTTTACGCTATGGAATTGGTAAGCCCCGAAGAGCGTACTGCTGCGGCTGGTATTACCACGATGGCTCGCAGTATCGCCACCTCGATGAGTCCGCTTGCAGCTGGAGTGCTCCTGGCTAATGCACTGTTTGTTCTTGGGTTACCTTTTCTGGTGGCGGGCGGTCTCTCTACCCTCTATGACCTACTCTTGTACGCGCTGTTTAGAAAGGTACCCATACCGAGCGATCAGTGATCAGCAGGACCTCTATAAAGTGCCTCTACATATCTAATCAATAGTGAGTATTGCTTCACATGTCTTGAATTGCTCGTTGCTCGCTACGGCCATCAGCCGACCTGGCAAGAATTTTATTGATCAGATCTTCTTTCTTTAAAGAGACAGAGAAGAGTACATTCAGTTCTTTGGCAAGTGCTTTCAATTCGGGTACTTTCCTCCTGGCAAGCTCTTCTCGTGACAAGAAAGTTGTGGGCATTGCTGCTTGTTCTGTTTTAGATTGTGCTATCTCCTGCCTGCTTGAGATTTGTCCTACAAGTTGTTTGTATTCAATATCTGGCAAGCGCCTTAGTAACAAGACGACGTTTGCAAGCAGTTCCGCCAGTTCGTGCGTTTTCATTTGCTCAAGTTGGGCGATTGTCAGACGAGTTCCCATTGCTCACTCCTAAACTTACTTTCTAAGATTCATCTCCAGATTTTTTGTGAACGAAGTTGTTGAATACGACTGATAAATTCACCGGCAATGCCCCGAAATTGCTCTTGTAGCTCAAATTCGTGTGCCCTTGGAGAGTTTAAGGCACTTATCGGCATATGATCATAGGCAGCGGAAGCAATGGCTATGCTATCGCTGATGCTGTGCTTAAATACCATACCTGGATAATCAAAATGCACCTGTTGGCAATACGCCTTGTGTAAGTTGGTATGACTCCTAACGCGCGTCAAGAGGATACCTGCAAGTAAAGGTCCCTTATATACTGATGCCAGGCCAAGGGGTGCAAACAATTTCTGTACAGAACGTTGGAGGAGTGCGATGCCGTAGGTCGAGAGAAAGTCTGGTATTGTTGGTACAACGAATGCATCACTGGCCCACAGTGCATTCTTTGTGACGGGGTTAAAATTCGGTGGACAATCGCAAATGATATAGTCATAGTCATCGCGGATCTCTTCAAAGTAGCGTTGTAAAACGGTATAGCCCATGAAATCAGCTAACCGCAAATCAACGTCAATCAGGTCGGGATTCGAGGGTAACAGGTCAAAGCCGAAGACGGTAGAACGTCCTTGAATCACATCTTGCACGATGGCATTGCGAATAGGGAAAAATTGACCCTGTTGTTCAAACAGGTTATAGGTGGATCCATTTCTATAACTCCATTGCCGCCAATGCTCTTGCTCCATTACGTAAAAAGTGGCACTTGCCTGCGGGTCGAGATCGACCAACAATGTTCTCTTTCCATAAAATCTGGCAAGTGAGGTGCAGATTTCAATCGAGCAAGTTGTTTTCCCAACCCCTCCCTTGAAGTTTATGATCGTGACAATTTTCGTCATAGCATTACTCATCCAGTAAATAAACTCCATCAGGATTTATTATGGAGGATTTTCAGAGGCTGAGGGAAGTACAAAGAGGTTATGATTCAGTTAAGGTTCTGTTACGATATCCCGCTCCTGGTTTCAAATTTCCTGAGGGCAATCCTTTTCCTCTGAAAAACCTTCCTGGCAGACGGGCTATTCAGGGCGAAGCCGAACCGCGAGAGACAGTACGCTACGTCAATAAACAAACAGGCGAAGCGGCCTGGAACATTCTTAAATCGACTGCCATTTTTGATTATGAGCATTGGAGAGAACCTTTCCAGGGCTTGGTATCGGATTATATATTTCCAGCGAAATCATCAAACGTCACGGGGGAAAAATTTGGGTTGAAAGTAAAAGGGGGGACGGTTCTACGTTCAGTTTTACCGTTCCTCTTCACGATTTGCATGGATAAATTGCGCCCCTACATTTCGCTTGAAGCTTGATGATCCACTACCTTACACCCCGAACCTGCTTGATGACCAGCGTTCCCAGGCCAAAGTAGACAATCATCACCAGGAAAAGCACTGTATAGCCAAAATTGTTGGGGAGGCCGCGAAGGGCTTGCAGGATTACTGCGCCAATGGTGATGCCAATCACCTGCGGTAGAATGCCCATCGCAGACCAGATGCCGAGAAATTTTCCCGCCTCGTCGGTAGGCGGTAATGCGTCGGTTGTCAAGGCCCAATCTACACTGCTGTACGCTCCATAGCCAATCCCGAAGAACGCCGCTCCAACGAGAGCAATAGATGGTACCTGGAAAAAGATGAAAATCAGGCATACGATAGTCATCATTGCGCCGGAGATATATACCAGTCCTTTTCGTCCCCAATGATCCGAGGCCCAGCCCGCAATCAGAGAGGTCGGCAGCGATGCCACCAACAATACCGGTAGGAACAATCCGCCAATGAATGATTCGCCATTGACATGCAGGACATCATCGGCGTAGTACTGTAAGAAATAGAAGATACTCCAGATACCCATCATGACCAGCAGGCGCGCGAGCAGTACCCAGGAGAGGTCGGGATAGGTGCTGGGTTTGAAGAAGAATCTCTTGAAAAATTTCCCTATATTCAATGACACGTGTTGTTCGGGGGGTAGCGGCGTTTCCTTGACGGTAAACACTGTATAGGCAACCAGGATGATTTGCACCACCGCGATAAGGATGAAAATCTGCACGATTTCATTTTGATAGACCGAGGGCGCATCTTTCTTGTTGACAATGATACCGGCTACTATTGACCCAACGGCGGTGCCAAGCAAAGTAAATAGTCCGTTTAAACCTGCCGTAACTCCGCGTTGATTCTGCGGTACCCTGTCCGCAATGATCGCGCTCCAGGGAGCGTTCGCCACGTTATTCGTGAGTTGGAGCAGCAGAAAGAGGACGATAAAGATGATCAGCAGTGAGGTAGAAGAGAACCAGGCAGGAGCGAAAGCGAAGAGTACCAGTACAATGACGTTAAAGATGGTTCCGATGATCAGGAAAGGTCGGCGGCGGCCCATACGGAATGTGGCATAGTCGGAGATTGCGCCGGTCAGTGGGTTAACGACTACGGCTACCAATGTTCCCCAGATGACAACCATCGCCAGGTTGATGTCTTTGTTTGCTTCTCCAAGATACTTGACCACCATACTCGGAATGACGATGGCAAGTAATGCCTGCCAGTGGAAGTTGTTGGCAATCCAGAAAACGTTGATATTGATCTGCTCTAAAAGGGACACGCGCCGCTGCGCTGTGGAGCTGGGAGGGCTGACGGCCAGTCCGCCAGGGTTATCGGTAACATCCATGTTAATGACCCCTCTCTTACATAATTAGGAGGATAAGTACAGCCGCCTGTAACAAGGCTTGCCATAATTATACTGATGAGGGGTTGTCATAGCAAGGTGACATTTGACCTATTGTTAGGGTCACCTGAGCGGCGAATGGAGTATTGTTGGGGTTACCAGGGCGACCGCGAGGGTCGCCCCTACAATATACGAAATGCCTGTATTGCCTATATATTGTAGGGGCGACCCTCGCGGTCGCCCTGATAAATGCACGTTCGCCTTTAGTCCCAGTTTTCTATACCCATACCTGTATCTTCGCCTATGCTCTCAAACCAGCGTTCGACATCGATAGCGGCGCGACAACCATCACCCGCCGCCGTTACAGCCTGGCGATAGCGGTGATCGGTAACGTCGCCTGCCGCGAAGACGCCCGGAATGTTGGTCATAGTATGCTCGACCGGAACGATATATCCGGCCTTATCCATAGTGATGCTGCCCTTAAACAGGTCAGTATTAGGCTTATGGCCGATAGCCAGGAAGAACCCCTGTACGGGTAGAACACTGTCTTCGCCTGTTTTCACGTTGCGCAGGTGCAAACCTGTGATTGCATCCTCGCCCAGCACTTCAGTCACCTCGGTATCGAAGATGAAGCTAATCTTCGGATTCTTGAATGCGCGATCCTGCATGATCTTACTGGCGCGCAGCGTATCACGGCGATGAATCACCGTCACATGGCTTGCGTAGCGTGTCAGGAACGTGGCCTCTTCCATCGCGGTATCACCGCCGCCTACTACTGCGACATCCTTATTCTTGAAGAAAAAGCCATCACAGGTCGCACAGGCGCTCACGCCGCGTCCCTGCAATTGCTGCTCGCTCGGCAGTCCCAGCCATTGCGCGCTGGCTCCTGTAGAGATAATCACCGCGCGCGCGAGGTACTCTCCAGTATCCGTTGTAATGCGAAATGGTCGCTTGCTAAAGTCAACTGCCGTCACATCTTCGGCAAGCATCTCCGTGCCGAAACGCCGCGCTTGAGCCTCGAACTTCTCCATCATTTCAGGTCCAAGAACGCCCTCTTCAAACCCAGGATAGTTCTCCACATCGCTGGTGAGCATCAATTGGCCGCCCACCTGGTAGCCCTGAAACATCAGTACAGACAAGTTAGCGCGTCCCGCGTAGATCGCTGCTGTATAGCCCGCCGGCCCTGAACCAATAATGATAATGTCATAGTATTTTGCCATGATGAGATTGTTCCTCGCTTCTCCAACAACTTCGTGTGTTCTGCTTATAGTAACACAAAAGTGGCGGGTTTTATGCCCGAATAAGATGGATGAGCTATTCAGTCGGCCATAAAGCAGCCAGCCACTCCTCACCTCTCTCGCTCCTTATGATCTGCTCGAGGCCTCTCCCGCAAGACCCTCTCTATCAATAGCCCAGAAGTACTGATGAGCAAGAAAGGTGGCTATACCTGAGAAAACGCCGCTTTTGTGTTATGTAAAGTGGAGCCACTTTATAATAAAGTGTGCGGTGTCTATAATTAATAAATCTAGAGGAGCAACAGCATGGAAGTAATAGAAAGGACAATAAATGTTCCGGAAAGCATCCATCTGTTGGTTAACCGCGTTTGCGTTTGGCGTGGTAGCCGGCGGTACAATGTCGTTGCTCGCGACATCAGTCGCGAGTGCAACCTCAACTGACCGAAGTACAGTCTCTGTAGCCAACGTAGCATCCCACAACATCAGTCGTGTTGAGACATCACACGGTTGGTGGGGAAATTGCTGCACAGGGGATCACAGCACGCACAACACAGGATCAGTTCCATTGCTGTCTCCTTGGGGTCCACCACCGATCACGGCCAATTCGACCGCAATCGAGTGGTATTTGTTTAACCAGATCAACCACGATCGGGCGGTCCGTGGTCTGTATCTCTATAACTGGAACCCCACATTAGCCAATGGTGCGCGTCTCCATAGTTGGAATATGGCCAATTGCGGGTTCAGTCACTTCTGCCCCGATGGGGATTACCACTTTGGATGCATGCGTATCACGTATGAATTCCCTCACAACAATGATTGTGGCGAGTGCATCTCTGCTACATTGAGTAATGGGACACTCGCGAACGAAGAATGGGCTATCGGGTCGATTCAAAAAGGCATGGTGAACGAGCCAGACAATCCAAATAGCTGGCATCGTATTCACCTCACTTCCCAAACGCTCCACAGTGTAGGAGTGGGTGTGTATGTCTCACCAGGTGGTTGGGTCTACGCCACCGAAGATATGGTGAGTTGATGTGCTCAGAGAAGAAACAGCATCGACTCATGATGGAACCCAATGCCCAGGAAGACCGCCTCAAATGGCGGAAGGATGTCAATTACCGCCGATGATCACTCAGCGGTGATATCCGAGGTAGGTGGCATAATAGATTCACAGTCTTAGTTGCTCCTCCAAGAGCCACCTATTTGACGAATGTCTCTTTAGAAAGGAAGTTCTAGTTGAGCGGATTGCGCATTCAGCATCAGAACATCCGCCCGCCGAAACAGGCTGTGGGAATCGTGCGCATTCCCACACGCCGCTTTTAACAGATTTTATACTTCTGATCGTTCTCTATGTCCGGCTATGGCGCTGTAGAGCTTGAGCAGAATGGGCAGCAGGACCAGCCCGCAAATGAGCTCGATCAGGGTAAAAAGCAGGAAATTCAGTGCCGCGCTTTGAACATTTACTGAATAGACCCAGATACTACTGCAATCGGCGAAGCCTTCGCCAACGATTACTCCAAGCACGGCGAAGAGTACTGCGGTTGCAACGGCTCTAAACCTATCGTAATGTGCCCTTGTTCTAAGCAGGGCAAAACCGGCAATCAGGCCGGTTAAACCAAGCCCCAGGCCATTGCTCCATAATCCGGGACTTCCACTGAGCGAATGGCCGAGCAAATAGCCTCCCATGCCGGTAAAGAAGCCCGCGAATGGACCAAAAACGGCCCCGAAAAAGAGCGGAACTATGACGGAGAGACCGAAGAGGGCGTAACTTGCGAATTCCTTGTTATGGAAAAATAGGGTGCTGATATAGAAGTAGACGCCGCCATAGATGACGATACCGATGATTGATGCCATGAGTTGACGCGCTGTGCTTGTTCCGGATCTGCCGGGGGCGCGAGGTATGGCTCTCTCTTGAGGTGGTCTTACACTCGACCTCTTAGAAGCCGGGCGTTCTTTCTGGGTTGCTGTTTCCATCACCAATTGTTGTGGCGCCGTACTAGTTTGTGAAGTATTTGCAAGCGCAGGCGAAGGGAGAACCAGTGCTGGTCTAGTAGGAGGATATGAGGGTGACGAAACGGGATATAGCCCTCGCGTGGGTTCCTGTTGTCCTTGCTGACCCTGTTGGGATCGGTTAGCCTGCTCCAAAGCATTCGCGAACGCCTGTACGCTGGCAAAGCGCTCGTGCGGGTCTTTGGCAAGCGCCATCATCACTGCTGCCTCGACATCTGGTGAGATATCGGGGTTCCTGGCGTGCAGTGAAGGAGGGGGAGCGCTCATCTGTTGGGCAATAAGCTCGGTTAAAGATCCTGAAAATGGACGCTGCCCGCTCAACCATTCATAGACGACAATGCCAAGCGCGTATTGATCGCTGGCCGGGCGCGGTTTACCATCGATTTGTTCAGGCGCCATATAGGCAATGGTGCCCACTGTATCCTGCGTGCTCTGTGAATTTGAACTTTGGGCAACCAGGGCCGTCCCAAAATCGCTTAGTAAGATTTCACCTTGCCTTCCAATTAACATATTGCCAGGCTTTACATCACGATGGATAAAATTGTGATCATGGGCATATTGTAGCGCTAAAGCTACCTGCTTGACGTATTCTACAATCGTTGCCAGGGGCAAACGAGTGCCATTGGGATGGCGCTCGCGCAGGGTTCCCTGCGGGGCATAGTCCATGACCAGAAACGGGAGACCGTTCTGCACACCGAAATCCAGAACGCGAATGATATGTGGGTGTACCAGGTGGGCGATGGTGCGCGCTTCATGCAGGAAGTGATCTTTTTCATCATCTTCAAGCTGCATTTGGAGTACTTTGATAGCTGCCTGTGTTTTTAGATAGATGTGTTCACCAAGGTAGACATTAGAAAACCCACCTCGTCCCAGTAGTCGAACGAGATAATAATTGCCTAGTTGTTGCCCTACACTGTCGTACATACTGAAATCACTTCCTGGATTTGCTCTCTTCGGACTTGTAGATGCGTAGAATAAGTCTGGGACAATCGATGAGTAAATCGAATCAGGTACTCTTTATGTACACGAATGAAGAGCCTGAATTGGGACTATCAAGAGGAAGTGAGGTATATGCGACTAGGCGCGTCCTTTGCTCCAGACGATCGCATCGCCGATAAACAGCAACAACGGCAGCATCACCAGCGCGAAGAGCAAATTCGGCAAGGTAGTATCGAGGAATGCCATCGTGGCCTCTGTCGCCCTATAATACGGGGAGTGATACACCAGCACCGCGCTATACACTACGATAGCAATACCGAGAGCAACTCCGGCAGCAGTGATAACACCAACGGTAGCCAGCGACTCGAAGTTATTGTAACGCCGACGGGTAAGAATCTGCGTCAAGCCTGCAACCAGGCCGATCATGCCATTAGCAAGGTAGCCAGTAAAGCCATTCCACCCGATCAGATCCCGGAAGTTAATCAACGCGCTGCCATAAAAGAGGTAGCCGTTACCCCAACTGAGGTCGTGCAGCCATAGGTTAGCAACATAGTCGCCCAGCAGGAAGCCAAATCCCCCGGTAATCAGACCAACCCAGGGACCATAAATTACCCCAAAGAGCAGCGGAATCAGCAGCGCAGGCAGGAACACATCCAGCGTCCCCGTTGGAACGAGGATGATGAGGTTGACATGACTCAAGAGGCCGTACAGGATTATGCCCAGGATGGCGGCGACTACCTGGGGTAAGCCGACAAACCAGATGCTTACCGGCTCGGGGTTCCGGCTATTGTCGACGGGACTACTCTGCTGGCTCGGCGCTCTTCTATGCATGGTTTAGCCCTTTCACCTCGTTTTTCACGTTCTCACATGTTACCACATTTTCACCTGATTTCAACAGCTTAACTGTCAAATCAACTGTCATTTTGAGAGGGGCTGAAGTGGCCTGGTGACAGCTTCA
>Ga0209577_10002923_pt1 | contig 16184 bp, 14 predicted proteins | sample GraSoiAngelo_109_FD_185874 | JGI IMG/M metagenome (GOLD analysis project Ga0209577, IMG submission 185874) | Grasslands soil microbial communities from the Angelo Coastal Reserve, California, USA - 14_0903_12_20cm (SPAdes) (version 2) | ecosystem: Environmental > Terrestrial > Soil > Grasslands...
TATCAGCAATCGGTCATCAACGCGATGTCTCGGCCGGTGCTCGAGCCGCCGAAATGGTACCAATATGTATCGCAGTTTCTGAGCGCCTCTCGGATCGACGGTGGTGTTGCATTCTGGCGCGCAAACGCGGCGACGCTCGAGCGGGTGCAGAACGAATTCGGCGTGCCCGCCGAAATTGTCGTCGCTATCATCGGAGTCGAGACGTTTTACGGCCGCAATGTCGGTTCCTACCGGGTTGCCGACGCCTTGACGACGCTCGCGTTCGACTATCCGCGGCGCGCCGAATATTTTCGCAATGAGCTCAAGCAGTTCCTGTTGCAAGCGCGTGGACAGAAGATTTCTCCACTTGCGCCCAAAGGCTCCTACGCCGGTGCGCAAGGGCTGCCACAGTTCATGCCAAGCAGCTTGCGCGATTACGCCGTCGACTACGATAACGATGGAAAGATCGATCTAACAGCCGATGTCGACGACGCCGTTGGCAGCGTCGCCAACTATCTGGCGTGGCATGGTTGGCAAACAGGTGAATCCGTCATGAAGCCGGCAAGCATCGATGTCGACAAACGTGAAGAGGTCGAACGCATGCTCGATGGCGGCATCTCCGACAGGCGGATGCTGGAATCGTGGCAGCGTGACGGCGTCAATGCTACAGACATTGGTGAATCTGCCACCGGCATTCGTGAATCGGCCACCGGCATCGCCGAATCTCCAGGGTCTGACCCGGTGGGCGTCCTGATGCTCGAAGAGGAGGGCGAGCCCAGTTATTGGATGGTATTCAACAACTGGTACGTCCTGACGCGGTACAACCGGAGCCGCCTGTACGCGTCCGCGGTGTGGAGGCTGGCCCAGGAGATCAAGCGAGCTTTTGCAGGACAATAGTGCACTGCGCCGGTGCAAGCGCAAGCGATCGCGGCGAGTCTACGCAAACTCGCTACAATCGAATGCAGCGGTTTGCGTTCCCGGGGTACGCAGGCGTGGGTGGTTGTCAACGCAGCTGCCAACTAACGCGCATTCAGAAAATCAGTGACACCTTCTTCCCTCACCCGCCGCGCTCTCGCGCGTCGGCCTCTCCCAGAGGGAGAGGCGATAGAAGCATCCCCTCTCCCTTTGGAGAGGGGCAGGGGTGAGGGTCCGATTTGTCAGCCAATTAACGAAACTTTCGTAGGTTGCCAACTAAGTACCAGCATCTTGAGCCATGGACACTGCGACCGATAAAGATCTTCCCCTCAAGGAAGATACGCGCCTCCTTGGCCGCATTCTGGGTGACGTATTGCGTGCGCAGACAGGCGAGCAGGGCTTCGAGTGTATCGAAGCGATCCGCCAGACCGCCATCGCGTTTCGGCGTGCGGGAGCAGACCATGCGCCCGCCGTCAAGCGCGAGCTCGATACGCTGCTCAACGAGCTTCCGATCGCCCAGGCACTCGACGTCGTCCGGGCGTTTTCGTATTTCTCGCATCTGGTCAACATCGCCGAAGACGTCCATCAGAACCGACGCCGGCGCGCCCACGCGTTGGCCGGCTCCGCGCCACAGATCGGGAGTCTTCTGCACGCGCTCGAGCGGGTTGCGCAGGCGCGGGTCGGTGGCGACGTGCTCGCGCACTGGTTCGACGATGCGCTGGTAAGCCCGGTGCTGACCGCGCATCCCACCGAGGTGCAGCGGAGGAGCATTCTCGATAGCGAGCGCGAGATCGCGCGCCTGCTGCAGTGGCGTGACCGCGTCGTTCTGACGCCCGACGAATCGGAGGGCTTGGACACCGGGCTCTATCGCGAAGTGCTGGGACTATGGCAGACGTCGATGCTGCGACTGTCCAAGCTGCGAGTCTTCGACGAGATCGAGAATGGGCTCGCGTATTACCGCTACACATTTCTGGCCGAGGTTCCCAAGCTCTATGCCGCGCTGGAGCGAAGTCTGCGACAGCGCCTTGGGGCGACCGCTGAGCCGCATCTGCCGCCTTTCCTGCGTCTGGGCTCCTGGATCGGGGGCGATCGCGACGGCAATCCCAACGTGGTCGCCGAGACACTGCAGCATGCGATTCGAGCGCAGGCCTGCGTGGCCTTCGAACACTACCTTGATGAAGTGCACCGTCTCGGCGCCGAGCTATCGTTGTCGACGCAACTGGTGACGCCGACCGCAGAGCTGCTGGCGCTGGCGCATGCGGGACACGACATCAATCCGCACCGCAGGGACGAGCCGTATCGGCAGGCCTTGATCGGCGTCTACGCACGTATCGCCGCGACGGCGCGCTCGCTTGCCCAGTATGTTCCGCCACTCACACCCAAGGCCGAGCTCGAGCCTTATGCCACGCCGGCGGAGCTGGTGGCCGATCTGTCGATCATTCGGACCTCGCTCGCCACGCACGGCGCGCAGCTCATTTCCCACGGCCGGCTCGATCCGCTGATCCGCGCCGTCGAGGTTTTCGGATTTCACCTCGCGGTGCTCGATCTGCGTCAGAACGCCGACATACACGAAGCCGTGGTCGGCGAGCTTCTCGCGCGTGCCGGCGTCGCCGACGACTACGCTACGCTTGCCGAGGCGGAACGCATCGCGTTGCTGGTGGATGAGCTCGGCGGGCCTCGCTTGCTGTTTTCGCCGCACCTGGAATATTCGCCGCGCACCGCGTCCGAGCTCGCGATCCTGCGTGCGGCGGCGGATATTCACGCGCGCTTCGGTGCGGAGGCGTTATCCAATTACGTCATCTCCAAATGTGCCTCGGTCAGCGATCTGCTCGAGGTCGGCGTTCTGCTGAAGGAAGCCGGCCTTCTACGCGGCGAGACGCTGGCGCTCAACATCAGTCCGTTGTTCGAGACAATCGACGATCTGGAGCGTTCGGCCGACATCATGTGTGCCGCGTTTGCCTTGCCCTGCTACCGCGCGTGGCTGGCGGGCCGCGGCGACTGGCAGGAAGTGATGCTCGGCTACTCTGACAGCAACAAGGACGGCGGCTACGTCGCTGCCAACTGGGCGCTTTATCGCGCCGAGCTGGCGCGGTGGGACGCGGCGGCGGCCCGAGCTACGAGGCGAACCTGGCTCAGCCCGCCGGCAGCGTCACCGGCGGACTGCGCATCACCGAGCAGGGCGAAATCATCGCCAGCAAGTATTCCGATCCCGACCTCGGCCGCCGCAATCTCGAAACGCTGGTCGCGGCGACCTTGGAAGCGAGCCTGCTCGACACCGAGCAGATCGGCGATCGTGCGCAAGCGTACTACACGGCCATGACCGAGCTTGCAGCGCACGCGCTTCCTGCCTATCGCGCGCTGGTCTACGACACACCCGAATTCATCGCTTATTTCCGCGCCGCGACGCCGATCGCCGAGATCGCCGAGCTCAATATCGGCAGCCGGCCGGCGTCGCGCACCGCTTCGTCGGAAATCGAGGACTTGCGGGCCATACCCTGGGTGTTCAGCTGGGGGCAATGCCGCTTGATGCTGCCAGGTTGGTATGGCTTCGGTAGCGCAGTCGACGCCTGGCTCGCGACCGATCGCGCGCGATTGTCACTGCTTTCCGAAATGTACGCGCGCTGGCCGTTTTTCAAGAGCGTCATGTCGAACATGGCGATGGTGCTGGCCAAGACCGACCTCGCCGTCGCGTCGCGCTACGCCGATCTCGTTGCGGACGGCGCGACGCGGGACAAGGTTTTTTCGAGAATTGCCGCGGAACATCGGCGGACCATCGAACTGGTGCATGCGATCACCGGCCAGACGACGCTCCTTTACGACAACCCGACGCTGGCGCGAAGCATTCGCGATCGCTTCCCCTATCTCGACCCGCTCAACCACCTCCAGGTCGAGCTATTGCGTCGCTATCGCGCGGGCCAGACCGATGAGCTCATCAAGCGCGGGATACATCTGACGATCAACGGCCTCGCCGCCGGCTTGCGCAACAGCGGGTGAGGCGGCGCGATGCGCGCTCCGTAATATGACGTGACGGGCGATTTCAAAATGCGGCAAGGATCGTCGCGCCTTCGGAAGCGAGCGCTGTTCGGGGTTTAGCGGTTTCTTTAGATGTGCGCGACTTGCGCTTGACACTCGTGGCACGCTGGCTATAATCCATACCGTACGTTTAATGGGTATCCCAATGCTCCCTCTCCACAATCGCGCTCATGGCGCTTACGCCAAGAAAGGCACTTTTGTGCGACGCGCGGCGGACGATGCGAGTCCATTGCCGGCGCGACTAACGCCGCGCCAGCGCCAAATCCTCGATTGGATTCGAGGCTTCATGGAGGCGAGCGGGATGCCTCCAACGCGCGCCGAGATCGCCACCGGCCTGGGATTTTCTACCCCCAGCTCGGCGGAAGACCATTTGCAGGCGCTGGCGAAAAAAGGCGCGATCGAGCTCGTCCCCGGAGCCTCGCGCGGTCTGAGACTCAAGGATGTGCCGGGTGTGCCGGTCCAGGGCACACTGCCTCTCGTCGGCCGTGTCGCCGCCGGCGCTCCGATACTCGCTGCCGAGCATGTCGAAGGGTATTTCCGTGTCGATCCCGAACTCTTCGCGCCGCGGGCGGACTATTTGTTGCGGGTGCGCGGCACCAGCATGCAGGACGTCGGCATCCTCGATAGCGACCTGCTCGCGGTGCATCAGACGAGCGACGCGCATTCGGGACAAATCGTCGTGGCGCGCCTGAACGACGAGGTGACGGTCAAGCGCTTCAAACGGCGCGGACACAACATCATGCTTGTGGCCGAGAACGCGAAGTTCGCGCCGATCCTCGTCGACTCCGGGACGACCACGTTCGCCATCGAAGGAATTGCCGTCGGTCTGGTCCGTCACAACAAGAGATGGTGATTGGTGGCAACCACGCGTATATCTCGGTGCGCAAGCGCACATTGGCCACGCGTGCACACAAGCGAAGCGCCGGTTCTCAGGCCGCGCTGAAGTTCGAGCGCGCCTCGATCGCGCAGCGCGCCGTCGCGCGCCTGCGTCTCTTTCCACCTACCGAGGAGAAGTTCCATGGTCCAAGCGATTCCCACCGGTTACGCAGGCGTCACGCCGTATCTCATCGTGCGCGACGCTGCTCGCGCGATCGATTTCTATAAAAAAGCCTTCGGCGCGACCGAGGTGATGCGCTTTCCCGCGCCCGGCGGCAAGATCGGGCATGCGGAGATCAAGATCGGCGACGGCATAGTGATGCTCGCGGACGAGTCGCCCGAGATGGGCCACAACGGGCCACAGTCTCTCGGCGGAACGCCGATCACGCTGCTGTTCTACGTTCCCAATGTGGACGCGCAGTTCGCCAAGGCACTCGCCGCCGGAGGAACGGTCAAGCATCCGATCAAGGACCAGTTCTACGGCGACCGCAGCGGGACACTCACCGATCCGGCAGGGCACATATGGACGATTGCGACCCACACCGAGGACGTGGCGCCCGATGAAATGGACCGGCGAATGAAAGCGATGATGGCGAAGTGAGCAGCGAGCCAGGTGGCGCTGTGAGCAGTGAGCCAGGTCCCGCTCGCGAAGCGAGTGGGGTGCGAGCGCCCGCGAATCGGCGCCGGCTGGCGATACGAAACGTTCCATCTCCGGATAGCGTTCACTGAGCCGGCGCCGTGAGCAGCGAGCCAGGTCCCATTCGCGAAGCGAATGGGGTGCGAGCGCCCGCGAATCGGCGCCGGCCGGCGATACGAAACGTTCCATCTCCGGATAGCGTTCACTGAGCCGGCAAGTGATCAGCGAGCGATCCATCGGTGTGATCTACAAGATTTTCTGCTAGAGTCGAATTCATCGCCGCGCAAGCGTGTTGGTGCGCGGTCTCGATTTCGAAGCGTGCCACTTCGTCTTGGCACGGGGCCGGCGCCCTTCGGCGCGGCGGGACTCACGTTTTCGAACTTGCGAGAGCGTCGTTGGCGCTTGGCCTGCCCAACTGCGCGCCGACGCTTATAATGGTGCTCGCGCGACCTATTTCTATTCGCCGCGCGGGACAGCCACCTCCAAGCGATGCGTATTCTTCTCAGCAACGACGACGGCTATTTTTCAACCGGACTGGAACGCCTGGCCGCCGATCTGGCTCCTCATGCAGAGATCACCGTCGTCGCGCCGGAACGCGACCGCAGCGGCGCGTCGAACTCGCTGACCCTGGACCGTCCGTTGACCGTGCGCCGCGCATCCAATGGCTTTCTGTTCGTCAATGGCACGCCCACCGATTGTGTTCACCTCGCGGTCACGGGGCTTCTCGATGACCTTCCCGACATGGTGATCTCCGGCATCAACCACGGTGCGAATATGGGTGACGACACGATCTACTCGGGGACCGTCGCCGCCGCGATGGAGGGCTATCTGCTGGGCCTTCCGTCGATTGCGGTGTCGCTGACCAACAAGGCCGGCAAGCATTTCGAAACCGCGTCCAGAGTGATCGTCGAGATGCTGCAGCGCCACCGACGGCAGCCTTCGGGGCCGTGGCTGCTAAACGTCAATGTTCCCGATGTGCCCCATGGGCAGTTGAAAGGCGAGCGCGTCACGCGCTTGGGCAAAAGGCACAAGGCGGAGCCGGTGATCAAGACGCAGACCCCGCGCGGCGAAACGTGCTACTGGGTCGGTGCCGCGGGTGCTGCTGCCGATGCGGGCGAAGGAACCGACTTCGACGCCATCGAGCGTGGATACGTATCGGTTACGCCCTTGCAGATCGATCTGACCAATCACGGTGACATGCCGCGCATCGCGGCGTGGCTTTCGGCGCGAGCGAAGACGGACGCAAACGCGTGACTGCCGGCGTCGAAAAATTCGCCGGCATCGGCATGACCTCCGCGCGAACCCGTGCGCGGATGGTCGAGCGCCTGCGCGAGCAGGGCATCCGCGACGAGGTCGTGATCTCGGCCATGGAAGCGGTGCCGCGCCACATCTTCGTCGAGGAGGCGCTGGCCATTCGCGCCTATGAAGACAGCCCGCTTCCCATCGGCTCGGGACAGACCATTTCGCAGCCCTATGTGGTCGCGCGCATGACCGAACTCCTGCGCGCCGGACGCGACTTGCCGCAGGTGCTTGAAATCGGCACCGGCTGCGGTTACCAGACGGCGGTGCTGGCGCACATCGCGAGCGAGGTGTACACGGTCGAGCGTATCGCGGCGCTGGTGGCGAAGGCGCGACGCAACCTGCGTACGCTCAAGGTCGAAAACGTGCGCATCAAGCATGGCGACGGTTCGAGCGATCTTGGCGAGGACCTGGAAGTCGACGGCATCATCGTCACCGCGGCGGCGACCAAGATACCCACTGCCCTGCTGAGGCACCTTCGCGTCGGCGGTCGCATGGTGCTGCCGCTCGCCAGCCAACGTGAAGGCCTGCGCGGCGTGCAGCGACTGACGGTGATCGACAAGGGGCCCGATGGCAACTACGAACAGGACTACGACGCGGTAAGATTCGTCCCGCTGCTTCCTGGACTCGCATGACTTTTTACAAAACGACGCCGTCCGAACGTATCCGCGCTTTGCTTGTTGCCGTTGCCGCCACCCTCGTCCTCGTCGGCTGCATGACGCGGCCACCGGCCCCCGTGGATGAACGTACGCCTCCAGTATTTGGATACCCGCCGCCGGCGCCGCCACCCGTGCCGGCAGTGCGCGAGCCCGAAGTGCGGCCGCCGCAGTTGTACACCGTCAAGCGCGGCGAGACGCTGGCGCAGATCGCGCTCGAGCACGGCCTCGATTACCGCGAGCTCGCGGTGTGGAACAATCTCGAAAACCCGAACGTGATACGCGTCGGTCAGGTGCTTTTGCTGTCTCCGCCCGGACAGGCAGGTGGCGGCCCCGGAAGTGTAGTAACCGCGCCCTTGGTCACCGGGCCGTCCATTGCTCCCAGCAACGAGACCCGGGTGCTGATGACGACGCCGGGTCACGGCAACACGCCGACCTTGAAGAGCGAGCCGCGGGCGATGAAATTGCCGTACTCGGATCAGGCGCTCGCACAGTTGGAGCGTCCGCCGATGTCCGCCGCGCCTCCGTCCGCTGCAATCGCGCCTTCATCGCCGACCGCCGCGCCGACCGAACCGCTTTCGGCGCCGACCGCTCCACCTTCGGCACCCGCCACCGCGCCGGCTTCGGCCAATATCGCAAAAGCGACGCCGCCGACTTCGCGACCCGAATCGGCGCGCGTGCCCGAGATCGACGATGCCAGGCTCGATTGGGCGTGGCCCACGTCAGGCAAGGTCATCGCGGGATTTTCCGAAGGTTCGAATCTCAAAGGCATCGACATCGCGGGCAAGGCCGGTCAACCGGTGCTGGCGAGCGCCGCCGGTCGAGTCGTTTACGCGGGCGCAGGCCTGCGCGGCTACGGCAAGCTGGTCATCGTCAAGCACAACAACACCTACCTCTCGGCGTATGCGCACAACCGGGAGATTCTGGTGAAGGAAGGACAACACGTCAGCAAGGGACAGAAGATCGGCGAGATGGGCGACACCGACGCCGACCAAGTCAAGCTTCATTTCGAAATCCGTCGCCTCGGCAAGCCCATCGACCCCGCGAAATTCCTTCCACCCGGATGAGCCCGCGGGTAACGACGATCCCCCGCGTCATATGAGGGCTCAGTCGACGACCGATGACGCGCACCTGCCGGCTGCGACCGAGCCGGACACGCGGACGCGGGAGTTGCCGCTCGAAGTTCCCGAGACCGGCGTCGGCGCCGACTTTCTCAACGACATCACCCAGATCTACTTGAACGAAATCGGGCAAAGCCCGCTGCTCACGCCGGCGCAGGAGCTCGAATACGCGCGCGCGAATCGCGACGGCGATTTCGACGCGCGGCAGAAAATGATCGAGCACAATCTGCGGCTGGTCGTGAGCATCGCCAAGCACTACCTCAATCGGGGGCTGACGCTCGCCGATTTGATCGAAGAAGGCAATCTCGGCCTGATCCACGCGCTGGAAAAGTTCGACCCCGAGCGCGGATTTCGTTTCACGACCTATGCGACGTGGTGGATAAGGCAATCGATCGAACGCGCGATCATGAATCAGTCGCGAACGGTTCGGCTGCCCGCACACGTGGTCAAGGAGCTCAATATCGTGCTGCGTGCGCTGCGCCACCTTGAAACGCACGGCGTTTTCGGCGAAGGGCGCGAGCCGACCGTCGACGACGTTGCGCACCTGCTCGACAAGCCGGTCGAGCAGGTGCGCAAGGTTCTGGGTTACAACGAGACGATTGCGTCGCTGGACGCGCCATTCGACTCGGAAGCGGGACTTTCGCTCGGCGATCAGCTGACCGATCAGGACGCACCGAGCCCGGAGCTCATCCTGCATAATTCGGAGATCGAGGGCTGGGTGCGACACTGGCTCGACGAGCTCTCCGAGCGCCAGCGATGCGTCATCGAGCGGCGCTATGGGCTAAACGGCAGGGATGTCGCCACGCTGGAAAAACTTTCGCGCGAGCTCGGCGTCACGCGAGAACGGGTGCGTCAGATTCAATCGGAGGCGCTCGACAAGTTGCGCGCGCGGCTGCGTCGACGGGGCCTGTCGCGTGAGGCGCTGCTGTAGCGCCGAATTCACCCGCCCTGCACCGCACCGCCGGCGAGTGCCGCGCGACAGACACTCGCGGGATTCATTCGACCCTCATTCGATGGTCTCCGGCGGTGCTGTAACGACGTTTGCGGAACGCGAAGCTTTGTTCAGCGTGCGCGACCGAGGCAAAGCTTCGATCCCGGTCTTCAGCTCCTTCAGCTTCTGCTCGCGTTTCGGATCGCCCGGACCATAGTGCAACTCGGCGTAACGCTGGCCGATGCGCGCGAGTACGCCCGCCCACTGCGGCCAACGCCTGCCGGCGCGGCGGGTGTAAGCGAGCGGTCCTTCCTCCGGCGCGCGGGCGAGACCGGAGCGTGCAAGCCTCCGGCAGAGGGCATTCCACAAGGCGACCTCGGCATCGACACCCGAGCGGCGAAGCTGCGCCGCGCCGAGCAGGAGAACACCCCAGATGAATATGGCGCCGGCAAACACGGCCACAATTTGCCATGGGCGCGCGCCTTCGAATCCGAAATCGCGCAGCAGGTCGCGCTGGCGCTCGAGGTTGAAGCCGACGACGCCGCGCTGCCACTGGTAGTTGACCGCGTCCCATCTCAGCCGAAGGCTCTTGATCCAGGTCATTTCCAGTCGGGCGAAATACGGTACCAGCTCGCCGGCGGGCAGTGCCGCGCCCAAGCCGCGCTCGATTCGCGACGGTGCCACTGCGGCGGTTGGATCGAAGCGCTGCCATTGACCGTCGAGCAGCGTCTCGGCCCACGCGTGCGCGTCAGACTGGCGCACGATCATGTAGTCTCCGTCGGGATTCATCTCTCCGCCCTGATAGCCGGTGACGACCCGCGCCGGTATTCCCGCGGCGCGAAGGAGCAAGGTAAATGCACCGGCATAGTGCTCACAGAATCCGCGCCGGGAGTCGAACAGGAATCCGTCGACCGGCTCTTGTTCGATCAGCGGCGGCGACAACGTGTAGACAAAGGGCTCGTTGTGAAACCAATCGAGCACGGCTCTAACGTACGCGCGATCGGAATCGACTCGCCCCCGCAATTCCTTGGCGAAGGCGAGCGTGCGCGGATTGCCGAGCGGCAGTTGCAGGCTCTCGCGCGGATTATCATCGGTGCCGGGATACGAGTCGCGCAGCGACGATCGCTGGGTATAGCGGATCGCCTGCGCGACCGCCGCCTTGGCAACGAGCTGCTGGTCGTAGGTCAGGTAGGCGATGTCATTGCTCGTCGGCGCGAGCGGATCGCCCGTGGGCGAGCGTGGCAGCCCTGACGGGTGCTCGAGGGCAAACAGCCACGCTTTGCCGTGAGGCTCGAGCGTCACCGTGTATTCGATCGGCCGCACCTGCCGCGACACGAACCTGCCCGGGAGAAGCTTGTACACCGCGCGCCATTCGTGTCCGTCGAAGCGGGATAGCACCGGGCCGCGCCAGTAGCGTTGCGCCTGAGGCGGCGGGGAGCCGTTGAAGTCAACCCGAAAGGCTACCGCATCGGAGAGTGACAGCTCGCTGATCGAGCCGGGTCGCATACTATCCGACAATCCCGAGCGCGCACCGGTTTCGGTCGGCGAGCCCCAGAGCGGCCCGGCGAGCCGCGGAAAGATGAGGAACAACAGCGCGGCAATAGGAACGCCTTGCAGGATCAGGCGCGTCGTCGCTCCAAGTTGCGCTCGCCAGTCGGAAGCAGCCGCGGCTATCCCGCTTCGAAGCGAGGCCAACGTGCCACCGAGGGCAAGCAGGACCGGTACCGCCGATAGCGCCGCGGTAATGGTCTGGAGATAGAAAAACTGCGTCAGCGAGAGAAAGAGCGCGAGGCAGATCAAGAGCGTCCCGTCGCGCGCGTCGCGCGCCTCGATGAACTTGATGCCGACCAGCAGGTAGAGAAACTGGACGCAGGGATCGCGCGCCAGAAAATAGCCGAGCTCGGTGCGAATGCCCAGTGCCGCCGCCAGAGCCAACAGCGGCAACAGCCAGCGTCGATGTCCCGTCAGCGCGCGCCACTTTGGCGGCAGTGCGACGCGCGCAACGACCAGCGCGGCGCCGGCAACGGCGTTCCAGATCAGGAGGTGGCTCCAGAGCGGCCATTGCGCGGATGCCAGTAATGCGCCCAGCCAGGCAACCTGGACGGGTGTGAGAGGAGGCGATGGGTGCCTGCGGATCATCGAGCGCTTGCCGGCGGAAACACCGCCAGTGCGGTCAGCGCCGCGCGCCGGTGTCCCGCGCCTTGGCCCGTTCGCAATACCGTACCCGGAATGTGCAATGAAAACGGAAGCGCCGCGCGCTCCGCGGACAGAATCCAGGCGGTGAACCTAGACAGTCCCGTTTCGGTGTCGATACCCACGGGCAATTCGACCCAATGCAATTCCAGCACGCCTCCGCCGCCGGTTCCCTCGAATTGTTTGGAGTACCAGCCCGCTCCTCGCGCCACGGCCTTCCAAGCAATGCGGTTCTGCGCGTCACCGCGCTCGTAGTCGCGAAGACCGGCTAACTCGGTGTCAGCCAGGCGCGACGACCTGCCGACGTAGGACCCGTGATGACCGGGAGGCAAGGGCGGCGCGCCCGCTTCCGGCGCGGGGAAGACCGTCCCGGTCAACGGAAAATGAACGTAAGCCCAGGCGCGCCATATGCCGAACGGGAAATCGGACGACAGGCTTATCCGCCCCAGCCCCAGATGGCCGCGTTTCGGCGCCGGAATCGAAATGGCGATGGGCCGGGTCGCACCGGGGGCAAGATCGACGCTGTTGGGCAATCCCTGCCGTCCTGCGACCGTAATGCCGATGCGCTGGCGCGAGCCGCTGGCGAGAGACAGGTTGAACTCCAGGTCCCCGCCAGCAAAGGCTTCGCCGGCGCCGAGAGGCGCTACCGCAAGCCCGGCCATGTTGCGAAACGTCGCCAGGAGCGCGGCTGCGACCATGCCTCCTACCAGGAACGTCAGCGCAAAACCGAGCGACAGCGCGTAGTTCATCGCCGTCAACAGCATGGTCGCCAGTGTGGCCAGCAGCGCTGCGCCGCGCGGCGTCGGAAGTATGTAAATGCGGCTGTGGCGAAGGACGATCCGGTCGAGGTCGCCCGGCGCAAGACGCCAGACGAGCTGGCGCACGCGCTGTCTCCACGACCTCGCCTGCGTCTGCAAGCCCGCGATTCCAAGCGTGGTCAACGCATCCTCCGACTTGGGTCAGAAGTTTATTGGGGTGTCAGTGCAGGCCACTAAGGCAGCGCGACGGCGCGCAACAAGGCCTGCGCCTGCGGTCCGCCGGCGCGCGTGCTGCCCGCCAGGCGATGGCCGGCAACGGCGGCGAACACCGCCTGGACGTCTTCCGGCAGCACCATCGGCCGTCCATCGAGCAGTGCCCAGGCGCGAGCCGCGGCAACCAGCAACAGACCCGCTCGCGGCGAAAGTCCGCGATGCGCTCCGGGCGCCGGTGTGCCACCCGACGCGGCGTTCGAAGTGCGCGACGCCGTCAGTAAGGCCTGAATGTAGTCGAGCAGGGCAGGTGCCACGTGCACCGCGGCCGCTTCGCGTTGCCACGCCATGAGCGTGGCTGCATCGGCGCATGGCTCGAGCTCGGGAATGCGTGCGCGGCGGTCACCGGAAATCAGCAGCTCGCGCTCGGCCGCCGCGTCCGGATAACCGAGCTCGATCGACATCAGGAATCGATCGAGCTGCGACTCGGGCAGCGGATATGCACCGATCTGCTCGGTTGGATTCTGGGTTGCGATGACAAAAAAGGGCTCGGGCAGCGGCCGTGTCACGCCATCGATCGAAACCTGGCGTTCTTCCATGGCTTCGAGCAGCGCGCTTTGCGTCTTGGGCGGCGCGCGATTGATTTCGTCGGCCAGCACGATCGAATGAAAAATGGGTCCGGAATGAAATCGGAACTCGTGGGTTTCCGGGTCGAAGATCGACACGCCGAGCACGTCGGCCGGCAAGAGATCGCTCGTAAATTGAACGCGCGCATAGTGCAGTCCCAAAGTGCCGGCGAGCGCCTGCGCCAAGGTCGACTTGCCTACGCCGGGAATGTCCTCGATCAGCAAATGGCCGCGCGCCAGCATGCAGGCAAGTGCGAGTCTCAACGGCGTCGATTTGCCCACCACGATGCGGCCGAGCTCGGCGAGCACGGTCGCCAATCGATCGGATAGTGGAACGGCCAGGCTCTTGAGGGGACGAACGGTCATGGCAATGAGCGCAGCAAGAAAGATGCCACTATAGCAGCCAGGCCTCCTAGTCACCTTTCCGGCTGTCGGGATACACTTGCTGCATCGCCAGGCAAGCCAAGAGCAACGCTCGATTCGGGCCTCGTTGGCGCTCGCGCCGTCATTTCAAGCTCATTTCACTATTTACCGTGCCTATCGCGTACATCACGCATCCGACGTGTCGCCTGCACGACATGGGCCCATACCATCCGGAGTGCCCGCAACGTCTCGATGCAATCCACGATCACCTGATCAGCACGGGGCTCGACGAACTGGTCGCGCACTACGATGCGCCGACGGCAACGAGGGAGCAGCTCGAGCGCGTTCACGCCGGTCGCTACATCGACGAGGTCGAGGCGGCGAGCCCGCGGTCGGGCATTCATTATCTCGATCCGGACACCGCGCTCAATCCCGATTCGTTGGAGGCGGCGCGACATGCGGCAGGCGCGGTGGTGCTGGGCACCGACCTGGTCATGAGCGGCGAATGCAGCGCCGCTTTCTGTGCGGTACGACCTCCGGGTCATCATGCAACGCGCGAACGGGCGATGGGATTTTGTCTGTTCAACAATATCGCGGTTGGTGTCGCGCATGCGCTCGCCAGACACGGACTGACGCGGGCGGCGGTGATCGATTTCGACGTTCATCACGGCAACGGCACCGAAGATATTTTCGCGGGCAAAGCCGACGTCATCATGGTCGGCACCTTTCAATATCCGCTATATCCATATTCGGGGGTCGAGCCCCTTGGCGCGAACATGCACAACGTTCCCTTGTCGCCGGGCAGCGGAAGCGACGAGTTTCGCGCGGCGATCACCGAGCGCTGCCTGCCAGCTCTGGAAGCGCACCGGCCGGAAATCCTGTTTGTCTCCGCCGGGTTCGATGCGCATCGCGAGGATCCGCTGGCCAACCTGAAGCTCGCCGACGCGGACTTCGCCTGGGTGACTTCGGAAATCGTTGCCGTGGCGGCGCGTCATGCGCAAGGGCGCATCGTCTCGTCGCTCGAAGGCGGCTACGCGCTGCCGGCGCTGGGGCGAAGCGCGATGGCGCATCTGCGTGGACTTGCGGCAGCTTAGTATGATTTAGTTTGCACTCAGCTTGCTTTGACGCCCGTGGCCCGATGATGCAACGCAGACAGTTCCTGAGCGCATGCGCGGCGATCGCTGGTGCATCCGGCGTCGGCGCCATGAACGGCGAGTGGACGTTCGCGACACCGAGACTCTATTCGCGCTCGCGTCTGATCGATCATTTCGGCGAGCCGATCAAGGTTGCCGGATTGGCCACCAGGACCAATTACGTTTTCCAGTATCCGTTCGCAGGGACGCCGTGTTTCCTGCTCAATCTCGGCCGGCCGCTGGCCGGGGCGGACAAACTGCTCCGCGCCGATGGCGCGCCGTACGCATGGAGCGGGGGCGTCGGCCGCCAGCGCTCGATCGTTGCCTATTCGGCGATCTGCGCCCACAAGCTCGCCTATCCGACGCGCGAGGTGAGCTTTATCCGCTACCAGCCGGAACGCTCTCCGACTTCCGACGGCAACGTCATTCATTGCTGCGCCGATCACAGCGTTTACGATCCCTCCGCGGGGGCTCGCGTGTTGAGCGGCCCCGCGCCACAACCGCTGGCGGCGATACTTCTCGATTATGACGCGGAGCACGACGAGCTCGCTGCACTGGGAACCGTGGGTGCCGAGCAATTCGATGCGTTCTTCAGCAAGTACGACTTCAAGCTGACGATGGAATATGGGCAGGGACGTGCGCACGCGCCGGTGGGCGCTGCGACAGTGGTCCGCGAAATGACGCAGTATTGCCGGCAAACAGTGCAATGCTGAGGGTTCGATGCGGGAAGCGGCTCGCCGCCGATTCCTCCACTTACTCCGACGGCATGCGCACGTAACGAGGCTGCGCTTCGACCCGCGCCAGCCAGGCGGTGAGCGCGGGAAAACGGGCGAGGTCGAAGCCGCCTTCTCCGGCGACGTGGGTGTAGCCGTAAAGCGCGATGTCGGCAATGGTGTAGCGCCCCGCTGCCAGGAATGGTTCGTTGGCAAGTTGGTGCTCCATCACTGCCAGCGCGCGATACCCGCCGTCGCTTTTGCTTTCCGCTAACGCACGCTGTGACGCCGGATCCGGATGAAACCGGCGCAGGTATCTGGCCACCGCGATGTAGGGCTCGTGGCTGTATTGCTCGAAAAACAGCCATTGCAGCACCCGTGCGCGTTGCAGCCGATCGCTCGGCAGCAGCGGCGTGTCGTCGGCGAGATAACAAAGAATGGCGTTCGATTCGGGCAGGAAGACGCCGGGCTCGATTTCCAGCACCGGCACTTTGCCGTTGGGATTCTTTGCCAGAAATTCCGGCGTTCGTGTCTGGCCGTGCATGCTGTCGATCTCGGTCCACTCGTAGGGAAGCGCCAGCGCTTCGAGGGCCATACGCACCTTGTGGCAGTTACCCGACACCGACGTCCCGTAGACCCTGAACATTGCGCTCTCCTTGTTGAGCGTGCGGCGGGGCGCGCTCCCCGCGCATGGCCCAAACTGCACTACAATCGGCGAGCGCTTTCGGCCGTCATCAAGCC
>Ga0209577_10002924_pt1 | contig 16182 bp, 16 predicted proteins | sample GraSoiAngelo_109_FD_185874 | JGI IMG/M metagenome (GOLD analysis project Ga0209577, IMG submission 185874) | Grasslands soil microbial communities from the Angelo Coastal Reserve, California, USA - 14_0903_12_20cm (SPAdes) (version 2) | ecosystem: Environmental > Terrestrial > Soil > Grasslands...
AAAAACAATTACAGAAGGCGCGTTCGTCGTCGACGATGAATCTGCCGCGGAAAAGAAAATCGAAATCCAAAAATGGAGGAGGCAAACATGAATGGAGCTATTGATATTACAGGGACGGCTGCCGATACCCTCAGGCGCAATTGGTGGCTGCTGGCCTTGCGCGGTTTGGCTGCGGTGATCTTCGGTGTGCTGGCGTTTGTCCGCTCCGGCGCCACCTTGATCACGCTGGTCTGGCTGTTCGGCGCATTCGCGCTGGTGCATGGCGTTTTATCCTTAGCCGTCGCGGCCAAAGCTCCAAAAGGGTACCCTCGGTTCGGCAGCTTAATTCTTGGTGGATTGCTCGGCATCCTCGCCGGGCTGCTCGCCTTCGTTATGCCCGGCATCACTGCCATCGGGCTCCTCATTTTGATCGCCTGCTGGGCAATGGTGACCGGGATTTTGGAGATCGTCGCCGCGATCAAATTGCGCAAGCTAATCAATAATGAATGGTTGCTTGTTTTGGCCGGGATTGCTTCGGTTGCTTTTGGAGTCGTGCTATTGCTTCAACCGGCTGCTGGCGCCTTGGTCTTGATTTGGTGGGTCGGAGCGTACGCACTTCTTTTCGGAATTCTGTTGGTCGTCCTCGCTTTCCGAATGCGCAGCCTGGGTAAGAGGTTTGCCCCTGTCTAAATGAGACGGAAGTCGTGCCAGATACCCATTGAGCAAAGCCGCACGTAAAGATCGCTGAAGCCGACCCAAAACAGACTCATCCACGCCCAAAGCATGTGACGGCGATTGAAGCAACTAACGCAGCGATAGGCCTGGTAGCAGGCCGGTGCGCCTGAAAGTTGATCGCGAAATCCACCAATCAAATGCCGGAGCGAATGGCAGCCAAAGGTGTAGCCGCCAAGCAAAACGACGTTAATAACCAGCACAATGGTGCCGATACCAACGCCAAGGGACGTTTTACCGGCGGAATCGGTAAACCAGAGCGCCTTCCAAACGTCGATTGAAAGGATCACGATAAAAATCAGCGCGAGATAAAGAAAATAGCGATGAACGTTCTGCATGATAAGCGGGAAGGAACGTTCGCCCAAATAAGTCTTGCGTGGCTCGCCCACCGTACAGGCCGGCGGGTCGGCCCAGAAGGCTTTGTAGTAGGCGCCCCTGTAATAATAGCAGGTGAGCCGAAACCCGCCCGGCGCCCACAAAATCAAGAGCGCGGGCGAGAATAAAAGCCAGCCCGGCCACCAGCTCGGTTTTGGCCCAAACCAGCTATGGGGCGAATCGCCAAAGATTTCCGGCGAATAAAATGGCGAGATGTAGTTACCAAAAAAATAATGGGCTCCCTGGAATGCCGCCCAGGTCGAATAAACAATGAATGCGCCAAGCCCAAGAAACACCAGCAACGGTTGCGTCCACCAGACATCGGCACGCATCGTTTCGCCAAAGGAACGTCGTGGCAACTCGGTAGAAACAACGGACATGACCTGCGAATTATGACACGAGCCGCCACGCAGGCAATGGAACACAGGTTATCAGCCTGCGCGCTCAGCGGACAATGTTGACAGGGTTGGCGGCAGCAGCGGAGTAAAACTCCGCTGGGCGCACAGACTGGAAAGTCTGTGTTCCCGGACGCGCTTCAAGGAACACAGGCTGGCGACCTGTGCGCCTAGCGGACATGTTGTCCGCTGCCTCTGCGCGATCTTGATTGAACGCTAAATTAAAAAAGACAACTGTATTGCCTTCGTGACCAACTTCCCCGGCTTTTATCGCTCTTCCATAGGCAAGAAAATGATCGTCGCCCTTACCGGGGTGATTCTGATGTTGTTCGTCATTGGACACCTGCTGGGCAATCTGCAAATTTTTCTTGGGCCGCGTTGGGTCAATGATTATGCGCAACATCTCCGCGATCTGGGCCCGCTGCTCTGGGCGGTGCGGGTCACCCTCCTAATCGCGGTTTTCCTCCACATTTATTTTACGGTCAGCCTCGCGCTCGATAACCGGCGTGCCCGTCCGCAGGGCTACGAAAAAAGGAATTACATCAAGGCAAGCTACGCTTCACGCCACATGGTCGTCAGTGGCTTGGTTGTGCTCGCTTTCGTCGTTTTTCATCTCCTTCATTTTACCGGCCGGAAATTCAATGCCCATTTCCCAATGTTGAAAAACGATCCGCTCAATCACTACGACGTTTATTCGATGATGGTTTACGGATTCCAAAACGTCTACGTCTCGGCCTTTTACATTATCGGCCTGTTTTTGCTCACCCTTCATCTCACCCATGGCGCTTCGAGCTTTTTCCAATCGCTCGGATTGAATGACAAGAAGTTGACGCCGCAGCTCGCATTTGGGGCGCGCGTTTTCGCCTGGCTTCTTTTCATCGGTTACACCGCCATCCCGGTCGCGGTTTTACTTGGTCTCATCCAACCGGCACAGCAATTATGATCGGAAAACTCGAAGGCAAGGTTCCGCCTGGTCCACTCGAGCAAAAATGGCGGAACCACAAGAATAATTCGCGTCTCGTTAGCCCAAATAATCGCCGGAAATTCGAGATCATCGTGGTGGGCTCGGGACTGGCTGGCGGATCGGCCGCGGCCACCCTGGGCGAGCTTGGTTATCGGGTGAAATGTTTTTGTTATCAGGATTCGCCGCGTCGCGCCCATTCTATCGCGGCACAGGGAGGCATCAACGCTGCCAAAAATTATCAAAATGACGGCGATAGCGTGTTCCGATTGTTTTACGACACCATCAAGGGCGGCGATTTCCGTTCGCGCGAAGCAAACGTTTACCGGCTGGCCGAAGTCAGCAATCTCATCATCGATCAATGCACCGAACAGGGCGTCCCGTTCGCGCGCGAGTATGGCGGACTCCTCGCCAATCGCTCCTTCGGCGGCGCCCAAGTTTCACGGACGTTTTACGCCCGTGGCCAAACCGGCCAGCAGCTCTTGCTCGGCGCTTATCAGGCAATGTGCCGCCAAATCGCGCTCGGCACGGTGAAAATGTTTCCGCAAACCGAGATGCTCGATCTTGTTTTGGTTGATGGTCATGCCAAGGGAATTATCACCCGCAACCTTTGCACCGGGGAAATCCAGGCCTTCGCCGGCGATGCCGTGGTTCTCGCGACCGGTGGTTACGGCAATGTTTTTTTTCTTTCGACCAACGCGCGCGGCTGCAATGTCACCGCCAGCTATCGCGCTTACAAACGGGGCGCCCTCTTCGGCAATCCGTGCTTCACTCAAATTCATCCCACCTGCATTCCAGTAACCGGTCACCATCAATCAAAGCTGACTTTAATGTCTGAATCGCTGCGCAACGATGGACGCGTTTGGGTGCCGAAACGGACTGAAGATTGCGCCAAACCGCCGAAAGATATTCCGGATGCGGATCGCGATTATTACCTCGAGCGAAAATATCCAAGCTTTGGAAATCTCGCGCCCCGCGACATCGCCTCACGCGCAGCCAAGGAAGTATGCGACGAAGGACGTGGTGTCGGACCTGGGGGGCGCGGCGTTTATCTCGACTTTGCCGACGCTATTTCCCGTTTGAGCGAAGATACCATTCGCGAGCGCTATGGAAATCTTTTTGATATCTACCAAAAAATTACGGCCGAAGACGCCTACAAGACGCCGATGCGGATTTATCCGGCAGTGCATTACACCATGGGCGGGTTGTGGGTGGATTATAACTTGATGAGCAACATCCCCGGCCTGCATGTCATCGGGGAAGCGAACTTTTCCGATCACGGCGCGAACCGGCTCGGAGCCAGTGCACTCATGCAAGGTTTGGCCGATGGTTATTTTGTTTTGCCCTACACACTGCCGAATTATCTCGCCGGACAAATCGGCAAACGGCCCTCGACTGATGATGAGGAATTCAAACGGGTCGAATCCGAAGTCCGAGAGCGCGTGAAAAAATTGCTGGAGGTGAATGGGGAACGCACACTCACCTCATTCCACCGTGAGCTGGGTCTGCTGCTTTGGGACAAATGCGGCATGGCGCGAAATGCGACAGGCTTGCGCGAGGCGCTCGAGAAAATTCCAGATTTGCGTGATGAATTTTGGGAAAAGGTGCGGGTCCCCGGCGAAGGCGAAAGCTACAACCAATCGCTCGAACGCGCCGGACGGATCGCTGATTTTCTCGAATTCGCCGAATTGATGTGCATCGATGCCCTCGAGCGGGACGAATCGTGCGGCGGACATTTCCGTGAAGAACATCAAACGCCCGATGGCGAGGCCCAGCGTGACGATGAAAATTTCGCCGCAGTTTTCGCGTGGGAATTTCAGGGGAACGGAAAAGTCGAGCGTCCGAAATTGCATCGCGAGCCGCTGCATTTTGAGGCGGTGCATCTTACGCAAAGGAGTTACAAATGAGCTTTAAGCTCACAGCTTCAAGCTCTAAGGCAGTTGTCGTTGCTTACCTCCTGAACTTAAAGTTTAAAGCTTAACACTTAACATTTTCGTGAATTTCCAACTGAGAGTCTGGCGACAGGCGACCGCGAAATCGAAAGGCAGATTCACCACTTATGAAGCGCGAAATATTGCCCCGAATACCTCGTTCCTGGAAATGCTCGACATCGTTAACGATGAGCTCACAGAACGCGGCGAAGCGCCGATTGCATTCGACTCCGATTGCCGCGAAGGAATTTGTGGCACCTGCGCGCTAACGATTAACGGACAAGCGCATGGTCCGAAGCATCCCGCGGCCGCCTGCCAGCTTTACATGCGGTCCTTCGACGATGGAAAGACGATTACGGTCGAGCCATTTCGAGCAAAACCATTTCCGCTGGTGCGCGATCTGGTAATCGATCGTAGCTCGCTTGATCGCATCGTGCAGGCTGGTGGTTTCATCGCGGCGCGCGCCGGTTCCGCGCCGGAAGCGAATTCCATTCCGGTCCCAAAACATAACGCGGATCTGGCGATGGAAGCCGCCGCATGCATCGGTTGCGGAGCCTGCGCCGCGGCTTGTCCGAACGCTTCGGCCATGCTTTTCACCGCGGCAAAAGTTTCGCATCTCGCCTTTTTGCCGCAGGGGGCGCCGGAACGGACGTCGCGGGTGACAAAAATGGTGCGGCAAATGGACGCAGAAGGTTTCGGCAATTGCACGAACACTTACGAATGCGAAGCAGTGTGCCCGGCGGAAATCAGCGCCAGTTTCATCGCCAAACTTAATCGCGAATACGCGCGCGCCGTTTTGCAGCGAAACGTGGGCGAATAAGAATAATCGTCGCAGCAAATTGATTTGGGTAGCGCACGCGTCTCGCGTGTTAGCGATCCCGTCCTCGGATCGCGGACTTTACGCCAAAGATTGTTCAACGCGGCCAGCCACCGGGCACCTAAGACACTGCGTTGCCGGATAGCTCATTTCCGGGGAGGCACAGGCTGCCAGCCTGTAAGTTTCGGCAGCTTGCCGAAACCGTTGCAAGATTCAACCGATCCCTGGGCACGTACAGGAGTTGCCGGCAGCTGCCGGCAACTGCGGGCTAGCAGCCCGCGCTCCCCAGAGAGAAGAACTAAAGTCCGTTTCGGCGAGACGCCGAAACCAACACGCGAGACGCGTGCGCTACCCGGAATCAGATTGTCTTGCAAACCCACGACCACAATTGGGAATCGAGCTCGGACTTGGCGCGCTGCGCAACCAAATCGCCATCTACATTGGACTGCAGCACCGCGAAAATCGTGGAACCTGAGCCTGACATTAATGCCGCGCTAATCTCAGGTTGCTTGAGCAACCAGGTTTTCAACTGTGCGAGAAAAACAAACTTCTCGAAAACAGGCCGTTCCAAATCGTTTACGAAAGCGATATCGCCAAATTTTTGCGGTCGATAGATCTCGCCCGCAACTTCGCGCGCAGCCTGCCAACGTGAATAGGCCCATGAACTCGGGATCCCAAATTCGGGCTTCAGCACCAACAAACTCAATGGTTCCGGCAAAGCCGCCGGCGTCACGATCTCGCCTCGCCCACGGCATATTGCAGCAGTTTCATTCAAGAAAAACGAAACGTCCGAACCCAATTGTGCCGCCAGGATGCTTAGCCGTTCACGCGAAAGCCCGACATCGAAGAAGCGATTGAGCCCGCGCAAGGCTGCGGCCGCGTCACTACTTCCGCCGCCCAGCCCAGCGCCGTGCGGAATTTTTTTGCGAAGCGTAAGCCGAACCTTCGGCTCGCGATTTGTCTCGGAAAAAAACAGACGCGTTGCGCGCACTACCAAATTGTCCTCGCCGGCGAGGGCCGGCTTATCGCAGCGGAATTCGACCTTATTCGCAGATTCGATCTCGAGCGAATCGCAGAGCGTGACTGGGGCCATCAAGGTTTCGATTTCGTGAAAGCCATCCTCGCGGTGCCGTAACACACGCAGAAAAAGGTTCACCTTCGCGTGCGCCAGTTCTTCCATCCCTTGCATTCTGTTCACAAGTTAGCCGAGATTGACGAGATGAAAGCTTCCGCGCGCGACCGCCTGATTATCGCACTCGATGTCGGCACCCGCGCGGAAGCGATTTCCCTAGCGCTGACTCTGGCGCCATTCGCCGGCTGGATGAAAATTGGATTACAACTTTTCACCGCCGAGGGACCAGATCTCGTGCGCGCGATTCGCGAAACAGGCGCCAACGTTTTTCTGGACCTCAAACTGTACGACATTCCGAACACGGTCGCGCGAACGGTTGAATCCGTTGCCGGGTTGGACGCACAAATGTTGAGCCTGCATCTGAGCGGCGGTGGCGAGATGGTACGGGCCGCTGTGGCGGCTGCGCCTGAGGATTTGTTACTTCTGGGCGTAACGGTGCTGACCAGCGCAAACAGCGAAACATTGCGCGAAGTCGGAATGCTTGAGGACGTTTTGCGGCAGGTCGTTCGATTGGCAGAAATCGGCGCGGACTGCGGCATCGGGGGAATTGTTGCCAGCGCACGGGAAATTGCCGCGTTGCGAAAAGCAGTTGGCGAAAGCTTGAAACTGGTTACACCCGGAATTCGCCTGCGCGGGAGCGAGGAGCATGATCAGAAACGGATTATGACGCCTGCGGAGGCCATCGCTGCCGGCGCGGACTATCTTGTGACAGGGCGACCGATCACCGCTGCGCCCGATCCGATCATTGCAGCCAGGAAAATTGTTGAGGAAATTGAAACCTGTGTTTTCCGAACTGACCGTGATTGACGATCCGACGCCGCGTCCCGGACCGCTCAACATGGCGCTCGACGAAGTTCTCCTCGGCACGAAACGAACTCCGATTCTGCGATTTTATCGCTGGAACTCGCCATCGATCTCCTTCGGTTACTTCGTAAGTTTTGCCGAGGCATGCGAGATTGCGAGGAATCGCGCAACCGTTCGCCGCTGGACGGGCGGCGGCATCGTGCCGCACGGGGAGGATCTGACTTATTCGATCATGATCGGATCAAAGGATGCCGCTTTCGCATTGGCATCGAAAATAATTTATCAGCGTGTGCATTTGGCTCTAGGTAGCGCGCTGCGTGAAATCGGAATCGTTTCTGCCCTCGTCCAGACGGAAGCGAGGAAAATTTCTGACTCTTGTTTTGCCAATCCTGTCGTGTCGGACGTAATCGAAAACGACCGCAAAATTGCGGGAGCAGCGCAGCGCAAAACACGCAACGGTTTGCTCCATCAGGGAAGCATCCAGCGTGAAAATTTGGATGAGCGGTTTCGAAACGCATTCGCGAGATTGTTGGGGGACCGAATTATCGCTGGCAGTATTGGAACGGATGTTATGCGCGCGGCAGAAGAGCTAGCGGCAACAAAATATGCGACCGATTTGTGGCTGCGGCGGCGCTAGATTGCATTGGGAGGGACAACCTCCATGTTGTCCCATACATTTTGGGACGGGACAGCGCCCGGCCCTCTAATCAAATTCGCAGAAACCTGCTTGCAGCTTTGACATTAAAAACCGGTCTTCTATTCTGAGATGGTGGAAGTTTCCCTGCGCTCGACCGCGGCACCGCTAAAAATTAGTCCGTTGACGCGAGTGGCGTCAGTGGTGCAGCCACAATTGGACGAAGTTTCGGCTCGCATTGCCCGGCAGACCGAAGCGTTCGATCCTGCGATCGAAGGTTATATCAGCTACGCGCTGGACAGCGGCGGCAAACGAATGCGACCGCTCGTCGCTCTCCTGGCCGGCGCCGCTACGGGTGCGGTTACAAAAGCGCACGTCGATCTGGCAGTAATCGTCGAGCTGATTCATCTCGCCACCCTGGTGCACGACGACGTCATGGATGAAGCCGAGCGCCGTCGTAGCCAGCCAACCTTGAATGCCCGCTGGGGCAATGCCCTGAGCGTGCTCCTGGGCGATTCTCTTTTCGCGCACGCGCTTGATCTTTCGACAAAATTTGATGACGCAGGGATCAGTCGTGCGATCGCGCGGGCGACACGCGACGTCTGCACCGGAGAAATCATTCAAACGCAGCGACGCTTCGACCTACATTTGGCGGTGGAGGAATATTTTCGAATCATTGAACTAAAAACCGCGACCCTGTTTGCGATTGCAGCCGAACTAGGCGCGAAACTGAACAATGCTCCTGCTCCGCAGGTCGAAGCGCTGGCAAATTTCGGACGTGACCTCGGCGCCGCCTATCAGATTTACGATGACTGCATTGATCTGGCGGGACGTGAGAGCGCAACGGGCAAAACGCTCGGCACCGATTTGCGCAAGGGCAAGATGACGCTCCCAATGTTGCGGCTATTGCATCATGCTTCAGCGATCGAGAAGGAGCGCTATTGCCAGCTTATTCTCGAAGGCGATTACGCTTCGGTTAGTCTTTTGTTAAAAACGACGGCGGCAGCCGCGATGGACGAGTCGCTCGCCAGCGGCGTTGCGCGTTCGCAACAGGCCCGGACGCAACTTGAAGACCTGCCCGACTCGCGCGCCCTGGAATCGCTCCATCTCTTCGCAGACACCATTACGCTGATGCTACAATCGCTTCGCGTGCAAGCGGCCTAACCAGCGGGCGCGATGGCGGCGATCAAGATTCGCGAGCTGCCGGAGGAAGATCGTCCGCGTGAGAAACTATTGAAACGCGGAGCCGATGCCCTAACGAATCGCGAACTGATCGCGATCTTGTTGCGCACAGGCGTGCGCGGTAAGAACGCGGTGGAAGTGGGCGGCGAGATTTTGGAGAAATACAAAACGCTGAGTGGCCTTACGCGTACGTCAGCGAGCGAGCTGAGAAAGATTCGTGGCATTGGTCCCGCCAAAGCAGTGCAACTGGCGGCTGCATTCAAGCTCGGAGAACGAATGGCAAAGGAAAAAATCTCGCGCGAAAAGATCGATTCGCCGGAGTTGGTAAATGAATTTTTCGGGACGGAAATGCGCGCGCTGCAAAAGGAATCGCTGCGCGTCCTACTGCTCGATACCCGATATCGATTACTCGAGACGCAACAGATTTCCCTCGGTAGCGTGAATGAAAGCATCGCTCATCCGCGCGAAGTATTTCGGCCCGCCCTCCTCGCGGCAGCTTACGCGATCATCGTGGTGCACAATCATCCATCGGGCGATCCTACTCCAAGCAGTGCCGACCACAGTTTGACTCGCCGACTGGCCGAGGCCGCTGAGTTATTGCAAATCAAACTCCTTGACCACGTCATTATCGGTTCGCCGGGAGAAGGCCGCGCGCCATACTTCAGCTTCAAGGAAGCAGGTGTGCTTTAAATGATTCACCTGACTGCCATTATCGGTTCGGGTGCGAAGATTGGCGCGAACGTTGAGATCGGTCCGCACAGCGTTATTGGCGGCGCCGTTACCATCGCTGACGATTGCATGATCGGCGCTAGTGTGGTGATTGAAGGGGAAGTATCCATCGGTCGGGGCAATCGAATCGGGCACGGCGCAATGATCGGGGGTGAGCCGCAAGACGTTAGTTTTTCGCCGACCACGCCAAGTCGCGTGGAAATCGGCGAACGCAACATCATTCGCGAGCAATGTACCATTCATCGCGGAACAACGGGAGACAGCACGACGAAGATCGGTGATGATAATTTTCTCATGGCCAATGCGCATGTCGGACACAACTGCGTTATCGGCAACAAGGTGATCATTGCGAACAATGTGCTGCTGGGCGGCTATGTGACGGTGGACGATCAGGCTTTTCTCGGTGGCGGCAGCGTCTTCCATCAAAATATGCGCGTTGGCAGGTTGATCATCGCGCAAGGCGGCTCTGCCTTCGGCAAAGACATTCCGCCTTTCGTTATCGCGGCCGAGCGCAACTATGTCTTTGGGTTAAATATGATCGGGCTTCGCCGCGCCGGGTTTTCCCGGGGGGAGCGAGATGAGATCAAACGCGCATTCAAGTTGATATATCTTAGCGGGCTCAATACCCGGCAAGCGCTGGAGAAATCTCGGGAGAGCGAATGGACGGAAGCAGGTCGCGAATTTTTTCGCTTTGTGAGCGACGCGATTACGAAACGAGGAATCTGTCCGCTCAAACGCGGCGCGGACTCGTCGCAAGAGGCCGATTAATTTGGAAAACATCCCGATCCCTCACGCGCCGTGCTATTGCACGCACCCCTCTCCACCGGGGAGAGGGTAGGGTGAGGGCGAACGGAAAATTCCAAGCAGGGCGCTCAACTATGACGGCCGAGCTGCATTACGGCAGCGCCAATAAAGCCAGCATGCGCCCAGTCCGCCCTTGTTCGGCCCGATACGAATAGTAATGGTCAAGATCACAGGCAGTGCAGACTCCGCTGTCGAAAATTTCGTGGATGCCCGCGTCGCGACATTGCCGGACGATCTCTGCGGCAAAATCAATCTCGTAATGCGGTGGCCGGATACATGGGCTCAGTTGGGCAATAAGGTCGCCAGACGCAATCCCAAATTCCTGCCGCATCGATTCGATTGCGTTCCTAACGACTCCTAATGCTGTCCCTTTCTTCCCGGAATGAACTAAACCAATTGCCCGGGCATTTCGGTCCACCAGGTAAACCGCGCAGCAATCAGCTACGTAAACCCCAAGGCAGACATCGCGCTGATTGTTAATCAACCCATCGCAACCTTCGAAACAGTGATCAGTGGCGGAAACGGAATAGACCCGTGCGATCTTGTCTCCATGAACCTGGCGCACCGTAATAAACTTTCGATCGCCCAAACCAAGAAGCTGCCGCGCCTGCCGATGCACCTGGTCGAGGTTTTCCAGAACAACCGCTTTGTCATGCGACAATTCGATCCCGCGAACGCGCCCGACGAATGCGTGACGACAGCTGACCCGCTCCAGCGCGGGGAATTTTTCGAATGGAAGCTGCATCACGGAACCTCCAATCCCAAATAAGGTTCACACGCCAGATTCCAAAACATGCGGTAGGCAAGGGACGCGTGGATTAGATGACTAAAGTTTATTTGGATGTGGGAGTGGCCCTGCGATTTGGTAATACGACAGCAGTCGAACTTTTTTTAGGTTCGCCCACGGCGTCTATCCCGCTGCCTGTATCATAGGTCTTCGATCGCGTCGCACGTGGCGCCAGATTGTCGAACGACTCGGTATAGGTACTCTGCGCGCCTGTGGCCCGGTCGAATTCTGCCAGGGACGAATTGTAGCCGAAAAGCGCTTGCAATTGCGTCGATTGCGCCGTGAGCAACTGGACCTGGGCATTGAGGACATCCAACTGCACCCCTGCGCCAGCGTCGAGCCGAGCTTTGGCCAGGCGGAGCGCTTCCTCGGCTAGCCCCACGTTTTTCTCCTGGCTCTTAATAAGTTCACGGTTCTGCTGCAAGTTTGAATACGCTGTCTGCACTTCCAGCTCAACCTGCCGAGCGTCATCGTCGTACGTGAGTTCCGCCTCCGAGAGGAGTGCCCGCTGTTGCTTGACCTGGCCATATATCTGGCCGCTGTCCCAAATCGGCAGGCTGCCTTGCACCCGCGCAATCCAACCTTTTGAAATGTCGTGCCAGCTCGAGTTCACGGGCGAGCTCACCCATTCGCCGCCCCCGGTCGTAGTGATAGTTGGGAGCCACTGGCCGGTTGCCGCGCGCAGCTGCTGTCGCTGGTTCAAGACGTTTGCCCTCGCCTGTTTGAGAAACGGCCGCCGTTGTTTTCCAAGCTCAATCGCATTGGCCAAGGCAATAGTACGCGGAACGTATGGCATTTCGCCTACTACTTCGAGCGGCGGGTTTTCACCGCCTCGTGCTCGAAAATCGAGCCCGAGGGTCTTGGCTAGAGTAAGCTGCGATATTCGATAGTTGTTTTGCGCGGTGATTAATAGCGGCAGCTGATTGTAGTAAGCCACTTCCGCCTGCAACACGTTAAACCGTGGAACTGTTCCTGCTTCGAAACGATTTTGCTGGTCCTGCAATTGACTCTGCAGCAACTGTACCGATTGCTCCTGTACCTTGATCAGCTCTCGATTGACTACGATTTGGTAGAATTGCGTTTTCACGGTGGCGAGGAGTTGGTCCAGAACGTTGCGGAATGCGAAATAGGCGCTATCTCTCTGAAAGAAGGTACCGCGAATGGATGGCCAACTGGTGCCGTTAAAAATCAGCTGTGTTCCAAGAACGCTGATGCTGTAGGAAACATCGCTCGTTGCAAGATTGCTACTACCCGATTTCGCCGCTGCCGACGCCGGCACGCCCAATGCCTGGACATCCTTGACTTGCGATGGAGCTGAGTCGACAACGGATGCGGTCCCGCCTGGGGTCGTCCCAGTTATGGTAGTTCCAAGTATCCTCGCCCCTTGCAGGTTCGGATCAATCCATTCATACTCCCCGCTTGCCGTGATGTGAGGCAGTACCTCGGCCCGGATCTGAATGATTAGGCCTTGCGTCCGTTTTATCTCTTGTTCCGCGATGAGGAGGGTCGGATTGCGTTGCAACGCGGTCAGGATCGCTTCATTCAACGTAAATCTTCGCGGCGCGCTGCTATCCGTTGCGACCGTGCTTTCCCCGCCGTTGGCCTGCACCGCCAGAAGCACAACTGCACTCAATGCGACGCGGCTAAGACGATTCATTGGTATGCTTTTAGAAAAGGTTTTCCCCGAGGAAAAGCGCGAAGTTAATGCCAGACGCAAGTATTAGCTAACATTCCCAGCGATTGTTGGAAGAATGTTTTGCCTGACAGAAGTCATAAATTTTTGTGTAAATTTGTAGCCACGCTTTGTTTTCCGATGGCGTGAGGTGCGCCATCAACTTCATCAGGTTGGCCATCATCTCCTCGCGGATCCGCCGCACCAGGGCTGACCCTTTCGCAGTGATGCAGACCATTACTTTTCGCCGATCCTGCGCCCCGGATGCGCGCGTGACATAGCCGAGATTCTCCAGCCGCGCCACCAATCCGCTCGCCGCCGCCGTGGTGTGGCCCATCTTTTGCGCGATCGCAGACATTGTTAGCACTTCTTTTTGATCGAGCGCGGCGAGAAGGAAATATTGGGAGAAGGAAACGTTACCCGGAGCGAGTTCTTTACAGAGATGCAGCAGAAAACAACGCTGCATTTCCATTATAATATGGGAAAGCCGTTCCGCATCGGCTCGAAATTGTGCCGTAGTCGGCTCGGCCAGCGTTGCTTCCGATTTCACCGCGCTAAAACTAAGGGGTGAGATGAACGTGTCAACGGTGGGCATGGTAATTTAATCGATTAACAAGACTTCGACCTCGCTGCCAGCGCTTAGCCTCGCTTCGGGTCTCACTCGCAACAGGGCGTTGGCGCGGGCCAGTCCAAAGATGGCATGCGATTCCTGACGGCCAATCACAGTAAAGGCTCCATCCGCCAAGTGGCCTCGGAAATAATGCGGTCGTGTTTCATCGCCGGTGATTTCGTGAACAAGCCGAGCGTTTGCCCGAGGCAAACTTAGGTCGATTGCCCCCATCATTTGCAAGAGGGCGGGACGCACGAAAACCAGGAAAGTCACGAAAGTTGAAACCGGATTACCCGGAAGTCCGAAAATCAGGCATCGGTCGCGTTTGCCGAACAAAAAAGGTTTGCCCGGTTTCACGGCTACGCGCCAAAGATCGATCTCAGCGCCGATCTCGCGCAATGCTTCCCGCACGAGATCATGTTCACCGACCGAGACGCCGCCACTGATGATCACCGCGTTCTGGTGCACAGCATCTCGTAAGGTCGTGCAAAGCGTAGCGAAGTTGTCGGGACAATGCCGTCGCATCGCAACCTCCATGCCTGTTTTTGCTGCAAGTGACGCGAGCATTAGGCCGTTACTGTCAAAAATTTCGCCTGATCGTAACTGTTGCCCTGGTGCCCCCAGCTCGTCACCAGTCGTTACGATCGCCACTCTTGGCTGCGCTCCTACGCGAACCGATTCGATCCCTTGTGAAGCAAGCAATCCAAGCGTCGCCGGTCGCAGTCGATCGCCTCGCTTTACAATTTGCTGTCCGACCGCAAGATCGGCGCCGGCTTTGCGCACAAAATCGCCCACCGAAATTTGTTCAGCCTGGATGAGAACAAAATCGCCTTCCCGTTGCGTTTCTTCCTGCATCACGACGGCATCAGCCCCGATTGGCATCGGCGCACCGGTAAAAATGCGGATCGTTTTTCCCGCCGACAGGCTGAGATTTTTCGAAACCCCTGCCGGTTGCTCACCAGCAATTTTTAATCGGGCATTTTTTCCTGCCGAATTTGCGACGACCGCGTAACCATCCATCGCCGAATTGTCGAAAGGCGGCAGCGGAATTGTCGCAAAAAGATCGTTTGCCGCGAAACGATCGAGGGCGTGGCCTAACGAGACTTCAGTTGCCGGCAATGGGGCAACTGCCGATAGAATTTTCCCGCGCGCCTTCTCCTCGCTAATCACGTGAAGACCATTCAATCAGTAATTGGCAATCAGCAATTGGCAATCAGCGATTCTCCGCCATATTCTCGCGCGATCGATTTTGGTGAGGTGGCTGAGTGGTCGAAAGCAGCGCTTTGCTAAAGCGCCGTACCCCAAAAGGGTACCGAGGGTTCGAATCCCTCCCTCACCGGTGCCCTGTGAACCGAGCGCGTTTAAGCGCTGAGTTAAAGTAAAACTTAAAGTAAACGCGAGACGTTGGCCCATGATTTCACAGGCCGAATCGCTGCCGGAGGACGGTCTAAAAAATATGACGGACAAACAGAAAAAGGACGGGAAGGCGTTTGAAACCTTCAATATCGAGATAGACGTAACCTATCTGAACCCGAGGTATGCGCTCTCAAAACAAAGGGTCAATGTGATGACTGCCAACGGGCGACTGGATGTGTTTGAACTAAATCCTTCAGGGGGCGGACCTTCATTTATAGGTAGATGGGACGGAGGAAGCCGTGATCCTGGCAAAACAGAAAGGCATGACTTGGACATCGATATTTATCGGGTTTCTCGTGGACAGCAGCGCCGCTTCAAGAAAGGGGAGCGCGGATACTCTGGACACCACACGACTAAGGTGCAGAGCGACAGAGGACGTAAATACCAGGTTTCTCTTTGCACACCGGACGAGAAGATCTTCGAGGGAACTGTTTGCTTTAACCTACTTCGCAAGGTCGGAGTCGGAGTTTCCGACCAATTCACCGTGCGCGAGCGACCAACAGCGGTTGTAATCCGAGGACGGCCGTAGAGCTGTTTTTGGGAACAGCGCAGGGACTCTTCGCTGGTGAAATTCAGGAGGCTGTGAATCAAATTGGCAACATTAATCTCGAATTTAGCGACAGTCTGGACTTACTCCGCAGGATTTTGATTCTCCGCTCAAGTGAACGAATCTGGGTGCGGTGTCCGAGCGGTTCGAGCCCCGTAGGCTCCGCTCCTTTTAATTTATGGTTATCAGAGTATTTCTAGGCAATTTCGAGACAATTTCTCAGATGGGACGTACCTTGCGATAGCCGCAATCGCTGCGAACGGAATATAAAAGGGGAATGTCTAATTATGCCTGATCCGAAGGAAGGTGAACCGGGATGGAAGGACATCACCGAACAGTGCAAGCCAATCGTTGAAGAGCTTCTGGGCCAGGCAACAGAACTCTTCGGTCAGCCGACAATAACCGGTGTCCAGGTACGTGTCACAGATTTTAGTGAAGGACCGCGGACCTGTTTTCACAATGGAATCGCATATATACGGATCCCGCCTGGTGTGAGTGCGGATCAACCTGTGCTCAAGCGTCAGCTTGCACACGAAATCGTGCATGTGCTTTCAGGAGACGCGCCGAACACGGTGTTGGAAGAAGGCCTCGCTTCTTATTTTGCGGTTCACTATGGCGACGAGTACGCACCACACGCTGAGCACCCAAACGAACAGAAATACGACGAGGCATTCA
>Ga0209577_10002925_pt1 | contig 16174 bp, 15 predicted proteins | sample GraSoiAngelo_109_FD_185874 | JGI IMG/M metagenome (GOLD analysis project Ga0209577, IMG submission 185874) | Grasslands soil microbial communities from the Angelo Coastal Reserve, California, USA - 14_0903_12_20cm (SPAdes) (version 2) | ecosystem: Environmental > Terrestrial > Soil > Grasslands...
TCCAGCCCGAGCGACAGGTGCGGGCTAAGATCGCGAACCCGCAGTGGGATCCAATTGGTCGAGCGGGCAGCTCGCGCTTGAACTTTCCGATCTGAGGGTCTTCTACGGTTCAACGGCCGCTGTCCAGGGCGTGTCGTTCTCGATCAACGAGGGAGAGATCTTCGGCCTCCTCGGTCCCAACGGCGCCGGGAAAACCAGCACGCTCAGCGCGACGAGTGGTTGACAGCACTTCTGACAGCAGGTCGACCGGTGACGGCGGGGTCGAGGTCTCGTGGCCGCTTGTGCTCATTAGCCAGGGCCCGTCCTCAACGCCCGGCGCAGAAAGCTGACCACATCGTCCAGTACCTCGTCCTTGTTGATCTCGTTGAGGATCTCGTGCTGGGCTCCCGGGTAGATGTGCTCCTCGAAGTCGCTGCCGCGCAGCCGGTGCACAGCCTCCTGCGTGACGGCCAGCGGGGCGAGGGCATCTCCCTCGCCGTGGATCCAGAGCGTCGGCAGGTCGCCGAAGCCCGGCCCGGTTCCAACTGCCCGAACCGCCGCGAAGATCGCCTGCAGCGTCTCGCGATGAAAGGGACCGTGGTAGACGAGCTCGTCCTTCGCGTAAGCGTGGCCGACCGCCGGGTCACGCGAGAGGATGCTCGGATCGATTGGAACCTCGGGCAGTGGATCCATCGTGAGCAGCGCCTCGACCTGCGGGTTCCCACCTACCACAGGACCTGACAGCACGAGGGCCGCCAGCTCCGGATGGTCGCGCTGCACGAAGCGGGTCGCGATCAGACCGCCGAGAGAGTGACCAAACAGGACTGCCGGCAAGCCGGGGTGGGCGCGGCGGCCGGCCTTGTCGACCGAGGCCAGCTCGTCGACCAGGTCATCCACATTTTCGAAGCGGGCGCGCTCACCCTCCGACAGGCCGTGGCCCTCGAAGTCGGGAGCATAGACCGCCGCGCCTTCGGCCACCAGGCGCTCGGCGACGTGTGCGTACCGTCCCGCATGCTCGCCATATCCGTGGGCGAGTAGAACGACATAGCGTGGCGTGGTCGCCGACCAGCGATGGACGGCGATGCGGCCGCGACGGCCGCGAAGTTCGATGGCTTGATCAATCGACATTCGAAATCCTCCTATCCCGGCCAAAAGCCCTGGGTTGCAAAAAATAGTCTAGCACTCTACTATTGAGCAATGGAGCAAGTGCTGGTGGTTGACGCAGTTCGGACACCCCTCGGTCGGCGCAATGGAGGTCTGGCCGGCACCCATCCCACGCGGCTCCTGGGCGGGGTCCTGACCGAGCTCCTGGCGCGGAGCGGTGTTGAGGGTGGCCAGGTCCAGCAGGTCATCACCGGGTGTGTCGGGCAGGTCGGAGAGCAGTCGTTCAACGTCGGCCGCACGGCCTGGTTGGCGGCGGGGCTCCCGGAGCAGGTTGCCGCCACCACAGTCGACGCTCAGTGTGGCTCCTCCCAGCAGGCGTTCACGCTGGCCGCGGGCCTGGTCCAGAGCGGCCTGGTCGACGTCGTCATCGCCTGCGGGGTCGAATCCATGAGCAGGATCCCGATCGGGGCCAACTTCAAGAAGGAGCTCGGCCTCGGCCGGCCCATCACGCCGGAGTACCTGGAGCGCTACTCGTTCTTGAACCAGTTCCAGGCGGCCGAAGCCATCGCGAAGAAGTGGGGTGTGACACGCGAGCATGCCGACGAGTTCGGCCTGTCCTCACAGGAGCGCGCCGCGGCGGCCTGGGCTGACGACCGCTTCAGCGGGCAGATCGTCCCAGTCGAAACGGAGAACGCGACGGTTGCCAAGGACGAGGGCCTGCGGGAGAGCAGCCTCGAGGCGCTCTCACAGCTTCAAGCCGTCGTGCCCGAGGGCGTCCACACGGCCGGCACCGCCTCTCAGATTTCGGACGGCGCCGCCGCCGTGCTGCTGGCCAGCGAGCGCTGGGTCGCCCGGCACCGCCTCGAGCCGAAGGCGCGAGTCGTCGACTCGATGCTGATCGGGGTCGATCCCGTCACCATGCTCACCGGCCCGCACGAGGTCACGCCGCAGTTGCTCCGGCGGAACCAGCTCGCAATGAGCGACATCGAGCTGGTCGAGATCAACGAGGCCTTCGCCTCGATCGTGCTCTCCTGGGCCGATGTCGTGGACGCCGACCTCGCGCGCGTCAATCCCAACGGCGGCGCCATCGCGCTCGGCCATCCCCTGGGCGCGACGGGAGCCGTCCTCCTGACCAAAGCCGTGCACGAACTGCAGCGAACGGGCGGCCGTTACGCACTCGTCACCATGTGCTGCGGCGGTGGACTGGGAACCGGCACTTTGCTCGAGCGGGCGAGCTGAGATGGACTACGAAGACCTGATCTATGAGGTCGACGGCCCGGTGGCCATCGTCACCATCAACCGCCCCAATCGCCTCAACGCCTTTCGCGCCAAGACCATCGAGGAGCTGATCCACGCGTTCAAGCGGGCGTGGGCTGACGACGCCGTTCGCGCGATCATCCTCACCGGCCAGGGCGACCGCGCCTTCTGCGTCGGCGGCGACGTCAAGCAGAGGAGCGAGACCGGCGACTATGGGCCGACGTCGAACGGCCTCTTCGAGGTCACTTACTTCCACCGTCTGATCCGCGACGTGCCCAAGCCGGTGATCGCGGCCGTGAACGGCCTTGCGATCGGTGGGGGTCACGTGCTGCACGTGCTGTGCGACCTTTCCATTGCCGCCGAGCACGCCAGGTTCGGACAGGCCGGCCCGCGGGTCGGGTCCTTCGACGGCGGCTTCGGTTCGGCCTACCTCGCTCGGGTGGTGGGCGAGAAGCGCGCTCGTGAGATCTGGTTCCTGCTCGATCAGTACTCGGCGGCCGACGCTGAGCGCTGGGGCCTCGTCAACAAGGTGGTGCCAGGCGAGAACCTGCTCGAGGCGGCGAAGGAATGGGGCCGGACCATGTCGCGCTACAGCCCGACCGCCCTGCGCTTCCTGAAGCACTCGTTCAACGCCGATACCGACCACCAGGGCGGCCTTTCGCTGTTGTCCGAAGACGGGTTGAACGTGTTCCTGCAAACCGACGAGGCCAAGGAGGGCGCGGCCGCCTTCGCCGAGAAGCGGGAACCGCAATTTGGTGTGCGCCAATGAGCATCGCAATCGACCTGTCGGGTGAAGTTGCACTGGTAACCGGTGGCGGCAGCGGGATCGGCGAAGCGATCGCCCTGACTCTTGCCCGCGCAGGTGCCGCGGTCGCTGTCGCCGACCTCTCTCAGGAGTCGGCAACCCGCGTGGCTGAGACCATCCGCGGCACCGGCGGCAGAGCGCTGCCTCTCCAGATGGATATCGGCGACCCGGACTCGATCCAGGCAGCCATCGCAACGCTGCGATCCGAGCTCGGACCGATCTCGATACTGGTGAACAACGCGGCCGCCTGGGTCGTCAAGGAGTTCAAGGACACCGCCCCGGCCGAGGTCGAGCGAGTGATCGGCATTACGCTCGTCGGCACCATCAACGTGACGCGCGCGGCACTGCCCGACGTCATCGAGCGACGGGGTCGCGTCATCAACACCATCTCGGACTCGGCCCGGACCGGCGAGCGGTTCATGAGCGTCTACGCCGCCGCCAAGGCGGGGCTGATCGGCCTGACCAAGAGCGTTGCCAAAGAGGTCGGTGGGAGCGGCGTCACGGTCAACGGCGTCTCACCAGGTACCACCTCGACGCCCGGAGGCTCGGGGTTCATCGAAGCGGCAGGCGGCGCCGAGAAGTTGGCCCGCGCCTATCCAATGGGCCGCATCGGTGAGCCCCAGGACATCGCTAACGCTGTGCTGTTCTTCGCCTCTCCGCTCTCGTCCTGGATCACGGGCCAGGTCCTGAGCGTCAGCGGCGGATTCACGATGGTCTGACGTGGCGCCGCTAACTTTCGACGGCGACGTCGCGATCGTGACCGGTGCCGGCCGTGGGCTGGGTCGCTGCCACGCTTTGGAGCTGGCTCGCCGCGGAGGGCGGGTCGTCGTCAACGACCTCCGCGGAGAATCCGACCCGGCGACGCAGGTTGCCGAGGAGATCCGGGCAGCCGGCGGCGTGGCTATCGCCAACCACGACAACGTGGCCACTGCGCAGGGTGGCGAGCGCATCGTTCAGCAGGCCCTCGACGAGTTCGGCAGCCTCGAGATCGTGGTCAACAACGCCGGGATCCTGCGCGACAAGGCGTTTCACAACCTCACGCCCGACCTGGTCGAGTCGGTGTTGCTCGTCCACCTAACGGGAGCATTCAACGTCACCGTCCCGGCCTGGCGTCACCTGCGTAGCGCGGGTTACGGCAGGATCGTCAACACGACATCGGCCTCGGGCCTCTTCGGCAACTTCGGCCAGGCCAACTACGGGGCTGCGAAAGCCGGCCTGGTCGGATTCACGCGGTCGCTCGCGGTGGAAGGCCGGAAGGTGGGCATCTCGGTCAACGCAATCTCGCCGATGGCCTCGACCCGGATGACCCAGGACCTCCTCGGCGAGGCCGGTGAGCTCCTCGCCCCAGAGTACGTCTCTCCGGTCGTCGCCTACCTCTGTCATCGCGACTGCAATTTCAGTGGCCGGGTCCTGTCGGTCGGTGGCGGTCATGTTTCGGCCGTTGTCACCTCGGTCACCAGGGGAATCACCGAGCGTGATCTATCCGCGGAGTCGGTCCGCGACCGCCTCGATGAGATCTTCAACCTCGAAGAAGCGATCGTTCCCCGGCACCTGGGCGACGAGCTGAAGATGTTCGTAGAGGCCATCCGGGCGACCGGATCCGCTTGATCTCTTTCGCCTTCACCGAGGAGCAGGAGGAGTTCCGGCGCGGGCTCGCCCGCTTCGCGCAGGACGAGCTAAAGCCCGGCTACCGGGAACGTGCCAGCCGGACCGACTTCCCTTGGGACATTCAGCGCCGGCTGGGCTCGATGGGCGTGCTCGGCATCGGACTCCCCGAGGAGTACGGCGGGACCGGCTTCGAGGACCCGATCCTGCTTGGGCTGGCGGCGGAGACGTTGGCCGAAGGAGACGTCAATGTCGCCTCCGCCCCGGTGCAGGTCGGCCTCATCGGGTCGCAGCTCGCGCTGGGTTCGCAAGCCGTGCGGCAGGAGTACCTGGCGCCACTGATCCGAGGCGAATGCACGGTCGCCATCGCCCTCACTGAGCCTGGCGCCGGCTCCGATGCGGCGGCTCTGCGAACGATCGCCGAGCCGGCGCCGGGCGGCTGGCGGCTGCGGGGAGAGAAGACGGCGATCTCCTGGGCGATGAACGCGGTCGCGGCGCTCGTCTTTGCGCGCGCGCCCGCGACCACACGTTCGTCAGGAGTGAGCTGCTTCCTGGTACCCCTGGACGCGCCGGGCGTATCCCGGGCGCCGACGCTCGGCATGGGCTGCCTCCCGCTGGGCTGGGGCTCGATCAACCTGGATGGCGCGTTTGTGTCACAGGACGCGCTGATCGGGGAGGAGGGGAGCGGCTTCGCGGGCGTGATGCACCACTTCGACTTCAGCCGCCCGGCGTTAGGCCTGCTCTGCCTCGGCGCCGCGCACGCCAGCCTCGAAGAGGCGCTCAGTTTCGCGACCGAGCGTGAAGCCTTCGGACAGCCGATCTTCAACTTCCAGGGCGTGCAGTTTCCGCTCGCCGAGCAGGCAACCTACCTGGAAGCCGCGCGGTGGCTGTGTTATCGGGCGCTGTGGCTGCGTGCGACCGGCCAGCCGCACACCGGGGTCGCCTCGATGGGCAAGTGGTGGCCGCCGGTGGTCGCCAAGGATGCCATCGAGGCCTCGATGAAGATCCACGGCCACCTCGGCTACTCGACCGAGCTGCCCCTGCAGCAGCGCCTGCGCGACGTTATGGCCTACCTGGTAGCCGACGGCACCGCCGAGATCCAAAAGCGCGTGATCGCCCGCGACCTCGTCAGCCGGTGATCAAGGTCGGCCTCGCGGTCCATGACCCGATTCTCGGATTGACACCGGAGGCGTCTCGCCTCCTCATCCAACGAGCCGCCGAGTCCGGCCTGGACTTCCTGGTGGTCGGAGACCATCTGAGCTTCCACGGTGGGCAAGGCTTTGACGGAATCGTCTCGGCCACTCTCGCCCTGGCGGCGCATCCGACCCTGCCGGTCCTGATCAGCGTTTACCAACTTGCGCTCCGGCACCCGCTGGCAGTCGCCCGCCAGCTCTCGTCGATGGCCCAGGTCGCTCCTGGCCGGCTCGTGCTCGGAGTCGGCGCGGGCGGCGAAGATCGCCAGGAGGTCGTCAACGCGGGCGTCGATCCCAGCACTCGAGGACGCCGGCTGGACGAGTCAATTCGCGTCCTACGGCTGCTCGCGACAGGACGCGCGGTCGACTTAGAGGGTGACTTCTTTCAGCTCCGCCAGGCGCTGGTATTGCCCGCTCCATCTCCGCCGATCCCGATCGTGGTGGGCGGACGCTCGCCGGCGGCGCTGAGGCGGGCCGCGCTGTTGGGCGACGGTTGGTTGCCGATGTTCGTGTCCCCGCGTCGCTTTCAGGATTCGGTCGAGCAGATCACCGAGCTCGCGGCGAACGTGGGACGGCGGCTACCGATCCGTCCGACCCTCAGCGTCTGGTGCGGCCTGGATGGTGACGGTGACAGCGCGCGAGCGCTGCTCGCCGGCGCCCTCGAGCAGCTCTACTCATTGCCTTACGAAGACTTCCGCCACCTGACCTGCGCCGGTTCGCCCGCGGAGGTGGCAGAGGCCCTGCTTCCCTACCTCGAAGCCGGCTGCTGGGACTTCTCGCTGCTGGCGGTGGCCGAGACTTGGGAATCCGCGGTCGAGCAGGCCGCCGAGGTGCGGCATCGCCTCATCGAGATCGCGGGGGCTTTGCCGGCTCCGAATCGGTTCTGACGGCCAAGTCCGAAGGCCAGCTCGCGCTCAGCTTTCGTTTGTCGACCTTGCCCGCCTCGGTCATTGGCAGCTGGTCGGTGAGGAGCCACCAATCGGTCGGCACCTCGTGGTTGGGCAGCTGCGTACGGGCGAACTCGGCCAGCTCCACGGCGGACACGGATGCCGCCGGGTCGAGCTGGACGGCGGCCGCGACGCGCTCCCCGAGATCTGCGTCCGGGCGAGCCACCACAGCCACGTTGCGGACTGCTGGGTTGCGAAGGAGCGCCGACTCGACGTGGGCGCTGGCGATGTTCTCGCCGCCCCGGATGATGATGTCCTTCGAGCGCCCGGTCACGTACAGCAGTCCGTCCTCGACGCGGCCCAGGTCGCCGGTGTGGACCCATCCGTCGGCGTCGATGATGCCCGCCTCGGGTTGGCTCCAGTAACCGAGCATCTGCCCCGGCGTCCGAACCAGGATCTCGCCGGTGCTGTCGATTCGGATCTCGCTGACCGGCGTTGCTCTGCCGGAGGTCCGGGGATGCTCGGCCATGAGCTGCCCCGACGCGGAGGCCACCGTCCCGCCGGTCTCAGTCATCCCGTAGATCGTCGAGAGCCCGCGGCCCGCGCCCGTGAACGCCGCCCGGAGCCGGGCGGTGAGCTCCGGCTGCACGGCCGCACCGCCCAGCGAGATCGAGCGAACGCCGCTCAGGTCGCGCTCGGGGAGAGAGGGGTGCTCGAGCACCCGGGATGCCATCGTCGGCACCGCCCCCCACACGCTCACGTGCTCACGCTCGATCAAGTCGAGCACCTGGCCAGGGTCGAAGCGGCCCTCCAGGAACACGACAGTCTGGCCGCAGAGCGTCGCCAGCAGCAGCGCCTGGAGACCGCCGATGTGGAACATTGGACCGCTCTGCAGGATCACCGCGCCCGGCTTGTCCGGGTCGAGCTGCTGCGGCAGCCGGCCCGACACCAGCAGGAGGCTGTGCAGATTGGCGATCACCGAGCGGTGGGCGAGGACGGCGGCCTTGGGGTCGCCCGTGGTGCCCGCCGTAAAGACGATCACCGCGGGGGCATTCTCGTCGCCACTGGCGGCGATCGCAGGTGACGTTGAGCCGGCCTCCGCCCAGCGGCGAACCGCCTCGACATCGACGACCTGAGCGGCCATCTCCGGGGGCAAGAGCTCGCGCCGTTTCTCGTCCGCAACGATCACCGACGGCCGAACCAGCTCGACTGCGTGCCCCGCCTCGAGCCGGTTCCACCACCCGTTGCCAAGGGTGACGATCGCGCCCGCCCGGATCCCGGCCCAGAACGCGATCACCCATTCCGGCGAGTTGGGAGCGAGCAGCAGCAGCCGGTCGCCGGGCTTCAGGCCGTTTTCGGCCAGCTTGCCGGCCACGCGGCCGGAGGCCAGGAAGAGGTCGTCAAAGGTCAGCCGGCGGCTTCCCTGGACCAGGTGGACGCGATCGCGCCAGCGCTCGGCGTCAAGCAGGAACTCGGCGACCTGGCGCCGGCGGGGCGAGTACTGCAGGAAGGGGATCGGCCCGTCGGAGCGCGAGGCCTCCGTGCCCCACTCGAATGCGGTTCCGTGCATCGCCACATAATACTCTAGTCATAAACAATTGTGTGCTAGAGTATTGCCATGGCAGAAGAGCAGGTGGCCTTGATGCCCCAGGCGGAGCTCGACGAGGAGATGCTCGCCGCGATGCGAGCCAAGATCGGGGCGCGGCTTCGCATCGAGCATTCGATCAACAACGATTACGCGTCGCGGATCGCCGTGGCCAAGTTCGCGGGTGGCATCGGGGACATCAACCCCCTCTGGACTGACGCGGAGTACGGCAAAAGCTCTCCATTCGGCGGGCCGGTTGCCCCGCCCTCCTTCGTGATCGGCTGCTTCTCCGGCATCCAGTTCGGCTGGCCCGGTCTCGGCTCGTTCCATTCGGCGTCTGAGCTGAGCTTCGACCGGCCCATCTACTGGGGCGACACCGTCGACGCGGCGTGCGTCTACGACGGCTTCGACGGACCCTCGCCGAGCACCTTTGCCGGCCGGACCGTGAGCGATCACTTCACCAACACCTACACCAACCAGCGCGGCGAGAGCATCGCCACCATCCGCTGGCACGTCATCAACTTCGAGCGCGGGTCGGCCGCGCGCAAGCGTGCGGGCGCGTCGCGTTCCAATTCCAGCCCGGAGCTTCCTCACCGCTGGACGGCGGCTGAGCTCGCCGAGATCGAGGCGCGGGTCCTGGCTGAAAGGCCGCGCGGAGCCGAGCCGAGGTTCTGGGAGGACGTCCAGGTCGGCGACCAGCTCGACGTCGTCACCAAGGGTCCCATCGGCCTGACCGACGAGATCGCCTTCGTCGCCGGCGGCGGCACGCCGATCCCGCGTCTGAAGGCGCACGCGGCCGCGCTCCACGACTACCAGGCGCACTCCGCGTGGTCGTTCCGCGACCCGGTCACCTCCGCCCTCGAACCCATCTACTCGGTCCACTACAACCTGCAGGCGGCCAACGCCATGAGCGCGGAGTACCAGTACGACGTCGGGTTCCAGCGCCAGAGCTGGCAGGTCCATCACCTGACCCACTGGTGCGGGGACGACGGCTGGGTCAAGTCCTGCCAGGCGCAGTACCGAAAGTTCGTCTACCTGTCCGACGTCGTCGAGCTGACCGGCGAGGTCATCGAGAAGAGCGTCGACTCCACCGGCGAGCATGTCGTCAACATCCGCACAGCCGCGCGCAACCAGCGCGGCGAGACGGTGATGCCGGGCTCCGCGGTCGTCGCCCTGCCCAGCAAAGACGGATCTGAATCGCCCGCGGCCCGGAGGGCGCGCCGATGAGCGACCAGCCGGCGCTCGAGGAATTCCTGGCCGAGGCGGAGGCCTTCCTGGCTTCCCGCTATCCCCTCCGGGCATCCGAGGAGAAGACCCGATTCCAGTGGGGCGAGGGCAGCGACGAGGTCCGCGTCTTCCAGGAACCGGACCCGGTCGAGGAGGCCGAGGCGCTCCCCCGGATCCGTGAATGGCGCGCCGCCCTCTGGGACGCTGGCCTGGCCTGGATATCAGGGCCGACCGAGTACGGCGGCCGCGGCCTGCCGCGAAGCTACGAGGCCGCTTTCACCCGCCTGACACGTACGTTTGACCTCCCCGGCGACGCCGCCCTGACCGTGAGCCTGGGCATGATCGCGCCCACCATCCTGCGTCACGCGGACGAGCGGCAGAAGAGCGAGTATTTGCCCGCCCTCCACCGCGCCGACCTGATCGCCTGCCAGCTCTTCAGCGAGCCCGGCGCCGGCTCGGACCTCGCCGCCATCAGGACCAAGGCGGTCCCTGACGGCGACCGCTGGCTGATCACCGGCCAGAAGGTCTGGACGTCCGGGGCGCACCTGGCGGACGTCGGCGAGATCATCTGCCAGACCGCGCCGGAGCCGCGCCACCGCAACCTCACCGCCTTCCTGGTCGACATGCACGCGCCGGGCGTGACCGTGCGGCCGCTCCGGCAGATGACCGGCGGAGCCGCCTTCAACGAGGTCTTTCTGGACGGCGTCGAGGTGCCCGACAGCGCTCGAATCGGCGCCATCGGCGAGGGCTGGCGCGTCGCCGTGACCACGCTCTCCCACGAGCGCAGCGCGATGGGCCACAGCGCGTTTGGCGGCGCCGGGATCCTCTCCACCGAGAGGCTGATGCAGCTGATCCGGCACGCAGGCGCCGCGGAGGAGCCGGTGGTCAGGCGCGCTTTCGGCGAGCTGGTGACCGAGCTTCGCGTCGCCCGCTACACGCAGGAGATCATGGCCGAGAAGGCTCGCACGGGCCAGCCGCCCGGGCCCGAAATCGCCCTGAACAAGCTCGCCCTCTCCGACAACATGGCCGCCCTGGCCGAGTTCGTCACCAGCGTGCTCGGGCCGCGCCTCATTGCCGACACCGGGGAGTGGGGCACCTACGCCTGGACCTCGGTCGTGCTCGGCGCCCCCGGCTACCGGCTGGGCGGCGGCTCCGACGAGGTGCTGAAGAACATGATCGCCGAGCGCGTGCTCGGCCTCCCGAAGCCGAGTTGAGCATGGTGAGCACCCGCCCCGACCTCACCCTCAGCGGAGAGCACGACGAGCTCCGCAGCACGGTCCGCCAGTTCCTGGCGGCAACTGCCAACGTGCGCCAGGTGATGGAGACCGCCGACGGCTTCGATCGCTCTTCCTGGAAGCAGATGGCTGAGCAGCTTGGGCTCCAGGCGCTCCTGGTGCCTGAGCGCTACGAAGGACTCGGGCAGGGACCCGTCGAAGCCCAGATCGTGTTCGAGGAGATGGGTCGCGCCCTCTATTCGGGTCCGTACTTCGCGTCGGTGGCGCTGGCGACGAATGCGCTCCTCTGCTCGGGCGACGAGGCAGCCTGCGGCGACCTGCTGCCCGGCATCGCCGCCGGGACAACCATCGCTACCCTCGCCCTTGCGGATGGCACGGCCAACCGCGATGGCGACGGCTGGGTGCTCGAGGGATCCCATCGCTTTCTGCCCAATGGGCACATCGCGGATCTCTTCCTGGTCACGGCCAGGACCGACGCCGGTCTGAGCCTGTTCGCAGTCGAGTCCGCCGACCCGGGCGTCAAAGCGCGGGCGCTGGAGTCCCTCGACCTGACCCGAAAGCTCGCCGCGGTGACGCTGGCTGGAGCTAAAGCGCGACTGGTCGGCGAGGATGGCGGCGCAACCGAAATCGTCCAGTCAACTCTGGACCGCGCCCGCGTCGCGCTGGCGGCAGAGGAGGCCGGCGGGGCAGCGCGCTGCCTCGAGATGAGCGTCGAGTACGCGAAGCAACGCGAGCAGTTCGGCCGGCCGATCGGGTCCTTCCAGGCGATCGCACACCGCTGCGTCGAGATGCTCCAGCGAGTCGAGTTCGCGCGGGCCGCGTCCCGCTATGCCGCGTCCTGCCTCGCCGCAGGTACCAGCGAATTTCCGGTCGCGGGGCGGGTCGCGGCCGCCTACTGCGGCAGTGCCTACCGGTGGGTGGCCACCGAGAACATCCAGGTCCATGGTGGGATCGGCTTCACCTGGGAGCACGACGCCCACCTTCACTACCGCCGAAGCTGGGCGAGCGAGACGCTGCTCGAAAACACGGATCAGCACTACCTCGCCATCGCCGACCGGCTCGGACTCTAGTTCAGGGGAGATGGCGCAGATGGTCAACGCGTTGAGAGATGCAGGGATCGGGTTCCGCTACACGAACGAGGAGGCCGCGCGGTTCAGAGCCGAGGGCTGGTGGGGAGACGAAATCCTTCTCGACCGTCTCGATCGCTGGACGAACGAGGCGCCCGACCGCGAGCTGGTCACCGACGGCGTCGGACGCCTGACCTACGGCCAGGCTCGAGGTCAGGCGTATCGCCTGGCGGCAAGGCTCCGTGAGCTCGGCGTCGAGCCCGGAGACCGCGTGCTCGCCCAGCTGCCGAATTGGAACGAGTTCGTCGTCATCTACCTGGCCGCGGTCCGCGCCGGCGCGACGCTGGTGCCGATCATGCCCATCTACCGCCACGACGAGGTCGGCTACATCCTGGAGCGTTCCGAGGCCAGGGTCGCCTTCACGGCCGGCGAGTTCAGGTCCTTCGACCACCTAAAGATGTTCCGCGAGCTGCGGCCGAAGAGCCCGGCGCTGGAAGGCTTGGTCGTCGTCAGGGGCGAGGCGGGCGAGGGGGAGCTCTCACTCGCCGACCTGACCGAGCCCGATCGCGCCGACGACGACTTCGACGAATCAGCCGCCGGTGCGCGGCCCGGCGCCGACGACGGCCATGTGCTGATCTTCACATCTGGCACCGAGTCGCGACCCAAGGGCTGCTTCCACACCTGGAACACGATCGGTTTCACGGTTCGCGGCCTGAGCAAGGCGTTCCAGCTCGACCGCGACTCAGTCACTTTCGCGCCCTCCCCGGTCAGTCACGGGACCGGGCTCGCGATGGGCGTGGCTGCGCCGATCTGGACCGGCGGCTCGATCCACCTCCAGGACGTCTGGCAGCCGAAAGAGGGCCTGGCCCGCATCCGCGAGCACCGCTGCACGCACGCAGCGACTGCGACGCCCTTCGTGCGGATGGCGATCGACGCCTTCGATCCGTCTACGGACGACGTCTCCTCGATGCGAGCCTGGGTCTGCGCCGGCGCACCGATCCCGGCCAGCCTCGCCGAGGAGGTGAGCACCGCGTTCCAAGGTTGCCGCCTGCTGCCGCTTTATGGGGCGTCGGAGATCTTCGCGGTAACCGCCTGCTGGCTCAGCGACCCGCCCGAGATGGCCGTCATCTCCGACGGCCGCACTGCGCTAGACGGCGTCGAGGTGCGGGTCGAGGACGAAACCGGCGAGGTCCTCTACCGAGGCCCCGGCGGAATGCTCGGCTACTGGCGCGATCCGGAACGGACGGCGATCGCGATCGACGGCGACGGCTGGTACCACACCGGTGACCGCGGGGAGTTCAGTGCCGAGGGCCTGCTGCGGCTGAAGGGCCGCATCAAGGACGTGATCATCCGCGGCGGCACCAACATCAGCGCCACCGAGGTCGAGGAGCACCTGCTGACCCATCCCAAGGTGAGAGCTGTGGCGGTCGTGGCCATGCCCGATCGCCTAATGGGGGAGAAAGCGTGCGCCTTCGTGGTCCCGGCCGAGGCTGAACCGCCGACCCTGGCAGAGCTGGCCGACTACCTGAAGAATGTTCGACAGATCGCAGTCCACAAGCTTCCCGAGCGCCTCGAGATTGTTCAGGAGTTGCCGATGACACCCACGGGCAAGGTTCAGAAGTTCGCGCTGCGCGACGAGGCGCGTAGGTTGGTCGAGGCCCCCACGAGTTGAGCGTGCTGCGCACGCGCACGCGGCCGGGCGAGTTCGATCCCCTCGATTGGGTGCTCGAACACTGGCAGGCACAGGACCGTCCGGACGCCGAGCATTTCCTGGCCGTGTCAGCCCTTTTCCGCACCTACCAGGCGGTCACGGCCCGCACCGACGAGGTCCTGAAGCGATTCGATCTCACCCGGACCGGCTACCTGCTCCTGACCACCCTGTTTCTGACCCGCGACCATTCCCGGGCCCTCGGCTACCTGAGCCGGCAGCTGATGGTGCATCCGACCACGGTCACGCTTGCGGTGGACCAGCTGGAACAGCGGCGGCTTCTCGCCCGGGAGGCGCACCCGACCGACCGCCGAACCACGGTGGTCCGCCTGACCAAGGCCGGCCACGAGGTGGCCGACCAGGCCACCGAGGCCCTGGCCAAGGTCAATTTCGGCCTCCCCGTTCCTAAAGAGATGGCGATCGAGTGCGTCGAGCTCCTGCGCCGCGTGCGCCGGGAGATCGGCGACATTCCGCCGGCTTCGCCGGACTGACGGCATGGAGCGGCTCCGCCTGACGATCGGCGACTCCGGGATTGCCGAGGTGGTGCTCGACCGGCCTCCGGCGAACGCGATCGACCTGGTCACGCTGGCCGAGGTCAAGGAGGCGGCCCAGGCTCTGTCCCTCGACAGATCGGTGCGTGTGGTGCTGCTCAAGAGCGCTCTTGAGCACATCTTCGCCGGCGGCTTCGACCTCGACTTCCTCGGCGAGAGCTGGGACGAGATCCTGCCGATGATTCGAGCCTTCCATGAGGCGGCCAACGCCTGGGTGCGGATCCCCTCGCCCACGATCGCTGTGATCCGCGGGCACGCGGCGGGCGGCGGCTGCGAGCTGGCGCTGGCGTGTGACTTCCGGGTCATGGCCCGGGGCAGGGCCACGATCGGCGTGCCCGAGGTGAAGCTGGGACTGCTCCCGTCTGGCGGCGGGACGACCCGGCTTCCGCGCTTGATCGGAAGGGCCGCGGCCCTCGATCTCCTCCTCCGGGGACGGCTGATCGGAGCGGATGAGGCCGAACGGATCGGGCTGATCAACGTCGCCACCGAGCCCCAGGACCTCGATCGGGTCGCGCAGGAACTGGCCGCCGAACTGGCCGCCCTCCCGCCCCTGGCCATCCGCGAGATCAAGCGCTGCGTCGACCTCGGACTGGACGGCCCTCTCTCGGCAGGCTTCGCACTTGAAGAGCGGGGCAACCTGGCGCTCGCGGCAACCGCTGACGCCCGCGAGGGCGTCGCCGCGTTCACCGACCGCCGGCCGCCTCGGTTCAAAGGCGCCTGATCGTGGTCAAAAGGTCTCTCGAGGGGAAGGTGCTGGTGATGTCCGGTGGAAGCCGCGGCATCGGGCTCGCCATTGCGCTGCGGGCGGCCCAGGACGGCGCCCGGGTGGCGATCATCGCCAAGACCGAGGAGCCGCATCCCAAGCTCGAGGGCACGATCTACACGGCCGCCGAGGAGATCCGAGCCGCCGGTGGGGAGGCGCTGCCGATCGCCGGCGATGTGCGAGACGAGGAACGCATCCAAGCAGCGGTCAAGCAGGTGGTCGATCAGTTCGGCGGCGTCGACATCTGCATCAACAACGCCAGCGCCATCGACCTTTCGCCGGTCGAGTCGATCGCGATGAAGCGCTACGACCTGATGCAGGACATCAACACGCGAGGCACTTTTGTCTTGACGCAGGCTTGCCTGCCGCACCTTAAGCGTGCCGCCAACCCGCACGTACTGACCCTTTCGCCGCCGTTAAATCTCAACCCGGCCTGGTTTGGGAGGAGTTTGGCTTACACCATCGCCAAGTACGGGATGAGCATGTGCACGATGGGGTTCGCGGAGGAATTCAAGGACCACGGCGTGGCCGCCAACTCGCTCTGGCCGCGAACCACGATCGCGACCGCTGCCATCCGCAACCTGCTCGGCGGCGAGGACGCGATGCGCCGCTCACGGGACCCAAGCATCGTTGCCGACGCAGCTCACGCAATCCTCACACGGCCGAGCAGAGAGTGCACAGGAAGGTTCTTCATCGACGAAGAGGTGTTGGCCGAGGAAGGGATGACCGACCTCTCGATCTATGGCGGAGTTGACAGCGAGCTCCAGACCGACCTGTTCCTGGATTGAGATGGCCGCAGTTGAACGCAAAAGCCGCCGGACAGTCGCGGATCGGGTTGCCGACTCGGTGACCGCTTCCGAACCGGTGGCCGTGCCGTCGCTTCGCTCTCTGCTCGGAGGTCTGATCGGAGTGGTGGCTCAAGGCGGCGGGCTGGCTCGCGAGACCACGGCCCTGGGCGCCGAGTTGGGCCGGATCTTGCTGGGTACTTCGGAGGTGGCTCCCACTGCCGGGGATCGCCGCTTCGCCGATCCAACCTGGTCCGAGAACCCGTATTACCGGCGGCTGGCTCAGTTCTACCTGGCGTGGGGCGGCTCCATGAGCCGGCTCGTCGACAATCTGGAGAGCCGGGGCCAGGATTGGCACCGGGTCGAACTGGCGCGATTCGCCACCGGCATCCTGGTCAGCGCGCTCGCACCAACGAACGCGCT